>SMVB01336496.1_pt1 | contig 18644 bp, 16 predicted proteins | sample 2456461 | NCBI WGS metagenome assembly SMVB01 (sample SAMN11095934, study PRJNA526329) | marine sediment metagenome | biome: Marine sediment; feature: Surficial sediment; material: Deep marine sediment; isolation source: Hadal surficial sediment | place: Pacific Ocean | collected 2014-05 | depth...
GGCCCAAGCGATATTACGGGCATCGTCATCGGGTTCGGACCACTGGGCCAGACCGAGCATGTTGTAGCCATCGAACCGGTGGGCAAAGGCCGTTGCAGTGGGATCAACACGGCTGATTGCGCCATGCAGGTGCTCGAGGAGCAACAGACTGGTATTGGAAGGCATCGCGTGAAACCCATCCACTATGACATCGATGGCCGAGTCGTCCAGCGTCTCCATGAAACTCGACCGCCAGTAGTTGCGCGCACCTCTGGGCAACCCCGCGTCCAACATCGCATTGAGGTCGCAGTAGCTGATTGGTCCAATGGCGTCCTCCAACGGCTTGCCGAACGCACGGAGGGGCGCCAGTTCCGCCTCGGCGGCGCTGCCGGTATGTGCCGCCAGTACCAGCGCGACCGGCACGCCCGAGCCATCCGGGTGGTACTGCAGCCCGGCGGTGAGCACGAGTTCGTCGGGGATGCCGGCCGAAGTGTAATCCCGGAAGAAACGCAGCATGTCCCGGGCGTCTTTGATCGGATGAAAAATTGCCCCACCCAGCAACATCGGCGTCTGCGGGTGCAGTTCGAACTCGAAGCAGGTCACGATGCCGAAGTTGCCGCCCCCGCCGCGCAGCGCCCAGAACAGATCCGGATGGCTGGCTTCGCTGGCAGTCACGACGTCGCCGCTGGCCGTGACCACTTCCGCACTAACGAGATTATCGAGGGCCAATCCGAAGCGCCCCATCAACCAACCGATGCCGCCGCCCAGGGTCAGACCCGCGACCCCGGTGGAAGCGACCACGCCGCCGGTGCAGGCGAGGTCGTGTAACTGCGTCTCGCGGTTGAACTCACCCCAGTGCACGCCCGGCTGGCAACGCGCCCGGCGCGCGGCCGGATCCACCAGGACCGCCTTCATTGGCGCCAGGTCGATCATCAGTCCCCCCTCGGTGACGGCGACGCCCGAGACGTTGTGTCCGCCACCGCGGATCGAGATTTCCATATCGTGCTGGCGGCCGAAGCGCACCGCATCGGCAACGTCCGCGGTGTTCTGGCAACACGCGATCAGGGCCGGGCGCTTGTCCACTCTGCCGTTGTGCACACTGCGAACCGCATCGTAGTCCGGATCGTCCGGTTCCACGACACGACCGCTCAGCCCGGCTGCAAATCGTTCGACGTCAGCTGCGTCCATGGCACTCCCCCCCGTGCGGACCCGAGATTAGACACCCCTGGGGATCGCGTCTCAAGCACCCCAAATCTTGCAGACTGTCCCCGTGGAGACGTGTCCGGAGCCCGAGGGTGGAAAAGCCGTTTCCGGCATATCAGGGCGACGAGCCGTACGTGTTCGTGAGTTACTCGCACGCGGATACCGAACGGGTCTATGCGGAGCTTGCGCGGCTCAACGATCAGGGTTTCAACATCTGGTACGACGAGGGCATCAGCCGGGCCGTGAGTTCGAGCCGGACGATCAAGCGCTGAGCCACGGAGATCGCCCGGGCGTAAACCCCGATGGGCCTCAAACCCAGATCGCGATGATCGAGGGACAGCTCCGCAACCATCGTCAAGCAACCGGGGGTCTCACGAAGTTCAGCCTCCACCACGCCCTGCCAGAGGTGCGATTTCACCGCGAGTGACACGGCCATTCGGACGTGCCCCGAGTCGATCCATTCGATGAGTTCCGCGCGTCCCGTCAAATAGGGGAAGCTCGCCACGTCGAGCACCCGCGGCCCCAACAGATTCCGACGTGTCGACGCCACCGCGGCGGCGCTCGGTTGACGACCGAACGCGGGACCATACTCGAGACGCAGCTCCTCCGGGTCCACCACGAACTCCCGCACGTCGATGCGGACATCCGCCCGGCCGGCACTGCGCTCAGCATCGATCCAGGCCCAGCCTTCGACCTCGGTGTTGACGAGAACATGGTTGTGGCCCAGGAACTTCAGCCAACCGGCGCGCCCAACGGTGACCTGTATGCGTGACACGCCGGGGTCGATGCGATAGCGCTGTCCAGCGGGAGCAGACTGATACCAGACCTCGTCATACCGATCAGGCGGGGCAGGTTGCTCCGCCGGCGGGATAGCGACGCACCCTGCAACCAGTACCGCGAGGCCGAGGAGTAGCGCTCGCGCCAACGTCAGTGTCCGGCGCCATCCGACAGGGCGCGGCGGAACACGGCTTCGTGATAGAGCGCCTTCTGGCCTTCCACGACCTCGATTTTGTCGCGGCTTGTCCACCACACCGCCGATAAACCCGGCAGTGGAAAGGGCACGACCAGATGCTTTACCTCGGAGCGACGATCGAAGCACGCCTCGGTCTCACCGACCTCGTTGACGACACAGTATTCGTGGGCAGGACGGTACAGCGTGCCACCACTCGTTTTCCTGACCACCACCCGGCGGCGCTGGCCATCCTGCGTCACGTAGGTCTGGTTAGCGGGCTGTAACTTGCGCAGCAACGACAATCGCGCGACGTATTCCCGATCGACCGGGTTCAGCGCCAATTCCATGTGCAGGTGATTCGAGGCGAACGCATAGACGCGCAAGGGGCAGTTACCCCAATCGAAAGCGAAGCTCGCTTCGAGCACCGTGTAGGTCTGCTCCGATCCGTCGGAGTTGCCCAAGTAGACGGAGCCGACCTCGTCTACCAACCTCAGGCTCAGCTGTTCGCCCACCTGAGATTTGCACCCGAATCCGAGCAGATCCAGCGGTTCGTTCGACGAGGCCGCGTCGCGATCCAGGAAGAACGCCATGCGGAGTGTGCCCTGGGTGGAAAGCGCCAGACGCATTACCGGCGCTTTCAACACGTAGCGGCTGATGTCGTCAAACGGGTCGGCGCTCACCTCGGTATTCCACTGGCCAACGTAGTCGCCGAGGTAGTCAGCCAGCGCAGGGTGTTGAGGACTCGCAGCGGAAGCGGGCGGGCAGGTGAGCAACAGCAGTACGTTCAGTACCAGCAGAGGACGTGGCAGTCGCCGGGACAGCGATGGCTTCCAGGAGGGCGAAAGTTGCGGGTTCATGTGGCGGAGCTTACCTCAGCAGCAGTCATGGCCCCGTCGGCTCACTCGCCGCGGAAAGTCATGCCGGCGCAGATGACCGCGTGCTGCGATGATGGCACAGTGGCGACCCAGCAACGCGGAGGTCACCGCGTCAGGTGGCAAGGAACAACCGCTCATGTCAGCACTTTCCGCTCCGCTGCTGGTCGCCGCATTGTTCGTGCTGGTCGGCTGCGGGCCCGATTTCGAGGCAACGCAAGCCACTGAAGCGCTTGCCAGGGACACGACCGACTGGCCCGCATACGGCGGTGGCAACGGGCAGCGCTTCACGCCGCTCGATCAGATCGACGCAACCAACGTAGTCGACCTCGAAATTGCCTGGATCCATCGCCACGGGGACGTGTCCGACGGCAGCGAAATCCCTTCGACTACGGCATTCCAGGTAACCCCGATCGTGGCCGACGGACGGTTGTTCTACTGCACGCCGTTCAACCGCGTGTTCGCGCTGGACCCGATGACCGGTGGCGAGCTGTGGCGCTTCGATCCCGAGATCGATCTGTCGGGCAACTACGCCAACCAGCTCGTCTGTCGGGGTGTGGCCTACTGGACGGATCCCGACGCCGAAGGCGCATTTTGCGACGCACGCGTATTCACGGCCACCAACGACGGCTATCTGATCGCACTCGATGCCGCGACCGGTAAGGTTTGCCCGGACTTCGGCGAGACCGGGCGCGTAAACCTCAACCGTGGGGTCGGCGAACAGGAATGGCTCGGCGAGTATCAGGTGACCTCCGCGCCGACCGTGATCTCCGGCGGCGTGGTGGTGGGCGCGGCGATCTCCGACAACGCACGCATCGACGCGCCGAGCGGCGTGGTGCGCTCGTTCGATGTGCGCACGGGGGCACAGCGCTGGGCCTGGGACCTGGCACCGCCGGACTTCGACTACGAGACCGGGTTCGTATCCGACGAAGGCTACGCGCTGGGAACGCCGAACGTGTGGGGAACCATGGTCGCCGATCCCGCACGCGACCTGCTGATCGTTCCTACGGGCAACCCGGCGCCAGACTATTACCGCAGCGGCACGCCGGACATGGACCACTACGGCACCGCAATCGTCGCGGTGCGCGGGTCCACGGGCGAGGTGGTCTGGAAGTTCGATGCCGTGATCAACGATTTCTGGGACTACGACGTGGGTGGGCAGCCGTCGCTCGCGGATCTGCAGATCGGGGGGGAGGCCGTACCTGCCGTGGTTGCCGGCACCAAGATGGGCTTCATCTTCGTGTTGCACCGGGAAACCGGCGAACCGCTGATCGATGTCGAGTACCGCAAGGTACCGCGTGAAGGGCCGCTGAGAGATCAGCTTTCGCCGGTACAGCCTTTCCCGCCGGACGCGTTTCGTGTGGCCAAGGAGATTTCGGTGGACGACGCCTGGGGGTTGACCTTCTGGGATGAAGGCGCGTGCCGGGAGACCCTCGAAACCGCCCGGCTCGGACCGATCTACACGCCCATCACCGAGCAATGGACCATCGTCGCACCCAGTCATCTCGGGGGTATCAACTGGGGTGGCGTCGCGGTCGATCCCGAGCGCGGTCTGATCGCCGCACGCAACTCCAACGCCCCGGCCCGCGTCAGGTTGATACCGCGCCAGGAATTCAGCGGCGGCAAAGGTTACGAATTCGTGGACGAAGTCGCCGAACAACGCGGCACGCCCTACGCGATGGCGCGTGAATTCCTGCTCTCACCACTGGGGCTGCCGTGCACCGCGCCACCCTGGGGCGAGATCGGCGTGATCGACATCGCCGCCGGAACGCGCCTGTGGCAGCAGCCCCATGGGACCGTTCGTGACGTTCTTTCGCCCATTCCGCTACCGCCCATGGAGTTCGGTGTGCCCGGCCTCGGCGGCCCGATGCTGACGCGCAGTGGGCTGCTGTTCCTCGCGGCCGCGTTCGAAAACGTCATCCGAGCATACGACGTCACCAATGGCGAGGAACTCTGGCAAGGCCCTCTACCGGCCGGGCCCCAGGCCACGCCGATGAGCTATGCGGTGCATCGAGACGACGGATCGATGAGGCAGTTCGTGGTCATCGCGGCCGGTGGTCACGCGCGCGGCGGCACGACGCTCGGCGATCATCTGGTGGCGTTTTCTCTTCCCGCCCCGGGCGCCTAGTCCTTGCCTTTCTGCGCCCGGTAAGCCTCGATGTTCTGCAACGTTTCACGAGCGGATTCGTGCAGCTCGCGATGTGCCTGACGGCGGCGCAGCGTCTTGTCCGCGATCTCCGGCGCCACGTAGCCATCATCGTCTCGACTAACGGTAACTCCGGGGGGCACAATCGCATCGATTGCATCCAGCACGTCGTCCCCCAGTTCAACCTCGGCACCGGCAAGCAACCCCTCGAGCTGGTCAAAGGTGCGCGGACCGATGATCGCGGAAGTCACTGCGGGATGCGCACAGGTGAACGCAATCGCCATGTGCATCAACGAGATCCCAGCTTCGCTGGCGACGGCGTCGAGCTGCTCGATCAGATCCAGCTTGCGCTGATTGTCCGGTCGAGACATGTCGTACAAGTGCGGTTGCAGATTCTGCCGGTTGGTGTCGTTGGGCGGCGCATCGCGACGCCACTTGCCCGTCAGCCAGCCTTGCGACAGCGGGCTCCAGACCACCACGCCCATGCCGTAGCGCTGACAGGTCGGCAGGATGTCGGCTTCGATGCGCCGCGCAAAGATTGAGTAGGGCGGCTGCTCGACCCGGAACCGCTCGCGCCCGCGGCGCTGCGCAACCCACTGGGCTTCGACGATCTGTTCGGCCGGAAAGGTCGACGAGCCGAGCATACGGACCTTACCGGCGCGCACCAGATCGCTGAGCGCACCCAGCGTTTCGTCGATATCGGTGGACGCGTCGGGCCGATGCACCTGATAGAGGTCGATGTAGTCGGTATCCAGACGCTTCAGGCTCGCCTCGACCTCGCGCACGATCCAGCGCCGGGAACTGCCGCGCTGATTGAGGTCGTCGGTCATCGGCAGGCTGAACTTGGTGGCCAGCACCACCTCGTCGCGCTTGCCTTTCAGCGCCTTGCCGAGCAGGGTTTCGGATTCGCCGTGGGAATAGACGTCCGAGGTGTCGAAGTAGTTGATCCCGGCATCGATGGCGCGATCCACCATGCGCGCGCACTCGGCGGCATCTTCATTGCCGAAATAGCCGAACATGCCCGCGCCAAAGCACAACTTGCTGACCGAGACGCCGGTTCGGCCAAGAACACGCATTTCCACGACAGGTTCCTCCCTCCGGGAGGCGGAAGGATACGCGATCGCAACGGGCCGCGCGGAGTCGAAGGCGCTCCGTCCTACTGCCCGCTACCGCCGCTATCGCGTGGCGACGACGCTCGCGCCCCGTTTCGCGGCGTCCTGCCTCGTGGGTTTCAGGAACTCATCCAGCGGGGCATTGGAGTTGACGTGGTAACCATCCGGCAGGGTGATCTCGAACATCGCGTTGACCGACTGGTCGGATCCGGCGACCACGGGGTCCACGGCTCCGCTCAACGTGACGCGGGGCGTCGAGGTCTGTGCAACCACCGCGGGAGCACACAGCGCGAACAGCAGCGCGGCCAGCACCAAAGACTGGCTGCGTTGCCTGCGCCACTCAGTCATCGATCGCGTCCTTCCTGAGTTCCCGTTTGAGCTGTTTGCCCGTCGCGTTATGGGGAATCTCCGCCACGAATCGTACCGAGCCCGGTTGCTTGAATCGGGCCAGATTTTCCTTGCAGTGCTTCAGCACGTCCTCTTCGGCAAGTGACTCGCCCTCTTTGACGACGATCACCGCCTGGCCGGTTTCGCCCCAGCGCTCATGCGGCAGGCCGATCACTGCCACCTCTGCAACCTGGGGCAACTGGTAGATGACATTCTCGACCTCGGCCGGATAAACGTTCTCGCCGCCGGAGATGTACATGTCCTTCCACCGGTCGACGATGTAGACGAATCCGTCCTCATCCTGATAGGCGGCGTCACCGGTGTGCAACCAGCCGTCGGTGAAGGAACTCTCGTTGGCTTCCGGTTGCCGCCAGTAGCCGGGCGTGACATTCGGGCCCTTCACCCACAACTCGCCCACGGTGCGCGGTTCGGTGATTTCGTTAGCTTCTTCATCGACAATCCGAACCTCCGTGTGCATTGCCGGCAGGCCCGCGGAGCCCGGTTTGCCCAGCGCGTTGTCCGGCGTCAGCGCGGTGACCAGGGGGCTGGTTTCGGTCATGCCGAAGGCCTGCTGCAGGCTGCTGCCTTTGTCTTCATACACCTTCAGCAGTTCCAGTGAAGTGGGCGCACCGCCGACTGCGGCCGCGCGCAATCCGCTGAAATCCGCCGCGGCAAAATCCGGATGCTGGCTCATGAACAGCCAGTTGGCGGGTACCCCGATCAGGTGGGTTACGCCATGGTCGGGATCCTGCAATATGCGCAGCGTTTCTCCGGGATCGAAGGAGCGCATCACGATATTGGTGCCGCCCATGTGCACGGCCGGATTGGCATAGACATTCAACCCACCCGTATGGAACAGCGGCAGCGTCACCAGGTTGACCATGTCCTGGGCGAGCCGATGCGGATTGAGTAGGTTGATCACGTTCCAGAAGGTCATGCCGTGGGTGATCCGACAGCCTTTGGGATTACCGGTGGTTCCCGAGGTGTACATGAGGACCCAGGTGTCGTCGTGATCGATCTCGGCAACCTGCGCCAGCGGTTCGTGCGTCTCGATCGCGTGCTCGTAGCCGCTGTCGGCGCCGCTCGCATTCAGCTCCAACAGCGCCGCGATGTTGCAGCGGTTCTTCAGTTCTTCGGCTTCGTCGCCGAACACGTCTTCATGGATGAACAGCTTCGGCTCAGCATCCGAGACGATGAATTCCAGCTCCGGAACCGTCAGCCGCCAGTTCAGGGGCACGTAGATCGCGCCCAGCTTCGCACAGGCGAACTCCATCTCCAGACAATCCGTGGTGTTGTTCGTGAGCGCCGCAACCCGCTCGCCCGGACGAATGTCGAAGGTGGTCCGCAATGCGTTGGCCAATCGGCTGGTGCGATCGTTCATGTCGGCGTAGCTGAAGCGCCGACCCGAATGCAGGTCCAGCAGGGCGAGCCGTTCCGGCGTCTGCCGCGCGTGATATGCCACCCAGTCGTAAACCTTGACCGCCATCGGCAGATTCCTCCTTCCAGAGCGAACTCATTCCCAGGCCAAATGTACCCCGTTGGACAGCCCCGTTGCATCTTTCGTTATGAGGACGTCTGATACGTTTTTCTTCATCGGGGAAGGATTCGAAGATGCGCGCGCTCACAAACAGCCTCGTGCTGCTGCTCGTGATACCAATGGTCGCAGGCTGCAACCCGGACGCACCGGACGTAGTCGCGCCACCGCCCATTCAGGACAGCTACGGCGCAACGGTGGGCAGTGTGTCGTTTCCAACCTCCTGCAGCGAGGTCGTGCAACCCCATCTCGAACGCGCGCTGGCGCTGCTGCACCACATGACCTACGGCGGCTCGGAGAAGTACTTTCGCGCTGCGCTGGACGCCAATTCCACCTGTGCGATCGCCCGCTGGGGCCTGGCGATGAGCTGGCTCCATCCGCTGTGGCCTGACCTCACAACCACGGCAGAGTTTGCCGAAGGCAGGCAGTTGCTCGAAGAAGCCGAGGCAATCCAGGATCAAACGGCATGGGAAGCCGACTACATCGCCGCCATCAAGGCCTACTACGACGCCGAAGCGCTTCCCGAACGAGAGCGCCTGGCCGTCTACGAGCGCGGCTGGAGAGCAGTCTACGATCGATATCCGGATGATCAGGAGGCCCAGGCATTTTACGCGCTGGCGCTGCTGGCCACGGCACGCCCCGGTGAGCCGGGACTGGCGACCCGCGTCGAAGCAGGCGCGATCGTCGAGGCGCTGCGGGACCGCGTCCCGGAACATCCCGGGGCGCTGCACTACATCATTCATTCCTACGACACACCAGCCCTGGCCAACCAGGCGTTACCCGTGGCCTACGAATACGGCGCGCTCGCACCGAACGTAGCGCACGCGTTGCACATGCCGACGCACATCTTCACGCGGGTCGGAATCTGGCTCGACTCGATCACCATGAACCAACGCTCCGAGGAGGCCGCGGTGCAGGCGAATCCAGGAAAAATGTCGCCGCAGTACCTGCACTCGCTGGACTACGAAGTGTACGCGCGGCTGCAATCGGGCGAAGACCTGTCTGCTGGTGTGGCGGCTGAAGAGGTGCTCACCATGGAAGGCCCCTACGTCCTCATCAGCCCGCCGATGGCCGCCTACGCGCTGGCGGCGATTCCAGCGCGTTACGCCATGGAGCGTCAGGACTGGTCCGCGGGCGCCGCCTTACAACCGCACATGCCGAGTTCGTTTGGGTGGCAGGACAGTTTTGCGCCCTACGAAGCACTGACGCATTTCGCGCGTGGGGTAAGCGGGGCCCGCGGCGGCGATCTGGAAGTTGCCGCCGGGGCACTCGAGGACCTGAAGCGGCTGCGCGAGGTGATCCTGGCGATGGATGCCGTCAGCTACTGGGCGTCACAGATCGACGTGCAGATTCAGACCGTCGAAGCCTGGAGCGCCTTCGCACAGGAGGACACCGACGCGGCCCTGGAAGGGATGCGTCGGGCCGCCGCAATCGAGAGCCAAACCGACAAACACGCCGTCACGCCGGGTGAGATCATTCCGGCACGCGAACTGCTCGGTGACATGCTGCTGGCCCTCGGTCAGCCGGCCGAAGCGCTATCGACATACGAAGCGGAATTCGCGCGCAGTCCCAACCGGTTCAACGGCCTGTATGGCGCCGCAAAAGCCGCAGAACAGTTAGGGGATCGGGCAACGGCCGCGCGCTACTACCGGCAGTTGGTCAACAACTGTAAAGACGCGGAAATCGAGCGGCCGCGGCTGCTGGAGGCGCGGGCCTTCCTGGCCAATCAGGCACAACTGAATGCCGGCTAGCCGCCCCAACGCTCCCAGTGGCTGCAGTCCTGCCAGGGGTTGCGCCGGGGCCGGCCCCAGGCACCTTCGGGATAGCCGACCGGGATCAGTGCCACGGATTCAACCCCGTCAGGCAAGCCGAGAATGTCCCTGACCGCCGGGTGTTCCACCGGCGCAATCGGCGACTGGTCGGTCGCCAGTGTCAGCAACACGCTGCCCAGACCCCGCGCCCGGGCCGCCAGCAGCATGTTCTGGATGGCGGGATAGATCGAGCCGAACACGCCCGACGCGACGGCCGCATCATCCGGGCATTGCAGCGTCAGGCAGGCGACGATGATCGCCGGCGCTTCGTCGAGATGCTCCACGTTGTGCAACGCCTTGGAATACACCCGGCGCCGGTCGTCGTCGGTGTCGGGGTCCGCCAGCACCCCATCACGAATGTATTGCCTGCCGACTTCCCGGTAGACGGCCGCCAGTTTTTTGCGTTGCCCGGCATCCGTGACCACGACGAAGGCCCACATCTGCAGGTTACCGGCGCTGGGCGCCATCGTGGCCGCTTCGAGGATGTACTCAAGGTCCTCGCGGGGCACCGGGTCGGGTTTCAGATGCCGCATGCTGCGAGTGGTGAAGATGGCCTCATGCAGCGAAAGAGGCACCTTCAGGCGCTACCGTGGCGCAGCAGAAGTCCCGGGTGTGCGCCGGAACACACGTTGTCGGCGAAGGTGACTTCGCCGTTCACCATGATGTGCCGATAGCCCTCCGGGTATCGGATCAGGCGCCAGGCGCCGGCCGGGAAATCCCATGCGCGCTCGGGCGTGCCGGTGCTGAGCTTGTCCAGCTCGTAGATCACCAGGTCCGCCGGCGCGCCTTCGCGGATCCAGCCACGGTCCCTGATGCCAGCCGCCATCGCCGGGTATGCACTGAGCCTCCAGTGGGCCTGCTCCAGATCCATGATGTCGTTGTCGCGCACCAGCATAGTCAGGAATTCGGTGGGGTAGCGGCCCAGGGTAATGAATTTGGTATGCGCACCGCCGTCGGATACGCCCGGCAGCGCGAAGGGCGAGTTGGCCATCTCCTTCATCGCGGGCATGTCCAGCGGGCGGGGTGAGGTGACGAACACCGCCTTCATGTCGTCCTCGAGCGCCACATCGAGCAGCGTATCGATCGGATGCGCGCCGCGCTTTTCAGCGATCTCCGCGACCGTCCAACCTTCGTACTGCTTGAGCGCTTCGGTGTGCACTTCACCCACGATCAGGCCAGCCAGGTCGAACACCACCCCCGCCACCGGGAATTTCTCGTACTCGGCGCGAAGTTTCGCGCGCCGCTCCGGATCGCGGAACTTCTCAGCGCGTTCCGCGACCGTACCGAGCGTCGCTTCGCGCCAGACCTCGTTGCTGTCGAACAGGTTCCAGTCCTCGAACGTGAACTGGAAGTCGTTTTCCGTGGTCAGCGCCTGGCCGAACACACGCAAACCACGCGCGTTGACCTCTTCCAGCCACTTCAACGTGTCCTGGTAAGCCGGCATCGCCACGCCATGCTGATCCGTGAACTGGGCGAGCACGTTCCAGATCACCGGCCGGCCACTTTCTTCGGCCAGCTTCTCAGTGATTTCGTGACTGGCGCCAATGCACTGGATGAAGCCACGACCCACATCGCGCAACACGTGCGCAAACGACACCAGGTCCTGTTCGGTCATGGTGTTGGTAATCATGAGCGTGCCATCGTAGTCGCGCTGCACCTCAATCTCGCTACCAAGCTGCGCCGACCAGCCGCAACCCCCGGCGTCCAGCCCTTCGCGCATCAACCGCTGCATCTCCGCCATTTCTTCGGGGTTCGCGGCACGGCTCTTCGCCGCGTCGACGCCCATCACATACATCATCAGCGGGTTCAGCGGCATGTAGCTCAGCATGTTCACGCCCTTGGGCGTGCGCTCGATGCTGTCGAGAAACTCCGGATAGGTCTCCCAGTCCCAGGGCATGCCTTCGCGCATCGATTCCAGGGGCACCGCCTCGTTGCGCGACATGGTGAGCATGGCGCGGTCCTGATCTTCCGGCCTGACCGGCGCAAAGCCGAACCCGCAGTTGCCAATGACCACCGAGGTGACGCCATGCCAACCCGAGATGGTGCAGTAGGGGTCCCAGTAGACTTGCGAGTCATAGTGGGTGTGCAGGTCGACAAACCCCGGGGCGACGATCAGCCCATCGGCGTCGATAACCTTCTCGCCGTGGCTCGCATCGATTCGACCAATGCTCTGAATCCGGCCATCGGCGATGCCAAGATCGCCGGTAAAGCGCGGGGTGCGCAGTCCGTCGATGATGATGCCGCCTTTGATGACCGTGTCGAACTTCGGCATCCGTTCCTCTCCCGTGCGTGACCGTCCCGGATCATAGCCGAAGGGTTACGGACCAACACCTGGCGTTATGGAGGGCCCCCGGTTCCGTCGGCGATTGCCGCGGCCTCGACCAGGTCGGCGATCTCGGATCCGCTGAACCCCGCGCCTTCCAGAACTTCCCTGGTGTGCTGGCCGAGCGCAGGCGAAGGACCTCGCGGCCGCACGTCGGCCGTGTCAAAGCGCATCGGCGCACTGACGGTTCGATAGCGGCCCACGCGTTCGTGCTCGAGCTCCGGAAACAGACCGATCGCGTCGGCCTGGGCATCCTTCGTCACTTCGTCCAATCCCAGCACCGGGCCCCAGATCAGCTTCGCTTCGTCGAAAATGACGCCCCACTCGTCACGGCTGCGCGTCGACAGTGCCTCGTCGATCCCGTCGACCAGAACCGCCATGTTGCGATAGCGCCCGCGCGCGTCTTCGAAGCGCTCATCGTCGAGCCATTGCTCACGATCGATCGCTTTACAGAAGCGTGGCCAGGCGGCCTCTTCGGGCATGTTGAACACCACCCAATGACCGTCCCCGCAGGGATAACGGTTGGCGGTGGGTGCAAGTAATTCGTGGCGCGCACGACGCCGAACCGGCGCGCCATCAACGGCGGTTACCGCAAAGTCCGTGGCCTGAGTCCACACGGCTGTCGCGTAGAGGGACGTTTCAACCACCTGGGATTCACCGCTGCGCTCGGCCTGGCGCAGCGCCGCAAGGATCGCCGCGAGCAGCGCCAGGCCCGTCGTGTGATCGCCCTGAGCGGGGCGGGCCATGGGCACGATGCCATCGCTTCCTTCGCGCATCGAGTCGTACAGCCCGGACCGGCCAAAAAAGGCCGTTACATCGTAACCGGGCCGCCAGGCATCGGGCCCGCTGGTACCGTAGCCGGTCAGCGTGGCGTGCACCAGCGTCGGATTCACCCGGATCAGGCTTTCCGGGTCCAAGCCGAACTTCAACTGGCGCCGGGGCAGCAGGTTGCAGAGAAAAACCTGGGCGCCCACGACGAGGCGCTGCACCAATGCTGCGCCCTCGGGTATATCCAGCGCCACCGCAATCGAGCGTTTGCCGCGGTTGTCGACATCGAACTGCAGGTCGTAGTCACCCAGGTCCTCGCGACGATCACCTTTCAGGGGGCGACTCATGTTGCGCATCGGATCACCCGACAGGGGTTCGACCTTTATGACGTTGGCGCCCATGTCCGCCATGATGGCCGCAGCACTGGGCGCGGCCATCCAGTTGTCCACCTCGATTACCGTGATGTCGTCGAGCGGTGCGCTCATGTGTTGGTCTCGCGGGTCCGGGACAACCACTCTAATCGTCGGCGCCGATACTTGTCATCACCAGTCGCATCGCGCGTTCCGCATCGATGTGATATGCGACCTCGACATTGGGCTCATCGCGCCGCCGGGTTGTGCGTTGATCGACCACAGTCATGCCGCGGGTAAATTCCCCTTTCAGCTCCATCCGAACCGAGCGAGGTTCGAATTCGAGCAACTCCGGGTGGGTAACCGCCAGGACGGCACATGGGTCGTGCAAGGCGGCACGGCGCTCGCCCACGAGATCCGCCATGCGATCGTGAAGGAAACCAAACATAGACCCGACAAAATCACCCAGGGGCGTTCCGAGGGATCCGAGCCGTTCGATCAGATCATCGGAGGTGCGCAACTGATGGGTGAGATTCAACCCGCACATCCGAATCAACGCACCGCTTCGAAACACGAGGTCCGCCGCTTCGGGATCCGCCCAGACATTGAACTCCGCTGCCGGCGTGACATTGCCTTCGCTCGCGCTGCCTCCCATCAGCGAGATCCCGGCAATGCGTCGCGGCAAGTCCGGATCGCGCTGCAGCGCCATCGCGATATTGGTGAGCGGGCCGATCGGCACCAACCAGACGTCCGCCACGCGCCGGGTTTCTTCCAGAATGAACGCAACGGCATCTTCGCTGACGACGCTCACAATGGGCGGCGGGAGTTCTACACCACCCAGTCCGTTCGCACCGTGTACCAGCCCCGCGTGTACCGGTTCAGCCTCCAGCGGTTTGACCGCACCCGCATGCACCGGCGTCTTCGCACCTAACAGTTCCACGACGGCGAGCGCATTGCGGGTAGTGTCCACCAGCGGCGCGTTGCCGCTGACCGTCGTCACGCCCAGCACGTCGGCATGGGCATGCGCCAGAATCAGTGCGACCGCGTCATCGTGACCGGGATCGCAGTCGATGATGAGGCGGGGGCCGTTAACGTCAGCGACTCACGTCGTGCGGATGAACTCGATTACCACGTCGGCGAGTTCGGCGCCATGGGTTTCCTGCAGGAAATGTCCCGCGCCCTTGATGGTGGTGTGCGGTTGGCCTTTCGCCCCGGGCACCCGCGCCTGAAACACCGCTTCACCCCCGGCGGTGACCGCGTCGCCATCGCTGAAAGCCGTCAGCAGGGGTTTCTGCCAGGACTCGAACACGGTCCAGGCCCGCTGGTTGGCTTCCGCGGCCGGGTCATCTTCGGCGATCGGTACCAGAAGCGGAAACTGTCGTGCGCCTTCTTTATAACTTTCGTCCGGGTAAGGCGCGTCGTAAGCGGCAACGACTTCATCCGGCAGGCCGCCGCAGGATTGCTTCAACAGCTCACCAATCAGCATCTCGGGCATGTCCTGACTGAACTTACGCCAGGCCATGAACGCATCGCTGATCTGGCCCTCGCCGGTGGGCAACCCCGTGTTGGCCACCACGATCCGGTCGAACCGGTCCGGGTTTTCGGCCGCCAGACGCAAACCGATCAATCCACCCCAGTCCTGGCCGATCAACGTGATGTGCGCTAGATCGTTCGCCTCCAGCCACGCGGTCATCCAGTCGACGTGACTCTGGAAGGTGTAATCGTCACGCGCGCCGGGTTTATCCGAACGCCCGAAGCCCACCAGGTCCGGCGCGACGGCGCGCAGACCGGCAGCAACGAATTTCGGGATCATGTGCCGGTAAAGATAGCTCCAACTGGGCTCGCCGTGCAGGCACAGCACCACATCATCACCAGACCCTTCATCCACATGATGAATGCGCAGCTCGCCGCCATCCCCGGAAGGGACGCTCGTGTAATTCGGCTCAAACGGGTAGTCCCGCAGGTTCGAAAAGCGCGCATCCGGGGTTCTGAGGACGTCCATCAATCGCTCCCTTAATTACTGATGCGCTGCAAGGGTTCCAGACCCAGCGCTTCGTTGTAGGTGTTGTGGTAGTGGTGCAGCGCCGGCTCATTGCGGCCGAACGTCACATACTCCTGGGCACCCGAGGTCGCGCCTCGATGCGACAATGCCGCCGCAACGTAGTCTTCATCGCGGATCACGTCGGCAAAGCCGGTCATCCGTTGCGTGATCTCAGCGTAGCGCTCGGCCTGTTCCGGATCGCGCAAAAGCTCCTGGATATTCGGTTCGAGGTAAAACGAAATCTGCGAGTGGCACTGGTGCGGGTTCTCCCCGTCCGGATAAACGCGCACCAGCGTCGGCCCCTCGCCGCCAATAATCAGCTGCACATTGGGAAAGATGTAGTACACCGGCAGCGCCGCGCGCAGCACGTGCCACTGTTCGCGCGGTTCGTCGCGCAGGGTCTCGATGTTCCTCAGGCACAACATCATGCGGTGGTTACGCTGGTAGGTGTCGTAGCACTGCACGTTGCCGTAGAAGTCCGCCGCCAGACTGTCACGGTGCACGGTGTTGAAGTGGTACGTCTCGCCAAAGGTGTCGATCGCGAGTTTCCAGTTCATGGCGGTGGCATAGTGCGTCTGCCCCTGGGCCTGGTAGCGGCCAAGCTGCCAGGAATCGAACTCGGCCGCGAGCTTCTCGCCGAGCAACCCGTCCACATCCAGTTCGCCCGCGGGATTCGGGTGGACCCACAACAGGCCATACTGCTCCGCGGCCGGTAGCGCGATGAGGCCATGGCAGCTGCGGTCGACGGGGCCGAAGTGATCCTCCTTCGGAACCGCCACGAGTTCCCCTTTCGGGTTGTACCCCCAGGCATGGAACGGGCAGCTGAACAGCGTTTTCTCACCACGCGCCTCACTTTCCACCACCGTCCCACGATGCCGGCAGACGTTCAGGAACGCATGGAACCCGCCGTCCTCGTCGCGAGTACATAGAATCGGCTTGCCGAGGTCGGTCGAGGTGAAGAACGTCCCGGGTGCCGGCAGGTCGCCGGTCAGGCCCAGGACCTGGGGATGGTCCTGAAAGAACACCTGCCACTCCTGCCTGGCGCGGTCTTCACAGATATAAGCCGACACCGGATTGGCCACCTGGCCGCCGGCGTCGACGTTGGTACCGCTGTCGAGCCGCTGCAGCAGCGTGTCGATGACGTTCAGTTGATCGTCTCGATTCATTGGGTTACCTCGATGTTCGGGTCCTGCTGAAACTCCACCACGTTGCCCGACGGGTCGAGAATCCAGATGATCCGGTGATCGCCCTCGCCCATGGTGCGGTTGTGCACGTCCCGGTCGGCAAGCTCGACGGCCACGGCGTCGATGTCTTCCACGAACCAGGACACGTGGAACTGGGTTGGATCCGGCGCCTCGCCCATGGATTCACGACCGATGACGTGCATCTGCACGCCTTCCTTCTCCAGCCAGAAACCCAAGTCGGAATTCCTGATGGGTTCCATCCCCGGCAATTGAATCGGAACCTCGGGCAAACCCAGCAGATCGACATAGAAGGCGCGCGCCTCATCGACCTTGCCCAGCACATTTACCGCGGCATGGTTCATGCGCGTGATATTCATCGACATTTACTCTCCCCCCAGTCCTGGCCCGGCGTCTCGCTGTTCAAGGTACCTTCACCGGGGGTTACAAACAACATCGTCGTCGGTGCATGGGGCCGGGCTCACCCATCCCCTCGCCTTCGCCATGGTACCGTTGGACGGGGCTGATCGGGGGATCGGGGTGACGTGCTGAGAGTGAGTAAGGACACCGTGGGGTTGCTGCGCTACGACCCCGCTGCATGTTACCGGGGCTATACGCTGTTCTGCGGGGACGAAGGACCTGCGGCGTACCTCATCGACATGCATGGCCGGTTGTGCATGCGCTGGAGCAACGAGCGCGGCATCCAGTACGCGAGGCTGTTGCCCAACGGCAATCTGCTGTGCCGAGCGGCGCCCTCGGAGAACGTGCAGGGCCAACAGGGCCTCAACGGCCAGGCGCCGGCGGTGTTCGAGCTCGACTGGGACGGCAATCTGGTCTGGGAATACTGCGACGACTGGCTGCACCACGACCAGGAACGCCTGTCCAACGGCAACACGTTGGTCATCGCCTGGGAGCGCATGTCCGAGCAGCAGACCGCACGGGTTAAGGGCGGGGTGCACGGCGATGACGACAACCCACAGATGCTCGGCGATGTGGTGCGCGAGATCGCGCCCGACGGCAGCGTGGTTCGGGAGTGGCGCTCCTGGGAACACCTGGACGTCGACGAGGCGGTGATCTGTCCGCTGGACCACCGCATGGAATGGACTCACTGCAATTCGATTGCAACGACCCCCGACGGCGACTGGATTCTGAGTATGCGGCGCATCAATACGGTGATCGTGGTGGATCCGGCCAGCGGGGCGATCAAGTGGACGTGGGGACCCGGCGTGCTCGGCCATCAGCACGATGCGAAGTTGACCTCCTCCGGCAGCCTGATGTTGTTCGACAACGGCGTGCACCGCAACGGGCCCGAGTATTCACAAGTACTCGAGATCGACATGGACACCAAGGAGGTGATCTGGCAGTTCGTTGCCGACCCGCCCTTTGCCTTCTATTCGTTCATGGCCGGCAGCGCCGATCGGCTCCCCAACGGCAACACGCTGATCTGCGATTCCGCGGTCGGCCGGATGTTCGAAGTGACCGCACGCAAGCATGTCGTGTGGGAGTACATCAACCCGTTCTTCGTCAGCAATCCCAGGCTCGGCGGCCGTATCAACATTGTGTTTCGTGCCCACCGCTACGGCCCGGACGATGAGGCGTTACGTGGCAGGAATCTCGATCCGGATCGCTACGCCAACTTCAATCGGCTGTACGGCACGGCGTGAGCAGGCCTACTCGTGGGGCTCCATCGTCAGATACCTGACCAGTTCCGGCGGCCGGTAGTCCGGCTGTTGCGTGAATTTCTCCCGGGCACTGGCATGCACCTGCTGGTGCGTCGCGCCGCGGCCGAACGGGTCTGCGGGTGCTCCAATCGGGCGATGCTGCGGGGGCAGCAGTCGGTACGGTCCCTTGCGCGAACGTTGCGGACGCTCGAGTAGATCCGGACCCGTCTCGCGCGCAGCGAATTCCAGCCCGGCGTCCCGCGCCCGCCCGATCATCCAGTCGAGCGCGAGATCGGACAATCCAGTGACCCGATAGCCGCCGCC
>SMVB01236746.1_pt1 | contig 18640 bp, 16 predicted proteins | sample 2456461 | NCBI WGS metagenome assembly SMVB01 (sample SAMN11095934, study PRJNA526329) | marine sediment metagenome | biome: Marine sediment; feature: Surficial sediment; material: Deep marine sediment; isolation source: Hadal surficial sediment | place: Pacific Ocean | collected 2014-05 | depth...
GTTCCAGGAGCAGTACTCGGCGACGTTCGATGCGTTCTACTTCGACAATCGAGACCTCGAGACACGATTCGCGCTCGCAACCCAGAAGGCAGTCACAGCTCAGGTTGATGTCGGAATCGACGTGCCGACAGATGGTGAGATGCGTAGGGAGCACTACATTTTCTACCACCTGCGGCACCTGAGCGGTGTGGACTTCGAGCACCTCCAGGTCCGCGAGATCCGGACGGGGATGTGGGAGCGCGAGGTGCCGACGATCATCGACAAGGTCCGCCCCATGGGCACCTTCCTTCCGTACGACTACCAGATCGCACAGTCCTATTCCACGCAGCCCATCAAGATCACCGTACCGGGGCCGATGACCATCGCGGATACCGTTGCGGACCACCACTATGGCGACCCGCGGACGCTCAATCGCGACCTTGCCGAAGCCCTGAACGTCGAGATCAGGGCACTTGCGGACGCCGGTTGCCGCTACATCCAGGTCGACGAGCCTGTATTCGCCCGTAAGACCCACGATGCGCTCGCGTTCGGAATCGAGGACCTCGAACGCTGCTTCGCCGGTGTGCCGGAAGAAGTACAGCGGGTCGTTCACATCTGCTGTGGCTACCCGCGCCATCTCGACCAGCCGGACGAGGATGTTCTCAAGGCCGACCCCGCTGCCTACTTCGAGTTGGCGCCGGCCCTCGACGAGGCAGCGGTCGACGCGATCTCGATCGAGGATGCGCACCGTCCGTCCGATCTCGAACTTCTGGAGCTATTCGAGCGGAGTACCGTCATCCTCGGTCTGGTCGCCATCGCCAGAACCCGTGTCGAATCGGTGGATGAGATACGGGAGCGCCTCGTGGTGGCACTCTCGCACATCGACCGACGGCGGCTCGTCGCGGCTCCGGACTGCGGGCTCGGGATGCTGGATCTGGGAACGGCGACCGCTAAGCTCGTGAACCTGACAACCGCAGCGAGATCTGTCGCCTGACCACGTCAGCATCGCTCTTTCGATTCGTCAGGAGAACGTGGGCCGCAGGGCTCACTCCGTGAACTGCAACGGCGGGTCTCCCGCCTCGCGTTCGGCGAGATCGTGGATCCGCACCACGAGGCCGCTGCCCGCTGCGCTGAAGGCGCCATGGACCGAGATGTAGACCCTGTCGCGGGCATCGATGAGCAGCGCAGTCGGGAACGGCAGGTTCTCGATGAGCACGGTGCCAGAGTCCCAACCGTCGCCGTCGGGTTCAAAACGCAGCAAGCGGCCTGTCCTGCCTCTATACGGATCACTCGAACCGTTGTCGCCTATGAACTCGAGAACGTACAGACGCCCTGCGGCATCGAAGGCAAGGTCGATCGGGGTGGTCACGATGTCAACGGCCACCGCGAAGGAACCGTCGGCGAAGACCTGCAGCACCGATCCTGTTCCCGTCGCATGGGGCAGTTGGCTGAACGAAGCGACAAAGATCGCGCCGTCAGGCCCTCTGGCGATGCCGGTGAGCACCTCGTGGCCCGGCAGTTCAGCGAAGACCTCTATCGCGCCATCGAGTCCGACAGCGAGCACATGGCCGGTGGCACCGTCCGTCACGAGAAAGCGACCGTTCCCGGGGTCGGGAACCATCGCGAACGGATTGGAGAAGATGTGGGTCACGTCGAAGAAGTCGGCCGGCGCGGTCTCCGTCGCGAAGGCCAGGAAGTCTCCCACGACGTCCGGCGGAGCGGTGTGGTCGGTGATCCTGAGCAGGGTGCGGGCCAGATCCCCTTCGCCTTCGCCTGTGAGCAGATACAGCTCTCCGCCCATTTCGGCGACGTCGGCCGGTCCGGTCGTGACGCCTGTGACGTTGTACAGCACATACGGGAGCTGCTCGACGACTCGTTGGCGAGCTCCATCCGCATCCATGCAGGTGAGCGATCCTGTGTCGGCACGATTGGCCGTGGGGCCCTCTCGCACCGACTGGCCCTCAGGAAGGGAGCCGGCCTCGGCCACGCACAGCGTGCCATCGGTGAGTATCCACATGCCGCGAGGTTCGTTCAAGTCATCGAGGACAACTGTGTGGTCCGAGGTTGCGGAAACGCAAGCGCTCATGAGCAACGCAATGGCGAAAGCCATTCCGACACTCCAAGCGTATTTCGTCATGAGGGGGTGGCAGCCGCCCTGCTCGCGACACGCGGCTTCATTCTGAAGCCTTGCGTTGTACCCTCTCTGCAGCGACTCCGTCGGCGTTCTGACCCGATCCCCGCCCGTAGTAGTTCCACTGTGGAAAGTTGAAATCAGACGTAACGGAGCTCGGCAGCAGCACGACAGCTTCAAGGAATCCCTCCAGGTCGATGATGCCATAATAATTCACTTCGTAGCCCCAACCAGCGAGTTGCCTGTGCATTGCCCGAGCGTTGGCATGCTTCCAATCAACAGAGAAGCGACTTACCCCCCATTCGGCGAGAAGCTCGAGAATCCGCCGGGCTTCTTCGGGGGCTGCTACGAGTAGTGGATTCAGCCATCCGATCGGGCACTGTACAATTGCGGATGGGTGGGCCTCTCGGATTCTTCGGAAGTCCTCTTCTCCGATTCTCCGAAGTTCACCGTTGAACCACAGACGTTCGTCTGGCAATTTCAGGGAGCGAACGGATTGCAGGACCCGATCAAGCACCTCGGTGCCGCCCTTGATGTCGAGTTTGATCCCGACCCCAGCGCGCACCAGCTCAACCATGGCTTCTTCATAGATGAGCCATTCCTCGCCGGGCAGAGCGGGCGTCGTCACGAGGGAATCGTGACGCAGGATCAGCTCACCTGACGGATCGGCGCGCACGTCTATCTCTGCCCAGAGGACTCCGGATGCGATGAACTCCTGCAGGTTTGCCGGATCATTGACCCCGTGCCACACGAGTTGGACCTGCTCCGGAAGTGCATCCTCCCGCGCAACGAGCTCCGTAAGAACATAGTCCCTGCCGCTGACGGCTGTACTTGGCATGGACGATCGATTGGATTCGAAGACTGTGTCCGCGTGGATAAGAAGTGTATCTTCGTTGGCTGCCTCCTCGGAAAGCGTCTCGAGAATGTGCGGCTCGTTGTCGATCACGGCGAATACGTGAAAACCCATCTCGCGGAATCGCCTCAAGCCATTGACTTTCACCCTCTCGACATCTTGGTCCCATTGCCCCGGGTTCATTATCAGCACGTCATCATCGAAGACCACATTGTGCACGTCTCCAATGTTGTTCAGGGACTTCAAGGTCACTGCTCGTAGCGACTCCGGCCTTCCCGTGAGCAGGCCGACCGTTGTGTTTGGCTGCAGTTGGAACCAACGGATAACCGGCAGCACCCCGGGGAAAGCTCGATGTGACTCCAGAATCACGCTGTCTCGCCAGCGTTGATCGAGGTACCAGTCCATGACCTTTCGGCGATCGGCAGTGGGAATCTCCAAATGTTCAAGGAGTCGTTCGACGTGGTTCTCGTGGACTGCGATGTCCGAGAGCGCTAGTCGTGTGAACAGCGAAGTCGAGTGCGCCTGATCGTACGCCTGGAGGACGGATTTCACGAGGAACTGCATGTCGACGATTGTTCCGTCGATGTCTGATACGAGCATCAGTTTCTCGTCCGGATAGCGCTCGCATGCCGTTTGGTACGCACTCGCGAGGGCCTTCATCCAGCTCATCGCCGGTTGACCTCGAAGGATTTGATCCGGTCCGTGACAAGAGGCACCATGCGCTCGGGCCAGTTGGTCGTTATCGAATCTGCACCCAGCTCCATCAAGGCCACAAACCGGTCGGTCTCGTCGACTGTGAACGTCCATAAGCCGATGCCGGCATCGTGCGCATGCTCCACCAACTCGGTTGTCACCAAGGCATGGGGCACGTTGATCGCAATCCCCCCGACTTCGACCGCTATTTCGACGCTCTCGTGCACCACCGAGAGCGCTACGTCAGGATCTATGCCTTCGAGGAGGTCGTCGACGTTGAGAAGTGCCGACACTCCGGTAGCTGCGTCGCGGACCGCCTCCACGTCAGCGGCTGTGCAGCCGCTTATGACGGTGCGGGATTCAAGTCCGGCGCTGCTGATTGCTTGTGCAGTCGGTTCGGCGGCATCAGGTGTCCTGATGTCCAAATTCAGCGCGACCCGGTCTGATGTGAGTCTGAGGATCTCATCGAGAGAACGGACGGTCTCGCCCGAGAACTCGGGACCCCGCCAACTTCCGGCATCAAGGTTCCTGATCTCGTCCCAGCTGAAATCGGTCACGAGACCGGTTCCCGACGTCGTGAAATCGACCGTTTCCTCGTGCATAAGGACCGCAACACCATCCCCGGTCAACCGTATGTCGACCTCGACCATGTCAACTTGCAGTGCTATGGCACTCTCGATCGCCGCAACGGTGTTCTCTGGTGCGGATGCCGAATCGCCACGATGGGCGATAATCTGAGTCCAGGAGGGTGCGGCGTACGCCATGGATGCGCCTAACGATCCCGCTGCCTATCGTGCTTCGTTACTACCCGGCGATGTGGCGGACACGAGCGCAGTAGAAATTCTCGGTTTGTCCATGTTCGCCCTTCTCTGTCCACCGAACGGCACATACGTGCCGCCGGGAACCGCGTTGTATCTGACACAGCCCTGTGACCCCTGATTGTCACCAGTTTTCAAGTCCGCTGCATTGTAGAGTGAACGTTCACATGGTGTCAATCACTGCAACCATGGACGAAAGGGAAGAGTGGCCGGTCGATGACCAGGAGACCAAAGGTACCCGGACGATCGACGATTATCGATGTTGCCGAAGAGGCGGATGTGTCGCGCCAGACCGTATCGAGAGTTGTCGCTAATCACCCAAGAGTTGCGCCCGAGACTCGTCTGAGAGTCAAGGATGCGATAGAGAAACTTGCTTACCGTCCGAACCGGATGGCGAGGGCTCTCGTAACCCGAATGTCGCTCACTTTCGGCTTCGCCACCGTCGACATGCAGGACTTGCACTTCGGGGACACCTGTGCCGGCATGCAGGCCGCTGCTCGCGAGCACGGCTACTACCTGGTGGTCACTGAACTCGACACGAACGACAACGGGGGGATGGGAACCCTGGAGACGCTCCTGACCCTCGGAGTGGATGGTGTTGCAATCTTCCCCTCTCTCCTCGACGACAAAACTCTCGAACAGTTTGCGGCGACCAGCGGCTGCCCCGTTGTCGTGATCGGAAGAGAGTCCAAGATCCCGAACATCGTATCCATCGCAATGGACGAAACTGCTGCGGCCGAACTCGTGGTCGACCATCTGGTTGAGGGCGGCAAGAAGCGCATTGGCGTACTCATGAACGAGATGTTCCCAGAAGTCGTCCACGGTCGATATGTTGCGCTACAACGCGCAATCGAGCACCACACCGGAGTCGAGAGCCCACCGGTCGAAGCGGGCCACCCGAAGATTGACGAGGGCAGAACGGCGGCGAGGGTTCTGCTCGAAAAGAACCCAGACATCGATGCAGTGGTCGCGTTCAACGACATTATGGCCATGGGAACTCTTCTCGCATGTGGCGATCTGGGGTTGCGTGTCCCTCGGGATATCGCTGTGGTCGGATATGATGGTATTCCCTTCGGTGCAGTCGCGAACCCACCGTTGACGACAATCGTCCAGGACAGCATCGGGATGGCTGACGCGGCATTCATGGCGCTGCTTACTTGTCTGAAGGACGGCTCGCCTCCTGATGGAGAAGTGCTGTTGTGGCAACCCGAGCTACTGGTCCGTGCCTCAACCGGGTTGGCATCTCCGCGCACATGACCGACGATTCCAGTCACGGGTTGGCTCGTATCAGATCATCCGCGGCCAAGAGCTCGGAGCGCCCGCACCCTGATACGGCCCTCCTGATCGCGTTCAGCCTGACGTGCCTCATCTTCGAGGGACTGTTCTCCGAGTTGTGAATCGTGTCCTCTACGACGTTCCAGCACCCACAGGAAGAAGTCACCCTCGGTTGCGTCAGCTTCGAGTTCGAGCAGCTTCTCCCACCGTATTGACTCGACCGTCGGAAGGTACACCCCGTCGTACCAGTCGGCTGCAATCTCCTCCGGCGAAAGCACCTTGTTCTGTTGCATCATGAGGTCGTACCCGTGAGCTTTGATGACGTCGAGCAGTTCGGCGAACCCCTCTGGTCGGCTGAAGTCGATGCGAGCCATCGGCCTTGACCGGTCGAGGCCGCTCTGCTGCATGAAGCGCCGCGCCTGTTCGAGATAGATGATCTTCTCGAAGTCAATGTCCTCGTCGATTTCGATGTCTGTCTGAATTTCTGTGACCTCGGCGTCGATGAACTCCGCTCCTTTCTGCTTGGCAAGAGCGACCCTGTGATTGCCGTCGATCACGAAGTAGACATCCTTGACCTTGTACACAGAGATGGGTGGAAACCCCAGCGAAGGGAAGGCTCGTTCAAGGCGTTCCCATCGTTCCCTTGTCTGGGGTGTTCGGGGCAGAAAGTCACGGTCGAAGTCGTCCGATCGGTCGACCGTTCCCACGATGTTCGCCACCTCGATCGTGTGGAGGCCCGTGTAGGACTGCTGGAACAGGTGAAGTCGGCTGCGGAGATCGTTGAACGACGGCAGGGGCGCAGGTCCCGAGCCACGCACGATCCTTGCGAGTCGGCGATAGATCTCCTTGCGGTGAGCCTTTGTGAACGACGAGGAGTAGGTCATGATTCAATCTCGAGGAGGCGGTACGGGATCACGTTCACAATGCGGGTTCTGCCGATCGTGCGGTCCGGCTTCATCTTGCCGTATGGATGGATGTGGCCGTGAAGCATGAACGTCGGTTCGAGTTGTTCTATGAGTTTGTGAAAGGAGGAGAATCCGCGGTGCGGACCGTCGGACCCGTCGCCGCAGTCGAGCGGAGGGGAGTGCGCAATCACCACGTCAACCGAGCGGCCGTCCCTCCACCGGCGGACCCTGGCCTTGCGCGCCAGTCTCCGCACCCGCCCCCGCATCTCAGCCTGGGTGTATTGGTTCGCCCCATCATTGTACCGAATCGATCCACCAAGCCCCACAACCCTTATCCCCGCCTCGTCGTCCCATCGGTCCTCCACGCTGATGCATCCAACCACCGGTCGATGGGCTGGCGCGGAGTACTCGGAGGGCAGATACGTAGAGACAGTTGTGCGCTCGGGCGAGGGGTCGTGATTGCCGTGGATGTAGAGAAGCGGCACCTCAGCTTCCGTTCGCAGGTGCTCGAGATAGTCGAACGGCAGATCGCCGCAGCCAAGGATGAGGTCAGGGGAGAGCTCTCGCAGGCGGGGTCCGTACAACGACCGGTCGACCTCATCTGAAACGGCGAGGATCCTGATCACGATTGCTCCTGCGGACACGTCAACGCATTCGATATCACGACAAGTCCTCTTTGCCCGGTGCGGAGCATCCGTCGAGCATGTCCTGAGCCAGAATCCACAGTGCGGACGCGCTTGCTCGATTCGCTGCGAGGACAGGTTTGCTTGTCGCGAACGAGCCGTCGCGCATGAACCTGGTGGACCATCCGCCCGATTCTCGGATCAGAACCTCGCCTGCAAGCGCGTCCCACGCCCTGAGGTCTGACTCGAAGAAACCGACAAGTCGTCCCGCCGCGACGTATGCAAGGGCCAGTGCAGCAGATCCTGAGTTGTAGAACAGTCCGTCTTTGGCGAAGAGATCGCGGAGAAACTTGAGTGTGGGTTCCGCTGAGGTATTGCGCGGATGGCCGACGCCCACGAGCCCGTCTGTGATTCCGAGGGAGGGAACGGAGAATTGCTGACCGTTGATCGTGAACCCGTTGCCTTCGAGTGCCGAGAAGGTCTCTTCGCCAGTTGGGTCGCGCACGACTCCGAGGAATGGGTGGCCGGATGGGTTGACACATGCAATCGACACGCACCAGCTCGGCAGTCCCGATACGAAACAGGTCGTTCCGTCGATTGGATCGATGACCCACGTTGTTCTTCCTGGCTCGATGGGGGATTCTTCGGTCCCCTCCTCACCGAGGATCTGATCCGTCGGGAACGCGTCCGCGATGCGGTTTCGGATGAGGTCTTCGGTTGCCAGATCTGCTTCCGTCACCCAGTCGAGTACACCTTTTGACCGGATGTCGAGATTGTCTCGCCCGCGATACGACAACGCGAGCTGCCCGGCCTCCACGGCCAGTTCTTCAGCAAACACGTGTCTGAGTGCCTCGTCGCTCGCCACGGCGCTCTCCCTGCCTTCTGGGCTATTTCACATCCGGATTGGGCAGCATGAAATCCTCGCGAATGATCCTCGTCAACTCGTGATACGAGGCGATGAATCCGCGCAGGGTGCGCACGGTCGCTCCGTAGGTATCGAACTCTTCGATGGTCATGCCACCGACGTCGTATGCCTTGCGGAAATCTGGCACCCGTTCGCGGAGTTCGGCGATGATCGCTGGGTCGACGGGATTGTCCATCCGTGCCTTGACCTCGACAGACGACTCATTGAACAACTTCTGCCACTTCGACGGGATCGTGAGAATGACATCGCCGCCGATGAACTCTGACCAATGTAGGTGATGGCGGTACGCCGCTGCGAGAAGCCGGGAACGAAAGCCCCGCTCCTCGTAGATCTTCACCGCGTGTTTGAAGACGGCAACTCCGGCCCAGGGGATGTAGTGCGGAGACACGATAATCCTGTCCCTGTTTGTGACAACCTGGATCCAGTCGTCTGTCCGGCCGACCATGATTGTCGTGACTGGTGTCATGTTGTCTGTTCTCAGACCCTCGGCGTCACGCCTCGCCAATCCTCGGTCAACGGCTTCTCCGACTGCGACAGCCTGAGGCACCGTAAAGCTGACGGTTGCATTGATGTTCACGCCCCTGTAGGTCACTTCCTCCATTGCGACAATGCCCTGGCTCGTGGCTGGCAGTTTCACCTGCATGTTGGGTGCAAGGGCGGCATACCGCACGGCTTGTTCGACCATGGCATCCACGTTGCGGTACATCGATGGGTTTGTCTGGATCGAGAGCCGACCCTTCATGCCGTTCTCGCGCTCGAACACAGGAAGTAGAAGTTCTGCGCCTTTGAGCGCGATCTCCTCGAACACCGCGCCCGTGACGTCCTCGTCAGACCAGGTCGGGTTGTCGGCAATCAGCTCGTAGATGCGGTCCCGCCACAGGTGCCGCTCCTGGTTGAGCACCTGCTCGACGATTGTCGGGTTGCTCGTCGCTCCGACGGCGCCGTGGTCGATTGCGTAGGTGAGTTCACCGATGGAACATGAGTCGTTCCAGAAGTCCGTCGGGTAGGCACTCACCGTTTCGTGAAGTGGGCTCTTGTAGGTGGTTTCAAGCATGGTTGTTGCTCCTTGTGCTCGGACTAGTTCAGACGTTCTGTGGGAATCCGAGGTCGACACCCCTGTGAATCGGGTCGGGCCATCGGCTGATGATGACTTTCGGTCGCGTGTAGAAGTGGACGCCCTCGGGTCCGTATATGGCGTGGGAACCGAAGATTGAGTCCTTCCAGCCCCCAAAACTGTAGAACGACAGTGGCACGGGGATTGGCACATTGATGCCAACCATTCCCACCTGGATCTCGTTTTGGAACTTTCGCGCGGCGCCGCCATCATTCGTGAATATCGCGGTTCCGTTTCCGTACCGGTTGTCGTTGATCAGTTGTATGGCGTCTTCGTATCGATCAACACGCACCACTGAGAGAACCGGTCCGAAGATCTCGTCCGTGTAGATGGTCATGTCTGTTGTCACGTTGTCGAAGAGGACCGGACCGAGGAAGAAGCCTTCTTCATGCCCCTCAACCTTCACGTCGCGTCCGTCGACGAGGAGTGTCGCGCCGCTGGATTCGCCAGCGGCAACATATGACGTGACCTTTTCGAGGTGTTGTTTTGTGACGAGTGGCCCCATCTGCGCTCCGCTGGCGTCGCCCGGTGCGATCTTGAGTTCGGTGATTCTTTCGCGAATTTTCGGCAACAGGTTGTCAGCGGCTTCACCAACCGTGATTACCACGGAGATAGCCATGCACCGCTCGCCTGCTGATCCGAAACCTGCCGACACGGCTGCGTCGGCCGCAAGATCCATGTCAGCATCAGGAAGGACAATCATGTGATTTTTAGCGCCTCCGAGAGCTTGGACACGTTTGCCGTTCGCCGTCCCTGTTTCGTGGATATAGCGCGCGATCGGTGTTGAGCCGACGAACGAGATCGCAGCGACATCTGGATGTGCCAGCAAAGCGTCGACAGATTCCTTGTCACCATGCACGACGTTGAACACGCCATCGGGCAACCCGGCATCGGCGAATAGTTCCGCTGCCATCTGCGACACGGTCGGGTCCTTCTCCGATGGCTTGAGAACGAAGGTGTTCCCACATGCGATTGCGATTGGATACATCCACATCGGGACCATCGTGGGGAAGTTGAACGGCGTGATACCCACCACGACTCCGAGCGACTGCCTGATTGAGTACGTGTCCACGCCGGTCGACACCTGTTCTGAGTAGTCACCCTTGAGTAGGTGAGCGATATTGCATGCGAACTCGATGACCTCGAGTCCGCGTTGTACCTCTCCGAGAGCGTCGTCGATTGTCTTTCCGTGTTCTGCGGTCATCGCTTTGGCAATTTCGCCCTTGTTCTTCGCCACAAGCTCGCGAAAGGCGAACATGATGTTTTGGCGCCTTGTCAACGGTGCATCGCGCCAGGACTCATAGGCTCGGCTTGCAGCTGCCACGGCACGGTCGACATCGTCGCTCGTGGCCATGGCCACTTCCGCGGTCTGGGATCCTGTTGCTGGATTGAACACCGGACTCGTCCGGCTCGGTTTCGTTGAGACGAACTCTCCGTCGATATAGTGGTTGATAAGATTCATGTGTGTAGCTCCGTCATTTCAGGGAGATGGTGGACCGGTTGACCCGCGTACAATCAGCTTCGGTGTGAGAACCGCATGGTTCACAGCCGTCCCGGCACTGGCGATCGCCGCAAGAATAAGCTCGGCTGCCATGCGTCCCATGTCGTGTCTCGGCTGATCGACCGTGGTGAGCCCAAGACGGTGGTTTGTCGCAAGGGCCGTATTGTCGTAGCCAACAACTGAGATAACGCCCGGAACGTCAATCCCTTCGGCGTCCAGGACCTCAAGCGCACCGAATGCGGCAAGGTCATTCGCTGCGAAGACCGCTGTTGGCCAAGTCCCGCCAACGAGGAGCCTCCGCATCCCCACTCTCCCGTCCTCCTCGGTGAAGCCGCCGCTGACCGTTTGAATCTGGTTCTCCAGACCGTGCCCCTGCATTGCTCGTTCGTAGCCAGCCCGCCGTGGTTGTGCCCCGGCCTCACTCCCGCCGTCGATGTGCGCTATTCGGCTGTGTCCGAGTTCGAACAGGTGATCGACCACCATAGCTGCCCCGGTTCGGTCGTCGTTGGTGACGCTGGCAACGGTGGCTGCTCGCATCGCCTTTCCTACAACGACTGTTGGAACCGACCTCGACGCTTCGATGGTGTGCTTCCTGTGCATGACCGGTGAGAGCAGTATCAAGCCGTCGACGCGCATCTCGAGCAGTGTCGTGACTGCAAGCCTCTCCCGTCGAGGCTCGCGGTTTCCCGTTGTAAGGATGGACCGGTACGAGGCGTCTGTGACGGCCATGTCGATGCCGTCGATTACGTCGGCGAAAAACGGGTTGTGGAGGTTCGAAACCATCACGCCGATGACGTAGGAGCGCTGCCGCACCATGGTGCGTGCTGCGGCGTTTGGCCGGTAGCTGAGCTTCTTTGTTGCTCTGAGCACAGCCTCTCTGCTTGTTGGGCTGACCTTGTCCGACCCGCGCATGACCAGCGAGACCAGCGACTTCGAAACGCCAGCTTCCCTGGCAACATCGTGAATCGTCGGATGTTTCACCAAACCATCGCCTTTCGGTACACGCAATATCTCACGCTCATGGTGCCGCCCAGATGCCGAGGCGCTGTTCCTTGCGTTCCGCGTCAAGTTCCGCGCGTGCAACGAGCACCTCGTCGCGTTCAGACACCTCTGGCACGCCGACCTCCCACCATGAGCCGCCCTCGGTCCACTCGTACGGATCGGTTTCGATCACAATCACGTAGCTGCGTTCAGCGGTCTTCGCCCTCTGAAAAGCCCCTCGCAATTCTTCGATGTCTGTGACCTTCTCCGCGAGTGCACCCAGGGATTCTGCGTGTTTGACGAAGTCGACTCTCGTCTCGTTGGATCGTCTTGTGTGTTCGAGAAGGTTGTTGAACTCCACGCCACCCGTGTTGGTCTGTAGGCGGTTGATGACCGCGAAACCGCCATTGTCACACACGATGAATATCACCTTGTGGCCCGTCGCGACGGTTGAGTAGATATCCGAGTTCATCATGAGGTATGAACCGTCGCCAAGCCAGCAGACCACCTCGCGATCCGGAAGTGCCATCTTTGCACCCCACGCGCCGGGGATCTCGTAGCCCATGCAGGAGAATCCGTACTCGATATCAATTGTGCCGACCGATTTTGCCATCCACCCCATGTTGAGCTCGCCGGGGAGCCCACCGGCGGCGGCAACCTGGTAGCTGTCATCGTCGGCGAGGTCGTTGATGGCCCGAACCACCTGAGCGTAGGTTGGCACCTCGAATTCGCCCGCGACGTACCCGTCGAGATAGTTGCGCCAGGCGTCGCGCTCCTCAAGCATTCGACGTGTCCACGTTGGTGGTGCCTTGTAGTCGTTGAGTGCCCCATCCAATGCGTCAAGTGACACACGGGCATCTCCGACAACCGATAGGGCATTGTGCTTGCTTGCGTCAAACCGTCCAACGTTGATCGAGATCAGTTGCATCCGCGGATTCTTGAAGACGGACCATGACCCGGTTGTGAAATCTTGGAGGCGTGTGCCAACGGCGATGACGACATCAGCTTCAGCTGCTAGAGCGTTGGCTGAGGTACTTCCGGTCACGCCGATTGGGCCAGCGAAGTTTGGATCGTCGTGGACCATTGTTGATTTGCCTGCAACGGTTTCGACGACGGGTATTCCCCGTGATGCCGCGAAGGCGGTGAGTTCAGCTTCTGCACCGGAGTAGTGGACGCCTCCGCCCGCTATGAGCAGTGGTTTGTGGGCTGCGGCGAGGAGTTCGGCTGCCGTGGCGATGTCGCGCGGGTCTGGTCCCTGTCTGCGGATGTGGTGCATGGTCTTGTCGAAGAACTGCACAGGAAAGTTGTACGCCTCTGCAGCTATGTCCTGCGGAAGGCCGATGTAGGCGGGACCGCACTCAGCGGGGTCGAGCATCACCGCGAGCGCCTGGGGGAGTGTCTGGACGATCTGCTCTGGTCGGGTGATGCGGTCCCAGAAACGTGTCACGGCTCGAAACGTGTCGCTCACGGTCGTCGAGGGGCTACCGAAGTCCTCGATTTGTTGCAGTACTGGGTCGACGATGCGGTGTTGGAAAGTGTCACCGCTGATCAACAGGAGCGGAATCCGGTTGGCGTGAGCAACCGCGGCGGCGGTCACCATGTTGGTCGATCCGGGACCGACGGAGGATGTTGCGATCATGATCTGTCGTCTCTGTTTCGCTTTCGCAAACGCGACCGCAGCAAGCGCCATCGACTGCTCGTTGTGACCGCGCCACGTCGGCAGCTCATCCTCGACAGCAGCGAGCGCCTCGGCGAGCGACACTACGTTGCCGTGACCGAAGATTCCGAACACGCCCGGGAATACCGGCACCTCGACACCATCAATCTTTGTGCGTTGAGCGATCAGCCATCGCACAATTGCCTGCCCCGTGGTGAGTCGCACGGTTTCCATCGTCACTCCTTGCCCCTTGGGCTGTGTTCCACACGCCGTTGGCGTCAGCGTTCAGTAGAGTATATCCTACACGATTGGAACGTTCCAATTTTAAGAGAACCACGAATGAAATCGCGCTACGGACGAAGGAGCCTCTTGTGAAGGTAGGCATCATCGGTGCGGGTCGTATCGGCGCGATTCGCGCTGACATTCTCTCAGGCCACCGAGATGTTTCCTCCATCGTCGTGACGGACGAGATACCAGCCCAATCGCAACGAATTGCCGCAGCTACCGGAGCGATCGTCGCATCCGGCCCTGACGAGCTGCTCGAAGCTGTCGACGCCGTCATTATCTGCACGCCAGCCGACATGCATGTCAATTATATCGAACTCGCAATCGGTGCTGGCGTGCCCGCGTTGTGTGAGAAGCCGCTCGCGACGAATCTTGCCGACGCCGATCGCGCTGTCGCCGCGGTGTCCAAGGGAGGCGTCCAGGTTCAGATTGGGTTCAATCGCCGCTTCGACGATGGGTACCGCTCGGCGCGCGCTTTGATCGCCGACGGCAGTCTCGGCACGGTGACACTGATCATCGGGCAGCACCACGACCACGAGGTCGCAAGCCGGGAGTACATCGAACGGTCGGGAGACGAGTTCCACGACCAGCTGATCCACGATTTCGACATACTTCGCTTCGTGACGGGACGTGAAGTTGTTCGTGTCCATGCGGCCGGTGCTACACGAGGCTTCGACTGGTTCGCTGAGTACGGCGACTTCGCGCAGACCGTGGTGACGCTCTGGCTTGATGACGGCACCCTCGCCGTGCTCTGCGGATCGCGTCAGGATCCGGTCGGATACGATGTCCGTATGGAGGTCTTCGGAACGGAGGACTCGATTGCTGTCGGTCTTGACGAGCGCACTCCGCTGCGTTCCGTTGAGCAAGGTGTGGTTCATCCCGCGAATCCCTACACGGAGTGGATACCGCGTTTCGGGAAGACGTACGCCCTGGAGATGGATGCGTTCCTTGACATGGTGCTCAACGACGGTCCGAACGACTGCACGGTGCAGGACGCACGAACGGCTCTCGTGATTGCCGAGGCGTGCTCTCTCTCAGCATCGGAGGGCCGAATCGTGACCCTCGAGGAAGTTGTATGACGTTCCTTGAGCGAATCGCTGGCGCGCCGATCACCTGGGGCGTCGACGGCTCCCCGGGCTGGGGCCATCTGATGGATCGCGACCGGGTCCTCTCCGAGATGCACGACGTTGGGCTATCAGCAACCGAGCTCGGCCCAGACGGCTACCTCCCGGGCGACGCACACGAGCTTCGTCTCATGCTCGACCAGTTCTCCCTTGCTCTCATCGGCGGATTTGTACCGGCTGTTCTGTATCAGCCCGAAACCCTCTCCGAGAACCTCGTCTATATCGATCGTGCCTCGTCGACCCTTGCCCAGACAGGAGCACAGATAATGGTGCTCGGTCCCGACTCGCATCACTCCGGATACGACACGCAGATTGATCTCTCAGAAGACGAGTGGATCACGTTCCTCGACGGTCTTGGCCGTACGGTCGAAATCGCAGCGGGGTACGGGTTGACCACCGCGCTGCATCCTCACTGGGGTATGGCGGTTGTACGCGAGTCTCATGTTGAGCGCGTGCTTGACAAGTCGGACGTCGACCTATGTATCGACACAGGGCATCTCGCTCTGGCGGGGGCCGATCCCATCGCCATCGCGAGAGCAGCGACCGGCCGTGTGATCCACGTCCACTTGAAAGATCTCGACGAGGATCTGGCGCAGCGAGTCCGTTCTGGTGATCTCGCATTTCGCCAAGCCGTCATTGACGGCCTTTTCGTACCACTAGGAAACGGCACTGTTGACATTGCCGGATTCATCGTGGCGCTCGAGGCTCAGGCATACGACGGGTGGTACGTTATCGAGCAGGACATTGTGCTCGACGCTGAACCCGACCATGGTGATGGTCCCGTTGTTGCTGCCAGGGAAAGTTTTGCGTTCCTTGAAACACTTGCGGGTGGAATGTGATGCGCGCAGCTCTGTGTCAAACCAGATGCCGTGCCGCAGGGGGTATGCGGTGACGAGACGCTTCTACCCCTCAGGAACCAGCAGAAGCGCAACGGCAACGGTCGACATCACCGCGAGGAAGGCCGGGTGGCGATACTGCGGGCTCTCCATTCTGGACCTGGCACCCGAATCGACCCACGAGTTCGCAACGGGAAGCACAGAGATGGCGATTCTCCCTCTCTCTGGCAGTCTCACCGTTGAGGTGGAGGCGCACTCCTTTCATCTCGAAGGCAGGGATGGCATCTTCGATGCCGTCACCGACTTTGTGTATGTGCCGGTCGATGCTGAGGTTCGGATCACGACGAGAGCGCCGCTTCGGGTGGCGCTCTGTATGGCCGAGGCGAAACGTCGCATCGACCCATACCGGGTGGCGGCTGCCGACGTGAAGGTTGAGGTCAGGGGAGGGGGCGCAGGAACTCGCCAGATCAACAACTTCCTGAGTGCTGATGTTGCTGATGCCGACAAGCTCATCGCTGTCGAAGTGCTGACACCCGAAGGAAACTGGTCGTCCTATCCGCCTCACAAACACGATGAGACCACCGAGACGGAGATCGAGCTTGAGGAGATCTACTACTTCGGAATCGACGGGTCCGATGGCTTCGGATTCTTCAGCTGTCACACCTCGGATGGCGAGATCGACGACACTTTGACGGTGCATGACGGTGACGTCTACCTCGTACCGCGAGGTTTCCACGGCCCGGCCGCGGCCGCACCTGGCCACACCATGTACTACCTCAACGTCATGGCCGGCCCGTCGACAGAGCGCGAGTGGCGGTTCTGCGACGAGCCTGAGCACGCATGGGTCCGAGCTGCTCTTGAGGAACTACCACCCGATCCGCGCCTCCCTATGACAGCCGCGACTAACTAGCTGGCGTCGTGAGGTGCATCACGACACTTCCCTCAAATCGTTGTCCGATGGCCCGACAGGACGCTGTCCACCGGGAACGCTCATTGGGGCTTCGTCGCATGGACAAGGAGGTCGATCGCCTCGACTTCGGAGCCGGCGACAGGGCGCAGGACTTCGCCGACTGAGACAATGTCGAGTCCGGCCACCAGCGGCGACATTCTCTCTTCAGTCCAGTGGATCTCGGGGACGGGTGGGCCGCCGACACCCTCCGTCAGGTTTCGGAGCGCATGTCCGACTCCGATGAATGTGCCGCCGGGAGTAACAGCATCTACGGCATATGAGAACAGGGCTTCCATGCCAGCGTCGTCGATGTGTACGTAGACAATCATCACGAGGTCGAATGTGCGTCCAGGCTGGTACGTGGTGACATCAGCCACGACCCAGTTGACCTCAGTGTCTCCGGCAACACGTTTTGCCTTCTCGATCCCGACAGCTGAGAAGTCGACCGCAGTCACATCCCATCCCTCGTTGGCAAGCCAGATCGCGTTGCGCCCTTCACCTGAGGCGAGGTCAAGAGCGGAGCCAACAGGCAGGGTCGCGACGATCGGTGGAAGGAACATGTTCGGCTTGGCCGACCATACGAGTTCCTTCTCTGAGTACATGAGGTCCCACTGTTGACTGTCCATCTCGACAAGGTACGGTATTCAACGCGCAAGAATGACGACATGGATCACATATGGAACCCGATGTCGGTCCGCGACGCGAGGGAGCATTTCGCCGCTTCCGAAGTCGACTGGTGGGTTGCTGGCGGATATGCCATCGACCTCTTCCTTGGTTGGGAGTCACGGACGCACTCAGACCTCGACCTAGAGATGTTTCGATCCGACGCAGCGTCGATCTTCGACAACTTCGGTGGCTGGGACATACACACCGCCTCGGATGGCGAGCTGCGACCATGGACCAATCCTGACAATCTTGACGAGAACATCTTCGGATTGTGGTTGCGTCCCTCACCCGGCGACTCCTGGCAGGTGGAGATTCTGCTCGCCGACGGAGACCGCAGTGAGTGGAGCTTTCGCCGTGATCCCTCAATTGTCATGGCTGGCGACCGGCTTGTGCGGCAGACGTTCGATGGGATTCCGTACTGCACGCCTGAGGTGCAGCTTCTCTACAAGTCCAAGCAAGCACGACAGAAGGATGATCTCGATCTCGCCCGCTGCCTGCACCTCATGTCCACCGAGCAACGATCGTGGCTGCGAGACGCCGTCGAACGCACGAATCCCCAACACCCGTGGGTTCCCCTGCTCGGTGGCACACTGGAACCTGCAACATGAATGAAGCCTGACCGCAGGTATCCTCATCGTTGTTGCGGGTGTAGCTCAATGGCAGAGCTCCAGCCTTCCAAGCTGGCCACGCGGGTTCGACTCCCGTCACCCGCTCGTCCGATGGATCACAACCCCATCGTTTGAGCCCCCGTAGCTCAACCGGATAGAGCGACGGACTTCTAATCCGTAGGTTGCAGGTTCGAGTCCTGCCGGGGGTGCCAGCAGTAACCCATATGTTGTATGGGATACCAGCAACGCGCGTGGTTCGCTACCACTCGGGATTCCTCCGCTGGGCCGAACCAGGGACAAGTCCAGGTCAAGCGGCCCCTCGGTATCGCTCGTCTAGCCGGTCGGCCAAGGCCTCCAGATCCTCCGTGTAGAGGTGTCCGTACACGTCCAGAGTCATGGATGCGTTCTTGTGTCCAAGCATCTGTTGGACAGCCTTGATGTTGGCTCCGCAAGAGATCGCGAGTGACGCTGCTGTGTGGCGTAGGTCGTGGATGCGTAGATTCGATAGTTGCGGTGCAACTTCAGCGAGTTCCTCAACTGCGTGTCTCCAAACCCCCTTTCGAAAATTGGTGCCCCGGAGCGGATGGCCGTTGGGTGACGAGAAGACGAGGCCGTCTGTTGTCGTGTACCGCGAGATGTGCGCAGCAATCTCGTCCATGACTGAGGACGGAGCAATCACGATGCGCGAGCGATGGTTCTTTGGCTTGCCGAACACCA
>SMVB01290473.1_pt1 | contig 18636 bp, 12 predicted proteins | sample 2456461 | NCBI WGS metagenome assembly SMVB01 (sample SAMN11095934, study PRJNA526329) | marine sediment metagenome | biome: Marine sediment; feature: Surficial sediment; material: Deep marine sediment; isolation source: Hadal surficial sediment | place: Pacific Ocean | collected 2014-05 | depth...
CCGGCGCCCATCAACAGCACTTTAGCCCCGGGTTTGGCGCGCTCGGCGATATTGCGACCGTCGTCCAGGGTCCAACACGCATAGATGCCCGGCAAATCCATGCCCGGGATCGGCGGCGATACTGCCCGCGCGCCAGTCGCCAGCAACAGCTTGTCGTATGCCAGCGACCCGCCGCCGGCGAGGGTGAGCTGCTGCTCGCGCCGATCGATGCCGGTGACGCGATCCTGGCGAACATCAATATTCAAGTTGACGAAGTGTTTATCGTCCTTGCGCAGGTAGGTGCCGGATTCCCCGATCTGCTTGGTCAGGAAATAGGGCAACGCCATCCGCGAATATGGCGGCTCCGGCTCATCGCCGACGATCGTTATGTCGGCATCGTCGCGCAGCCGTCTGAGCGACTCCGCGGCCACGACACCGGCCGGTCCGGCGCCAATGATCACGTGGTTCATTCGTTCCTCCAATGCCCCCTAGACCGCCAGCCGATCCAGGGTCTCACGGGTTGGAACGCCGTCGGCATTCCAGCCCCGAACTTCATAGTACTGGGGTAGCATCTGATCGAGATCATTGACTTTGCCCTTGGCCGGTCCCGTCTTGGCGGCATCTTTGAGTAAACGTTCTGGCAAGGTGTCGTCAGCGGCCGTGAGGCCCGCGTCGAGATTGAACTTGCGCTCGAGATTCCAGATCCGCTCGCCGGCCTCGACCATCGTCTCAGCCGTCCACTCGCCTTCACAGGCCGCGGCCACCTGCGGCGCAATATCCTCAAGCGTCCAGGCGAACGTGGTAAAGACACAAAGGCCGGACGAGTCGATCGCCGCCGTCGCATCCTGAAAGGACTTCACCAGATCAGGCTTGCCTTCGGTCACCAGTGGGTCGGTCTTGACCGGTACGCCCAGGATCTCCGAGGACACGGTATAGCCCCGCAGATGACACGCGCCGCGGTTCGAGGTGGCATAAGCGAGGCCCATGCCCTGGATAGCGCGCGGATCATAGGCCGGGAATTCCTGCCCCTTAACCGTCATCGACAGTTCCGGGTGGCCATATTTTTCGCACATCCGCTTCGAACCCAACCCCAGAATCTTGCCGAAGCCTTCGCCGGATGAGACCAGTTCCGCGGCTTTGGTCAGCGCCTCGGCGGAGCCGAATTTCAATTCAAGGCCGCCGGTGTCCGCGTTCGTCAACGCCCCCATCTCGTAGAGTTCCATCGCCGCCGCCACCGTCGAGCCGAATGAAATCGGATCCCAGCCATCCTCGTTACAGAGGAAGTTGGCGTAAGTCAATGCATCCAGGTCATCGACTCCGGTATCGCAACCCAGCGCCCATGCCGCCTCATATTCCAAACCGCCGGAATTGCCCATGTATTCGGGTTTATTTACGATCGTGTAATGCTGCGGATCGATCGTCGAGATCCGTCCGCAAGCGATGGTGCAGCCAAAGCAGGCGGCCTTGGTGGTCAAATTAGCTTTGCCGTCACTTTCGCGCGGTTCCAGCATCGCCTCACCCGAAATCTTGCTCGCGCCTTCGAACTGGACGTCGCGCATGTTGCGCGTGGGCATGGCACCGACCTCGTTGATGACATTCATCAGCGCCTGGGTACCCAGCGCCCCCAGGCCTTCGCCAGTCATGGCGTTTTCAGCGAGCACCCGTTTGCCTTCGTTCGTCGCCTTGATGAAGGCCTTGGGATCCCGAATATTACCGACGCCTAGCGTGCCGCGCACGACGACTGCCTTCAGATTTTTCGACGCCATTACAGTTCCAACACCTGAGCGCCCCGCCGCCCGATGCAGGTCGTTGATGACGCCCGCATAGAGGCAACCCTGCTCGGCTGAACGTCCGACACAGGCAATGCGCAAGAGCGGGTCCTGATGCTTCGCATGGAGAATTTCGTCCGCCGCCCATACCGATTTACCCCAGATCTCAGCGGCGGAACACAGCGTCGCGGTTTCATTCTCGACGTGCAGGTAGACCGGCTCGGGCGCTTTGCCCTCGAAGATGATCATGTCCCAGCCAGCGTTCTTCAGCTCAGCGCCGATGAAGCCACCGGAGTTGGAACACGCGATCGCGCCAGTCAACGGGCTTTTCGTGATAACGGAATAGCGCCCGCCGGTAGAGGCCATCGTCCCAGTCAGCGGACCGGTGGCCATGATCAATTTGTTCTCCGGCGACAGGGCATCACAGGTAGGATCGATTTCTTCGGCCAGGTACTTCGATGCGAGTCCGCGTTGGCCCAGGTATTTCTTCGCCCACTCCATATTGAGGGGCTCAGCCACGCACGTACCTTCGGTCAAATTGACCCGCAGGATTTTTTTCGTCCAAGCCATAATTCACCTCCAGCCATTAAGCGGACGGGATCGATTGCGCGGCATGGGCGCGCATACGGTCCAGACCCGTGTAGTCCGCATCAACATAGGTAATTGCCGCGGTCGGACACGCCGCGGCACACGCCGGGTCGCCGCCGCACAGGTCACACTTGATGACCTTGCCCGTATCAGCATTGTAATTAATGGTGCCAAACGGACACGCGATCGTACACACCTTACAACCGACGCAAACGTCCTCCAGCACATCTTTGGAGCCCGTTTCCGGGTTGATCACAATGGCCTCTACCGGGCAGGCGTGCATACACCAGGCCTCGGCGCATTGCGTGCACGTATACGGCGCGAACCGCCCTTCAGCGTGAAAGGTAAACACCTTGATACGCGATTTGCTCGGGTTGAACACCCCTTCCTTTTCAAACGAGCAGGCCATCTCACATTGCAGGCAGCCGGTACATTTTTCCGGTTCTAATTGCAGGGCTCTTAACATTAACGTTCTCCCACAAGACGAATTGAACGGCTGGCAATGACGTCACGCATCGGCCGGCTCACGCAACGCGACGGCGCCGTCCGCAACGTCGTCGTCTTTGCACTGCGGCCCAGTATCGCTTCACGTGCCGGCGAGAAATGCGGGTTAGGCATGCGGCCAATTTTATGTCTTTGTTGCCGCCGATGAACATCGCTGGAGCACCGTGCTGCCGAGTTTCCATTAGCACCGCTGAGACTACCTACAATCCGATGAAAAAACCAGTGCGGGCGCGTTACTCACTGTATTGAGAATTGTTCTCAATATCTCCCGGAACGCACGCTTGGTTGTCAATCCGCCGCTGGCAGTGGGTCGGCTAAAGGGGTCCGCGCCGGCGCGTTCCACTCGTAGAGCGCGACTCCCCAGGGGAATTTTCCAACTGGCACGGTGGCAATAACCTCAGCTGCCGCCGTATCAATGACGCTGACCTGATGGCTAACGCCGTCGGTGGTGTAGAGGCGCGAGCCATCACGCGACAACGCAAGCCCCCACACACGCTTGCCCACCGGGATCGATTTGTACAGCTCGAGCGTATTAGCGTCCAATACGAATACCCGGTTGGCGCGGCCGCCGGCGACAAAAAGTAAGGTTTCGTCCTTATTTAGCAGTATGTCCTTCGGTTTCGCCTTATCGTCGGCCAACGGCATCTTGCCGATGATTTTGGCGCTCGCGATATCGACCTTTTTGACCTCGCCGCTGATCTCTGAAGTCGCATAGGCCACCGTCCCAGCGTGATTAAAGGTCGCCGCCCGCGGTCGTGCACCGACCAGAATGTTAGCAATGATCTTATGCTCAGGAACGCTGATCACGTGCAGCATATTGGTCGATTCACTGGTTATAATGACCTTGGTGCCATCGGCTGAGATCGCAACACCTTCGGGCTCGATGCCAACCTTGATTTCAGCGAGCAATTCGCCGGTCTTCGGATTATAGACCGTCGCCTTGGCATCATCCTCGTTGGAGATATAGAGGTTGCCGTTGGGGTGTACGGCAAACGTTTCCGGGTCGGAACCGCTGTCGAACCGGCGCAATACTTCAAATGATTCGGGGTCGAATACGGCAATCGCGTTATCGTCGCTGATCGCGACGTAAACCTCGCTGCCATCGGGCGCAATACCAATTCCGCGCGGACGCCTACCGATAGCGATTGTCGCGATAACTTGATTGGTCGACCCGTCGATGACCGAAACGGTATCGTCCCTTTCGTTGGTCACGAAGATCCGTTTTGGCGGCGCGGCGGCAGCCGCGGCGATAAAACTCGCGAGCATCGCAACGGCGATTATCTTGGTTACAACGAGACTAATATTCATTCGGTTCCACCTTATTTCGGGCAATAGGGCAAGCCCAGACTATCCAGATTCGTGGTGCCGACAACGCCGCGCACCGGCGCCTCGCCAACGATTTTGTCGCCGTCGACGAGTAATAACGGTTGGCGCAACTGGCCGGTTTCACGAAAACTCATCCCCATGCCTTTTTGACCATCAAAAGCCAAATTGGTTTTCAATTCTTCGATTAGCAGGCTGCCCGACAGGGTGGGTTGCCGCGCAATCGTATCGGACAATAGCTTCATCGCCGCCCATCCCGCCCAAGCGTCGTCGTCCATCGCCTGCCCGAACCGCGCCAAGAAGCGGCTGTTCAACTGGGCGGAGGCGTATTTACGAAATGTCCGGTGCCACGCTCGGGCACTGGCCGCTGAGCCCGGCACCTTACGCTGCCACTGCCGTTCGGCATCTTCGAGCATCGCATCGCTGGGACCAATATGAAACAGATTGTCCCGACAAAACTCGCGCAAGATCGTATCACCGGCGGTGGTATTGAAGACCGGTACGTCCGGGTGTCTCTCGGCAATCTGTAACAGCCGGGTGGGATTGGCCGAGACAATTAGCGCCACGGGCGATCCATCCAAGGTTTCGCCCACGTCGGCAAATACCAGGTGATACTTGATGCCAAGAAATTCACCCTGCGTCGCCGCTTCGGCAAATCCTTGTCGAACGCCATGCGCGGCGGCGGAATCCGCCTCGCCGATGTATACGATACCAATCTCGTGCGCACTTACCGCGGCGAGGGCCGCCAGCGATACTAACGTGGTGCGCCCAATCGCGGCGCCCGCTCGGCAAAGTGATCCAATCATCAGGTAGTGTTCATCACGGACATTGAAGCCCCTACGATAACATCGTCGGCGGCGTCTGAAATATTAACCTAGAAACCGCGTTCGGGCGCGAAAAAGATGCACAGTGTATGACTGTGCGTGGGGATTTCAAAAACTCGTGGTCATCGTTGTTGGTGATGAGAGATTATTCAAATTCTCCAGACGCATTCAGACCTTGTGTATTGTTTGGTGATCCAAGCGCGGTTGCTAGGTTAATTCTGGATCATGGGAAAGACAGCCTCACCCCCGCCCACACGCCACGTTCTGCCCCGACGCCAAGAAATCGTGGCCGGTTGTCGACCAATCCGCTAATCACCGCGCTCGGGTCTTCGCCCAACAAACCAAAATTTTCGTAGTCGGTGTCGAATAGATTGGTTACGCGTACAAAAAAGTTGAAACGGTCACGGAACTGGATCGTGGCGCGGAGGTTAAGCAACGTATAGCCGGCGATCTCGTCGAGCTGATTCGACTCGTCGCCGCGCAGTACCTGGTCGGAGTTGTAGATGAAATCGAAGCCCAAGGCAATCCGTCTATTGACGTGATAGTCACCACCCAGTTTTAACTGATGCGCCGGGATCCCGGGTATGCGATCGCCGTCGTCGATCTGAATTTCGCCATCATCATTGGCGAACTCGTGCATCGGACTCAAGCCCGTGAACGCATCGCCAAAGGTGGCCCCAATATAGCTATACGAAGCCGACCAGTCGAGCGCGTGCCACCCTCCCGCAAATGCGATCTCCACACCCTGACGAATGGTGTCACCGACGTTCGCGAACAAACCGGTCGAGCGGCCGGTCGACTGAAAAACGATGTCGTTCCTGTTGGTGGTATGGAAATAACCGATCCGATGTTTGACCGCACCGAAGTCGCCGCGCAAGCCGACCTCGAAACTCTTCGCCACGACGTCGTCTAGCGGTGGATCGGCCAGAAACGCGTTTGGCAGACGGCACTCGAAGTCTATATCGCTCGGATCATCGCCCTTGGCGATGGCCGCGTCGCGCGCGATCTCCAACACGCCCTCGTTACACGCCAGCTCGATGGGTGTCGGCGCGCGCGAAGATTCACTATAGCCCGCGTATAGGTTGAGCGTCTTCGTGACACTATAGGTTAAGCCGACAGACGGGTTGAAACGCTTAAATTTATGCTCACCGTTTAATTCCGGTCGCGCGCCGCTACGGTCGCGCAAGGTGACGGCGGTGTCATTGAAGCGGCCACCAAGGGTCACGGTAACGCTGTTGGTAATATCCATCGCGTTCAGGAAATAAACGCTCCAAGTCGCCGTCTCCGTCGCCACGTCGGTCGCTACCTCATCGACGAAACTGCCCACACCAAGTCCCGCGCTGCTGCGCGTTTGCGGATTGATAGCCGACAACTCGGCCACGGAGTCAAAATCCGCTTCGCCCTTGAAATAGGCGAACCCAGCGACCAGATAATTTCCGTGCCCGAACATTTCGCCGGTGAACGTTAATTGCATGTCCATACCGTAGGTTTTCTGTGTGCGTGCGCTTTGGTTGTTGATCGCGTCGTGACCCAGGATCCCGGTACCAGATATCGAATCGGTTAAATCATCAATCGCGAACACGTCGCCCATGGCGAGCGCATTGAGTGCGTCTTCGAGAGATTCTGGTCCCGTAACCACGACGCCCGGCGCGGGACCGACCAAGACACCACCGCCCAAGATGTTATCTGCACACAAATCGTCTTCGTCAAACCCAAGATCGTCGAGATCGCCGGGTTCCAAGCCTTCTATGAGAAAATCCCCACCGTCGAGCATGCATTCGAGAAACTCCGACGTGTCGCCATTGAAAGAGTCCGTGTGATTGCTCCGATAAAAGGCATTGCCGCCGATTTCGAATGCGTCATCGAATGCATGGCTGAAGTCGGCCGTAAACATATGCATGTCGTTGTCGGTGATATCGGGGGCCGTGAAAATCGCCTTGCGGTCAATAGCAATGAGGCCGACCGGAGCAGGACCATTGCCCCGCAGTTCACTGCCACCGTACTGGCCAGTGAAATCGACGTTCGTCACGGCACCGCGCCAGCTCAACGCCGCGTAGAGGTTGGTCGCGTTGGATGCGGACAAATCACGCCAGCCGTCCTCATAAAAGTAACTGACATTGGCGTAAAAGCCGAACGTCTCATTGTTGGCGCCGCTCTCCGCAGTCACGGAATGTCGTCCCCACGACCCGCCACTGAACTCGAGCGCATGTCGTTCAAAGTTGAAACCATTCTTCATTACAATCGACAAAGCGCCACCCAATGCGTTGAGGCCGAACAACGGATTGGCGCCGCCGATCAACGATAGACTGTGGATAGCTGATTCCGGCAAGAGATCCCAATTCACCGAATCACCAAGCGGCTCATTAATACGGACGCCGTTCTGGTACACGGCAATGCCCATTGGCAGACCCAACAGCGGCGAGGCGGTGTAACCGCGGTATTGGAGATCAGGCTGCAGCGGGTTGCCTTGGGCCGAATTGATGTTGACGCTAGCGAGTTGGGTACTTAGGAAATCAGTCAAATCGAGGCTCTGTGCGCGTTCTAACGCGTCACTATCGGCGGACTGCACATTGAACGGCAGCTTTTCCGGGGCAATGCCAACGTGGCCACCCGGCGTCGGGGCGACGACGGTGATCTCCTCGTCAAACCCCGCGCCCTCGGCGGCAAAGCAATCGACGCCAAATACGCAGCAAAGTGCATAAAACAGCCACGCGCAAACGGCCAGATTTCCGGTATGCACCAAAATCGCCATAATTTAGAGGGTGTCCTCCTTAGTTGGATGATCGCGGGCGGAATTTTACGCGTTACGTTACCGCTGAGTCTCGGCATAAGCGGTGTGAGACGGGGATTATTCCCGCTCAGCCGGGCCGCAGCGGAAGGATCTCGCCGCGCACTCGTCGGCGGCGTATTGAGATGAAACCGCCCGGATCGTATAAACAAGGATGCAATAACCTATTTTTTAATCAAAAAACTTTTTCCTAAATCACCGTCGTCTACGTATTCTGCGTGGTTATTTTGGAACATGCTTGTGGGCCTACGAGCGCGAATTAGACTTTCACAATACCGTGACGGATTGCCAGACGCACAATTTCGGCAACGGAATTGACCTCGAGTTTGTTCTTTATCTGCGTCGAATAATTCGCAATTGTTTTCGAACTCAACGATACCCTCGTCGCAATCTCGTCTGCGTTCAAGCCCTCTGCGAGGAGGCTGAATATCTCGAACTCCCGAGTTGAAAGACGAGCAAACGACGACCTCGGCCCACGCAACTTCTGCAACGCTAAGCGTTGGGCGATGTCCGGTTCGAGATAGATACTGCCCGCGGCAATTTGTTTGACGGCCTCAACCAGTACGGCCGGCGCGCTACTCTTAGTGACATAACCGCGCGCGCCGGCCTGCAGCGCCTGTTCCACGAAAACGGTATCTTCGTGCATGGTAAAAGCAAGGATTTTAGCACCGCTATCGCGTGCGACGATGCGCCGAATCGCCTCAAGCCCGCTGATTCCGGGAAGGCTCAAGTCCATAATTACGATATCGGGTTTGTGTTCGGTGTAAGCGCGGAAACCCGCCTCACCGCTGTCGGCCTCCGCGATAATTTCTATCTCTTTAGCACTACCCAAAAGCACGCGATAACCGGCGCGCACCACCGCATGATCGTCAACGATAAGAACCCGTATCTGGCGTTGCAAATCAATCACTGGCGGATTCACTGGCCACGGTAATGCCGATAAGAGTGCCCATGCTGCTATCCGATTTCAGATCGATTATCGCGACCCGCTCTCGTATTCCGAGTGAGCTAAGCCCGCGAATTGTCCCTTTGGTACCAAATCCGACGCCGTGATGTTGGATCTACATCGCGCATGGTGGGGATTTAATGTCTGAACAATGGTCCTACAGTGGCGCCACCAAAGTACACTCAACACGGTCGGGCAACGTAATGTTCGTTAATGCCGCTTGCACGAGGCGAAAAAAATTGGTACCTCATCACACAAAGCCGGGGCCCGTGAATCAGCGTTAAAGCGACAAAAGGTGTATTCGCGATGACCGTTCCAATCATCAACCATCAATTACATGGCCACAACGCGTCTCAGTTTTTCGAGTTCAACGATCGCCCGCAGGCGCGCTATCATACGCCGCATCTGCTCATAAATGTCACTTGACCTGTTCGCAATCGTATTCGCACCGTGGTCAAGGCCCCGCTCAAACGCCGGCATTTTCGATCGCGGATATGTAGCGCGAGGGTCTCATTAGCACGATTCGACTGACTGAGATCGTCGCGCAACGCCTGCGCCAGCCGCCGTCAACCATTCTCCTGGGGTACAAGCGAGCGCTGCACAAGCATTTGCGTTTCGCGTTTACGTTGTGGCAATACACCGGACAACTGGTTGATACGACCGACGTTTTTATCGATTTCCAGCACGCCACCGAGAGGGACGACACCTATACGCTGCAGCAGTGCCCGATGGCCCGGGCATACAAACCATTGGAGTACAACCGCGAACAACGGAAGTTCGCCTTGGACCCCACAAGAGGTGGATTTCGCCGCATCGCAGATCCGCAAGTACCGAGTATCACCAACACGCGCAAGTTACTACGCCTGCGCAGCCGTACGCGCATGAAAATTGTCCGCCGGAACAACAATGCGATCAGCTTGGACGACATTATCGACTGACGAATTCAATGCCTCTGTGATCGCTTGGCGGACGTTCGGTATCCAATAACGCATCCCAACAGATGACAGTCGCGGACAACAATGCGGTGAGAACGATGTGCAGGTACAAAATCCACCTGGCACTCCAATAATGTACAATCAATCCGTTGTATATCGTTATCAGTGTGCATGACCAGGCCCGCCACCTAAAGATCACTTCAGTATCGCCGATACGGGATAATTGGCGGCAATTTGTACGCAACGTATACGTCAGGCGCTGTTTGTAACAAATTGTTAGCTCTTCGTTAACTGTTAATAAATTGTGCGTTGCCCGGCCCCAGCCACTGACAAACTAAACGACAATGGCCCAACTAAACCGATTTGCGCTTGACGGGACGGCGTGACCGCAACTGGACGTCCGTTATGGGGATCAGCAAAATTTGGGCTCGAAACTAGAGCCGCGCACTTACGAAGGCGACAAAATTGAAACCGACAGACAGGTCATCACCCGGCATTGATGCCTACGTCGCCGACGTTTTCGACCGTCGGATACAAGACACCATGCTGCGCCAGATCCTCGGCGTTTTTCCAGAGGCCGAGCGTTCTATCCTGGCCGATCAGGTTGGTATGTTGGCCAAACGTCTGGATTCGTTAGTCGAGGCCACTAACAAGGTTCGTGAGCCCTTAACGCTGGAAGTCATGCTGACTCGTCTCGTGGCACTGATCACCGAGGCCTTCGACGCCGATCGAAGCTCCCTGTTTCTCTACGACGCTGATTCCGACGAATTGTTCTCACGCATTGCGCAAGGCGACCTGATCGATGAGATCCGGTTTAACGCCTCCGATGGCGTTGCCGGGGCGGTATTTCGCAGTGGCGACACGCTGGTAATAGACGACGCTTATAGCGATCTCCGCTTCAACCCGCACATCGATCAGCAAACGGGATATAAAACGCGAACTATTTTGTGCGTGCCGGTTACCACTCGCAGCGGCGACGTTCTCGGCGTCGCAGAAGTTCTCAATAAACGGGTCGATGTCTTTACCGATACCGACAGCGCATTACTCAAGGCATTCACCACACACGTGGCCTCAGCGCTCGAAAATATGCAACTGGTGGAGCGCGCCCAAGTATCGATGCGCGAAGAGTCGAGAATCAGGGAGGTTACCCAGGCAATTTCCTCGGAACTCGATACCGATCGCCTCTTGCGCAAGATCATGAGTCTCTCGACCGAGCTTCTGGATGCCGAGCGGAGCACGTTATTCTTACATGACCCGATAAAGAACGAATTGTGGTCACGGGTCGCCGAAGGCATCAACCAAAAAGAAATTCGAATCCCATTTGGCGTCGGCATTGCTGGCGAAGTCTTCACGACCCGCACGCCGATAAATATAGCCGACGCCTACGCCGATCCCCGCTTCAATAAGCACGTCGATCAGGAAACCGGATTCAACACGCGTTCGATTCTGTGCGTTCCCGTGGTCGGCAAACACGGCATTCCGATCGGGGTGGTGCAAGTCCTAAACCACAAAGGCGGACCATTTACCGCACGTGATCAACTGCGGCTGGAAATGGTGGCAGCTCAGAGTGCCATCGCGTTAGATAACGCACGCCTGTTCCGGGAGGTCCTTGAGGAACGGAACTACAGCGATAACGTATTACGTAGCTTGACCAATGGCGTTCTAACGTTCGATACGCGACAGAACGTCGTCAAGATCAATGACGCCGCGGCACGCATTCTCAAATGCGACGCCGAACGGATCCTCGGGGCGACAGCGTCGAATATATTTCGTGGCAAAAATCGGTGGATTGTCGAATCGTTGAAAAACGTCGCGCTGACAAAACTCGCGGAGATCTCGATGGACGCGGAAATACTCAACGTCACCGGCGAGACCTTGTCGGTCAACCTCAATCTCAGCCCGTTGATCGACAGCGTCGGGGATCTACTCGGATCTACCATGGTCATCGAGGACATCACCAACGAAAAAAGAGTGCGTAGCACCATGGCACGTTATATGACCCGGGAGATCGCTGACCAGGTGCTGGAGCAGGGGGCACTGGTACTTGGTGGTCGCTCACAACTCGCAACGATCGTCTTTACCGATATTATCGACTTCACGACGTTATCCGAACATATTGGTCCGCAGGGTACGGTGACGCTGCTCAATGAGTATTTTACCGAGATGGTAGAAGTGGTCTTTGCATACCACGGGATCCTCGACAAGTACATCGGTGACGCCATCATGGCGGTATTCGGTGCGCCGTTTCCATCACCGAAGGACGCCGATAATGCACTGTGCATGGCCATTGAAATGCAACGCGTGTTGAAACAATTCAACCACAAGCGCCACGCCGCAAACCAACCGCCAGTCAAGATTCGTATTGGGATTAATTCCGACCAAATTGTCGCCGGCAACATCGGTTCAGAACGGCGAATGGACTACACGGTGATCGGCGACGGCGTGAATCTCGCCGCCCGTCTGGAGTCGGCAAACAAGCAGCTTGGAACTAATTTTCTAATCAGCGGAATGACCGAAAACCTATTGCAAGACAGCTATCACATGCGTGAACTCGATTTCCTGCGGGTGAAAGGTAAGACGAATCCGGTGCCCATATTCGAGGTGCTCGGGTACGGAAACGACCCGTTGTCAGCGCAGAAATCTCGCCTGCTCGCAAGTTTCGCCAAAGGCTTACAGACCTACCGCAAACGTGACTGGCTATCCGCGGCGCGGCATTTCAAGGCCGCCGTCGAAATTGACGCCCACGACGAACCTAGCCGAATATTTCTCAAACGGTGCGAAAATTACAGTGCCAAACCGCCTGGAGACGACTGGGACGGCGTTTGGACGCTGTACGAAAAGTAACGGGACCAAACATCAATTTTTTGGGGGGGGGCTACTCGCCGCTCCCCTGCTCCGCTTCGCGCACTGCAAATTCTGCCTGCTGGCTGGCGGACGCCGGTGATTGATGTTTGGCCTTCCATGTCTCATACGGCATTCCGTATACCGCCTCCCTTGCGGCGTCATAATCGAGTTCAACACCTTGCGCCTCGGCCGCGGTTCGATACCATTTGGATAAACAATTACGACAGAATCCGGCCAGATTCATTAGGTCAATATTCTGCACCTCACTATGCTCGCGTAAATAGTCGCGCAAACGTCGGAATGTTGCGGCTTCAATTTCAATTTCCGTGTTATGTTCCATGGGGTCTCCTCCGTTCGTCTGGCGCGGGAAAGTCCCGGCACTTTAGGTTCGCGTATGCGGCGAGGCATTGATCGTCTTTGATCAACCCGGTCAGGGTATCCACTATAACGTTCCCAGCCATTCAACGACGTTGTGAAAATAATCCTCGCCGCAAATACGATGACCTCGTTCGAGAAATTTCGCTACCACGCCAATCGATTCCGGCAGGTTAATTTACCCTTAATCCGTTCCGGATCAGGCAAATCGGTGCTTTTTCATGCGGTAGCGCATGGCCATGCGCGTAATGCCGAGCCGCCGGGCGGCCGCTGAGATATTGTCTCCCGATCGCTTCAGCGCCTCGATGATAAGCAGTCTCTCCGCCTCGTCAAGGGTGAGATTGATGAATTCATTCAGCGCCGCCGAATTTGCGTCCGTGCTCGGTAACGCCAGTGCTTCTTCAGTCACAGTGCCGTCCCCACTCAGGAGCGTAGCGCGTTCAATGACGTGGCGTAATTCCCGAACATTGCCCGGCCACGAATAGTTCTGCAGACATTGCCTAGCCGCCGGGCTAAGCTGGAAGGCCCCGATGCCGTAACGGCGAGCGATTTGCTCCCCGAAACTCTCCCCCAACAACACAATGTCGTCTGCCCTTTCGCGCAGCGGCGGAAGTTTGAGACTGAGGACGTTCAAACGAAAATAGAGATCAGAACGCAGCGTCCCATTCGCAACCATATCATCGACGGCACGATTCGTCGCAGCGATAAACCAGGCGTCAATTTGCCGTTCCCGACTACTACCAACTCGACGCAACCTACGGCGTTCCAATACGGCTAATAGCTTGGCCTGGAGCTCCGCTGGCAGTTCTCCAATTTCGTCGAGGAAGACAACGCCGTCTTCGGCCATTTCGATCAATCCAGTGCGTTCGACGTGCGCGTTGGTGAATGCCCCTTTGACGTGGCCGAACAATTCAGCTTCGATCAGATCCTTTGGTAGCGACGCGCAATCAACATGAACGAATGGCTTATCCTTTTTGCCCGACATCTGGTGCAGCATTCTCGCCGTAATGTCCTTACCGGTTCCGGTTTCGCCGGTTATCAGTACGGTCGGTGCGGGTGCGTCCGAAACTCCACAAAGCCGGGCAATTTGTTCGATCTGTTGACGCAGACGACGCATTGGCGATGAATCGCCGATAATTGACACGACATCGCTCCCGCGCGCCTCGCGGGCACGGGATAGTTCGAGTTGATTTGAGATTCTCTGGTTTGCGAGAACCTTTTGCACCGCCAGATGGAGTTCGTCCAAATCCACCGGCTTCTTGAGGTAATCCGACGCCGACAGTTTCATCGCACGCACCGCATCATCGACCTCGCCGTATGCGGTCATTACAATTACCGGCGTTATTACCCCAAGCGGGCCGCGCAGCCGTTCAAGAAAATCCAGGCCCGATCCGTCCGGCAACCGCATGTCGAGCAGCACAAGGTCGGGTGAGAGTTCGGAGAGCGCACGTTCGGCATCGCCGAGAGAGGCCACGGCGCGGCATGTATAGCCCTCGCGTTCAAGGCGACGCGACACGGCTTTAGCAAATATTAGTTCGTCTTCCACAATAAGTATGCGCGCGGTAACGACCGGCGCAAATGCAACATGTTCGTGATTCGGGTCAATTTCCATCAGACAATTATGACATCAAGGAACGGCGGAGTTCAGCGTTACGACGATGCGCTCACACTGCCTCCGGTGCGCTCACTATTACCTTAGTACCGACGCCGGAATCAATCGCAAACGAAATATCCCAGCCGTGCGCTTTACACACTTTGAAGGCAATTGGGATCCCCAGCCCAGTGCCCATTCGCTTGGTCGTTGGGCCTGGATCAAGGCCACTTGGTTGAGGCGTAAATGGGATGCCACCGCCGCTATCCTCGACTCCAAGCACCACCCGGTCGCCGGTGATTGTCACGGAGAGCGTGATTGTCGCGCCCTGGGGCGAGGCATCAAGCGCATTCGATAGAACGGCATACAGCGCCTGCTCCATCAAATCCGGGTCGGCATCGACTTGCGCCGCCTGATCCCAGGGTTGTCTTGAGATCTCGATCGCTTTTTCTTCAAAACGAGGCTTGAGCAGTGACATCGTCGCACTAAACAAAGACACGGCACTTACCCGTCTAAACTGGGGCTCGAGTGGGTGCAAATAGGATACCAATGCACTTACCCATCGCTCTAACCGATCGACGGTTTCTATGATTTCGGCTTGGCTTTCCTTAACTTCCCAGTCCACGCCGTCGTGGTCAAGGATTTGCGCGCTGGCACGAATCGACGCCAGGGGATTTCTAATATTGTGCGCAATCACCGGCACGAGTGCACCGAGAGCGGCCTGTCGTTCACTATCGACGAGCGCGTCGCGACTGCGTTCCAATTCCCGCGCCATCTCAGTAATACCGCGGGCAATTTCGCCAACTTCCGAGACCCCACCTGGATCCACCCCTGCGGATAAATCGCCGGCGCTCATAGCGCGGATCGCCGCGACCACGGCCTGCACTGGACGCACAAAACCGCGCATCAGGCTGGCCCGCGACGATAGCAGTAAAATGATCGCGATCACGATCGGCACGATCATCACAAACGGCGCGAATCGTATCCAGCGCTCTATCTTGCGCGCTTGCTCGGCCAATTGCTGATTAATCAAGCCCCTTAGATTACGAAATGCAGTTTCGAAATCACCCACTAGCGCTTGCTCATAGCGCGGATCGAGCAACTTGCTGCGGATAATCCGATTTAGCAGATAGGGGTCGTCAAAGATTGCATTCATATCGACCTGAATTGTGCTGTAGGCCTGTTGCAGGCCCTGAATAGCGTAGGCCTCGGCGCGCGAATCTGAGTGTCGTCGGAGCTGATTAAAACCAGATTTAATCACCTTGGTAAACTCCGAATAGACCTTTTCGGCTGCAGGATCATCGCGTAAACGAGCAAGCGCCACCTCCTGCACCTGTCGAAACAGATCCGCTCGAATTTCCTGGGCGACGTGCGCCAGAGCGTTCAATCGTAACGATTCAGCTGAGGTCTGCTGCCAAAAATACGCCCACACACCTCCCAACGCACCTGCCACGGCGACCAGAATTAGAAATGCCAGCTCGTGAGTCAGCAATAAGCCTCGAAGCGACTGGGTATAGCGTTGGGTTTCGGCCATCGTTGGGAAGTATCCTAAAAACCACGCATTGCCGGAGAACTAAGCGATGCAGGCTACCTCGACTAAATGGTTCATTTGACACGCTCAGGTGTTTTCCTGCAACCAATGTCGCTGTGAAGTGCCACAGCCGGGCCCGACCTCGTATCCGAAACACGAAGTTAATACTATGTTTTAATTAAGATAAGTACCAATTTAAAATTGAAGTACGTATCTGGCATAAACGTTGCAAATAGCTTAAGCAACCAAGAATCAACCCGCGCAAAGGAGGATCTTCATGATTTGGACTACACCAACTTACAACGATATTCGTTTTGGTTTCGAAGTAACGATGTACATCAATAATCGTTGAACCGAGACACGACAATGAATAAAAAGGGGGCAATAGCCCCCTTTTCTTATGCCACCAATAGTCGTAAATACCACAGCCAGATCAGACCTGAACCCGATCTTCGGGGTGCAAACGATGGCTTAACGCACCGCAGCGACGGATAGCAATAAGGACAATCCGAAATTAATTGGTCAATGTCGGTGAAACTCACCCGCTAGGCGCAGATGCTAGCTGCCCACACATTGACTGTCGGAACACGCAGACGTCGATCAGTCAAATTGCGTCGTGAGCACACACTGCGGAAATGACGACCCCACTCGCACCCATGCCCAAAGATTGTCAGAGCACGCGCCTTTAGGTAACGCATAATAAATATCTCGATCGGGTTCTCAACGTTGATCGATCATTGCCCAACCGGTAATGAATAAGACAAAAACCGAACATTCGGTTCGCCCGTACAACGCGATCAACATCCCCGTGGACCACATCAGAACGTCAGGCGCCATAATATGCAGGCGATGAACGCTTCAACCATTCGTTAAATCGGCCCAAAATACCCATCGATTTCGAATCCTCCATCCATTGCACCAGGCAATAACCGCAACCGTCGCTTAACACTCAGATTATGATTGATTAAATGCCCCGTCGTGACCTAACTGATAGTCAAAGTGGTGTGATAGGATTGGGCCTACAAAGACGTGCACTCAACGTTTCTAATTGTTAGCAAAACCGTGCATCTCGCAATTATTTATCCGGTCATATTGGTCGCATTGGCAGTCGTAATTCCAGCGACCGTTCGCAGCGACAGTATCGAAGACGCCACTGCCACCGGAAATCGGTTTTACCTCGAGATCGACAAATCGGATCGGGTATTGCGGGTGAAATCCGCCAACCGGACATATCGGCAATTCAACGTCGCATGGGGCCGCGGCGGAGCGGGCGAAAAGCGACGGTTGGGTGATAAACGAACACCCGAGGGAATTTATCGGATCGTCGGTTTCAATGACAATAGCCAGTTTCACCTCTTTATGCGCCTGAATTATCCAAACGTTAAAGACGCATTTAATGGTTTGAAGCACAAGCTCATTTCCAAAAACGAATTCGACCGGATTATCGAAGCATTAAAATTTGGTAAACTGCCGCCTCAGGATACGGCACTTGGCGGCGCAATCGGAATTCATGGGCTGGGTGAGGAAAATGCAAAAAAACTGAAAATTCACTCGAAGTTAAACTGGACAAAAGGCTGTATAGCGTTAACCAACAAAGAAATATCCGAACTACGGAATTACGTGTCCATTGGCACCGAGGTGGTGATCAAGGAATGATAGTCCGGATGCTAACCCCGGCCATCGTTGCGGTGGTCACAATGTTTGTCTTGCAACTGATCGGGTGTACGCAAACACCTCTGCCGAGTACGAATCTAATCATTCGGACGATAACTGAGAAATCGTTCGATGACGTGATTTTTGAACTTGAATTTGCGATCACGGAAAGAAATTTTCGTATTACCGGCCGTAACACGATCGGCAAAGGACTCCGCGCACGCGGATACGAAAACTTTCCTGACGTCGAGGTGATTCATTTTTGCAATCTGGAATACGCACGAGAAGTCTTACTTATTGACCCCGGATACGTTGCTCAGATGCCGTGTCGCATCACCGTTCACGTAGCGGCCGATCGGACCGTCATTAGTCTCATTTTGCTGCCCGCAGACCACACCGATGAACGCATAAACGCATTTGCCCGCCGCATGAATGGTATATTGCAAGAAATCGTTGATTACGTAACCGAAAAAGAGTCTATAGAAAATTCGTGAGGCTACAAGATTTTCAACACTATTTGTTACTTATCTGGTTGACGATCACCGGGCTTATCCTATTTGGAATTGTCGTGTCCTGGAATGAGGGATTGATCACACAATTGGTTGACGGTGATCGGAGTCGCATTTGTCTCGTCATCGGACTGCTTTATAGTATCGCGACCTTGCATTGCGCGAAGCGCGCGATATTTCTCTCATCACAATTGAATCACGCGGCCGATGTCGCATCTCGCATTGCCGCGGCAGAACGTAACGAAACAGTCATAGCCCCAGACCAAACCCTAAGTGTCGGCAACACCGGGGCGCTACCGGCTTGCGTCATGACGGAACACTTAATCGACATTATCAACGCCCGTCGCGATACATTGGCCAGCGACGGGGGCCAAGAAAAATCGACCCTCACGGACGCCCTTGCCGAACGTCTGAAAGGCGCGCATGAACTTGGTTGGTTCGTTACCGATATTTTGTTAAAACTTGGATTGGTCGGAA
>SMVB01034144.1_pt1 | contig 18629 bp, 14 predicted proteins | sample 2456461 | NCBI WGS metagenome assembly SMVB01 (sample SAMN11095934, study PRJNA526329) | marine sediment metagenome | biome: Marine sediment; feature: Surficial sediment; material: Deep marine sediment; isolation source: Hadal surficial sediment | place: Pacific Ocean | collected 2014-05 | depth...
AATATGGCTAAAATGCCAAATTTTGGTTCCTTCTTTGATCTCGCAATTATCGTCAATCACTGCCGTTTCATGTGCGAAATAGTTTTTGTTATTCATTTTTTAAGTTTTAATATATATTTAATTTCACACATCTGTTAGATGCCATGTAGTTTTTAGTTCCAGAGTTTTTCAATAAAATAATGCGATTGACAGAGCTCATTGATCCAATCATTTATTTTTGTAAAAATAGTTCGTTTTAGATTATTACTTGCTAATTCGTTATTTGTTTTAATCATATTTTCTATCCTTAACACAAAAGAGAATTGAATTTACATCCATATGCGACTTCATAGGTTCTACTAATTTTTTTTTTCGCCGGTTAGAATATTGATAACACCCTTTGGAACATCGGATGAATTTAACACCTCGGCAAAAGAAATTAATGATAAGGGATTACTTTCTGATACGAATGCAATTATTGGGTTTCCCCTAATTATTGCTGGTGCTATAGTGGAAACTAAGCCTAATTTCAAGCTTTCAGTTTTTGAATATTTTTCAATACTATGTCTATAAAAACGGTCAACATGTTCTTTTACGCCTGTCGTATCATGAGTAGGTAAATTATATAAGTTGGATAACATTTGTATAAATTAGTTAATCCCGAATTATGCATTAAAACTTCGTAATGAGGATTGAAAGTGTAATAAAATATGATATTTTATTGATTTAAGCATAGCAACGCTATGGTTAAAGCGAAAAATGATGCAAAGCCATATTTTGAAGTAATTTCAAACTTTAATAGATTTTTTAATGCATAATCCGGGTTAGTCAAAATTACAAATTATATTGTGAAATAGGAGTAAACAAAATTCGTATAATTTTGAAGATGTTTCTCAATAGTATACTAATTTCAATGGATTTGGTTATTTAATCCTCCTTCACCATACATCACAAGCAGATCGAAAAATCAGGATGTTTGCATTACAAACTCTATTCAATACCACAATAAGTGTCAAGTTAGTTTACTTGATGTAAAACGAAATGGGTAAGTTATATTTTACACTTACATTTTTATTATGTTGTTTTCCGGGTATCATTTTAGGAAGTTTACCTATAACTCTAATCGCTTCTTTTTCCAGTTTTTTATGCAGGGACCTCACTGTGATATTTACAATATGACCATTTTTATCTATTTCGAATTGAACATAAATTTTTTGTTTCCCATATATATTGTTTCGAATAGTCAAGCTGGAATTAAATTTATTTGACACAAATGTTTTAATTTTTTTATTCAAACATTTTTTGAATTCTAGTTCTGTTTTTCCTTTGCAACCAGGATATCTTGGTGCTTGTTCAACTATATTTATGGGCATAGGTTCATCATCTTCTTCTGTATTAACTTCAATTATTTTTGATAAACTGGTATTAATATCGTTTGTTGGAGGGCCAAGCAATAATGTTTCGACTTTTTGTGCATCATCTTTTTGTGCATCATCAATTGATATTTTTCTTAAATCCAAAGGTTTCTTTTTTTTAATTTCCTTTTCGGGAATCTCTTTTTTGAGTTTAAAATTGGGAATGATAAATGTGAGATCATCTTCGTAGCCTGTCTGGCTGGGAAGCTGACTAATATTCTTTGAAAATTCTAATTCGAAAAAACTATAGACTATAATGAGTGCTAAAATAATTCCTAATTGTAAAAATAAAGTAGTGTTTGAATTTAGTTGATTTTCACAAAATGAATTTTTTGAACTGTTCATAGAATTAAAATTTATTGTTAAAACTATGTTAAGACAAAAAACATACCAAAAAAAAACCAACTCATTAGAATTGGAATACGATAATAAAAAAAAGCATCTAATTAATCAGATGCTTTTTTTAGAAATATTAATTATTGCGAATTATTCAACAATCAAAGTTACAGGCAATGTATACTTAACACCAACCGCTCTTCCTCGTTGTCTTCCCGGAGACATTTTAGGTAATAAAGATATAACTCGAACAGCTTCTTTTTCTAATCTTTTATGTGGGCCTCTAGCTCTGACATCAACAATGTTACCGGATTTGTCAATTTTAAATTGTACATATACTCTTTTTTTACCAGGGCTCAATCCTAAATCACCGGCCAATCCTGTATTGTATTTTCTGGCTACATGTTTTTGAATTTTCTCCATAAAACATTTTTTCTTTTGAGTATTGTTTCCTTTGCAACCAGGATAACCAGGAACTTCTTCAATAATTGCAAAAGGAACATCATCCATTTCTTCCTCTTCTTCAATCTCTTCAATTTCTTCTACTTCTATAGCTTCTGACTCATCAGTTTCGGTACTTTCTAAAACTGTTTCTTCAATTTCTTCCTCATCCTCAACAATTTCTATTTTTTCAGGAGTCGGTGGAGGTGGAGGTGGAGGTTTTATCTCCTGTATTCTTTCGGTAATAGGAATTTCAATTTCATCATCATCTGATAGATTTGACATACCTAAGTCACCAACCGTACGGTCAAATGTTTTCCATTCTATACCTATATAAATAACCAATAAGGCAAGAGCCAAACCTAATAACATAAACTGTTTGTTATGGTTTTCAAGGTTTGCTCTGGGATTTTTTTTAACTTCCATATATATATAAATTTAACAAGTGCTAATTTAATGAATAAATTATAACAAAAACAAGTAAATTTTGTTAAATAGTATCAAACCAATTGATCAGTTTATTAAATAATAAGCTGGCAAGTATGATACCAATTGTATTTGCAATAACATCATAAAAATCGCCTGTACGATAATTGGTCATACCACCTTGTAAAAGCTCAAGAATGATGCCGTAAATTATCATACAAACAATAAGTGTATATTTGAAACTAGGTTTTTTAATTTTTTCTTTAAGAGAAAAATACCAAATACTGCTTAGAACAAAATAGGCTAAAATATGTAAGAACTTATCGCTTGATTTGAAATTAAAACCTAAATTTAATTTTGGAACCGAAGTCAAACTTAAAATAGCAATAGCCACTGTAACAAGTATTGCAATTAACAGTGCATTATGCACCAATAATTTCTTTATATGCTGCAACATTTAATAAATCATCAATTTGAGAATCATCTGTAATTTTAATTTTTATCATCCAACCTTTTCCGTAAGGATCCGTATTTACATTTTCAGGAGTATCTTCAAGGCCTTCATTAAATTCAATAATTTCACCTGAAATGGGCATAATTAAATCTGAAACTGTTTTTACTGCTTCAACACTTCCGAAAACTTCATTTTGTTCTACAACTTCATCTAAGGTGTCAACATCAATATACACAATATCACCAAGTTCACTTTGAGCAAAATCAGTTATCCCAATAGTTGCTATGTTATTTTCAATTTTAATCCATTCATGATCTTTGGTGTACTTTAAATCTTCTGGTATTTTCATATTTAATATTGTTTATCTTCAATTTCCAATGATATATCTCACACTGATTCCTCCATTAATTGACAATCGGGGGTAAGTAGTTGAGATTGCGAATTTAGACTTATTATAATCAAAATAAAAAGATGTTAATAAATTTTTATTTAACGAATAATCTGCAATAAATTTAAAGGATATTAAATTTTGCCCTCCGGTTATTTGATTATTGGTAATATCATCTGTAATTCCGTAGGTTCGTATTACAGTCAAATTATTTCGAATTCCAATATCGGCTTTTAAATTAATATCGCCTTGAAAAGTGGTGGTTCTCGTACCATTTTTAAATTTCATTCTTATATTTTTGAATCGATAACCTAGGCCTATAACAACTTCAGATCCCCTAATTTCTGTTATTGAATTATTGGAAACATTTAAGTTTATAATTTTGTCCTTATTATATGCAGCGCGTATTGATAAAGAATTCTTCATTCTTAAGTCCACTTTCAATAAAGGTGAAAATTCCTCAATCATATTAACCCCGGTAAATAAATTTTTGGAATTATAATTATTAGCAATATCTCTGTTTCCATCACCATAAGGATCACCGGCGTCATATTCCAAATTATTTGAAAAAGAAAGTATGGAATAAATGGAACGGTAACTATGTTCTAAAGTGAAACTTCTAAAATTATTTTTTATTATAGGTATAGACATTAACCCCTTATAGGTGATTCTCCAATTGGGAATTGGCGTATTGCGAAATGCACTTAACTGAATCGAATTTGCACTTTTCCCTGAATAAGCAGCTACAAATGAAGGAACAACAACATCCTGGCTCGTATGACCAAATCCATCAATATTTGCTCCGGAATCATCGGCCAATCTTTGAGCAATAATCGATCTGTTATCTTTAAATTTTTCAAAACTATTGTCTTCTCCACCAAATCCGGCTCCAAGCATAAAATAGGATGTGCTAAAATTCCCTATTTCATTTTTTGGAGTTAAATCTTCATCAAACTCACCACCAACCACATCTAATTGCTGAGTAAAACTTTTTGTAAAGGTTCTGTTACCAAAAAGTTCAATATCCAAAGATCGTGTTGGCCTGAGGCTCATAGAATAATCTAATTTGTCATAATGTGATTTACTATAATTTTGAGCATAATAATTGTCATTAATATTTCTGGAAAGCAACCATCCATTTTCCAAAGCCTTATTCAATATGTCGGCCTGACTTCCAAATACAAATCCAAAAGTAGGAGCAAAACCACTAGAATAATTATTCAATCCCAGAAAGCCTGATTCTGGTACATATCCGGGTAAAAAAGTACCATTATTTTCTGAATAGGAAACTCTTATGTTTTTAACCATCGTTAGAATATCAATACCAACTTTTCCTATTTTATTTCCTGTACTACTTTTCCCGGTTGTTTTTTTATTTGGGTCTTTATTTGAATCCTCATTTTTATTTCTTTTGGCTGATTTATTTTTGGTGAATAATTTGTCAAGTCCAACATACCTGTACAATATATCCATATTCATATCAGCACTAAAGGTATGTGTATTGGCATTTTGGATGGTGTTTCCAATGGCGCTAATATTTGATTTAGAAGGAGCCTGCCAATCATAATCACCCGTATAATTATATGAACCATCAATAAAATTAAGTACTGGAAATTTTTCAAATGGAATTTTATAAGTTAGATTCAAAGTTTGATGATAATGTTCGGGCCTACCCAATTTAAGCAAATTACTATAAAGTTGAATATCTTCCCCATCCAGGTCATCATAAACATAATTGTTGAGTGCCCTGAATGTAAATTGTACCGATTTTGTTAAATTATATGCTAATAAATAATCCCAGTCAAACATATAATTTCTTTGCGTTAGCGTTGGAAGTTGTGGAAGATTATCTACCAATGGACGCGATAATTGCTCATTGTAACTTCTTACAATATTCGAGTTAACCGATAGTGAAGTTGGAACAAAATTAATATTGAAATCCTTTATAAACTGAAGATAGGATTTATCATGAAGAGCTTGTGAATTTTTAAATGGCTCAAAAGGTTTAGCTTTAAACGAATAATTATAATTGGCCGAAGCTCTTAATTTTTGATCAATAAATTTTTGAATATTATAATCTCTATGGTATACTTCACTGTATAAATAGGATACAGAGAAATTTTCGACATTATAAAAATGGGGTTTTTTGTCAAAATTTGTTTTATTTTTTCTGACGTTAATCAAATTTATACTTTTTCGTTTTGTATAATCTATTGCTGCGTCACTATTGGAACTACCTTTATCATAGAGTACATCTTGATATTGTGGATCATATTTTGGATAACTATATTCTTCTGCAAAACTAAAATTTATAGGAATGCTAAAACTTGCTCTTTTGGGTAATAATTGCCCAATATTGATATTTGATATAATGCCATATTGCTTCACCTCATCCTGACTTCTTTCATTCACTTTTTCATTTAATGATCCGAAACCAATAGTATGCATACTACCGGAAACAGAAATATCAGCAAAATCGGCAAAATTTAAATCTGCATTAATAATAGCGGCCCAGCTACTCCTGTCATCAAAATTTGCCAGTCTTAATTCATTATACCATAATTCTACCGATTTCATAGAGTTGGATATATTTTTTACACCGAGCATAAAGGTTCGAATATTAGATAGGTTCGGATTTCCTTTAACTCTGATTCTAAACTCTGTGGGTTCTCCGGACAGGGGTTTTGGAAAAATTTCATTGGCGGGTAAACCCAAATCTGATCTTTCCAATTTAAGTTGGCCAAAATCCTTTATGGCTGCATTGATATTATTGGCTTCAGGCCAAATTTCTTCATCTGTAGTTGAGCCAAAAGCCGTAATTTTTAAGGGTATTTCTATTTGATAGTAGTTATCATCCGTATCGCTTCCCAAACGAATGATGGCCAATAATTCATCATCATTAACCTGAACATAATTTACGATACTTTCGGCATGTACAAACATTTTTAAAAACTTATACATTCTTATGTCAAAAGTCGTGTTTTTAAAAATAGCCCTTGTGTCTCCTGGTTCCAAATCTGTAATTTTAATACTTACAGATTGTTCGTTCTGTTGCTGAATTGTGGTACTTCCCTGTAATCGTTCACGAGTAATTCCTGGTGGTAATACATAGGGAATTGGTTGTTTATCTCCATTTTCTTCAATATTAACAACTCCTGATTCAAAGTTTTTATTTTCGATTGGTGTTATTTCTTGCGGAGGATTTATAGCATCGTCCAATGTTTTAGTATATCTTCTCCAATCTCCTCTCACCAATTCCAATTCTCCAAATCGCAATACAACCGGTATGCTAAATTTTGTCAAAAACATTCGCATAAATCTTATCGATGTAAAGCCCGACATATTATTGATAATATTATTAGGGTCTTCCGGAGTTGTTATCGGAACTCTAAATTGGTACCAAGTAGTAGTTATTGTATTTCCATCGGGCAATTTTATTGTAGTGATTTTTTTATCAAAAATATAATTTTGCCCAACGACAAAGTCCTCTTGATTAAGAGATATTTTATATTGATAATAAATTTCACTATCATTCATTGACTGATCTTTATTAATGTCTTCAACATCGGGATAAGGTGTTGAAGATGTGGGATAACTCTCGGTAGAATTGTTAATTGTAGGTGAATTGCCCTGAGTTAAGTTAAAATCTTTATATCGTGTTAAGATGCTGGCATCTTGGGCATCATAGTCAGTGCCTCTATAAAAATGATAATTATCTGCAGAAGGATCAGAACCAAAATCTGCACCAAATTTTTCATATTTGTCACTTTCGCCTTCATCATTTATACCGTCTAATCCTAAATCCTGATTTTTTCTTGCCTCGTCACTTTCTGTAAAAGCATAAAGCAAAGACTGATTTTTGGGAATAGACGACCAGGCAGTTTCATCTATATTGACACCGGGTATTTGATTTCCATCAATAGGTAATCCATTCTCAAACATTTTTCTATCATCGTCTAAAACATCTTCTGAAATATTACCAAAATTGAAATACAATTCACCCTTAAAATCGTCACTGGTCGGAGGAATTGCAGGACCACCTTCTTCCGGTTTTATAGAGTAATTTTCATAAGGATCCATCAACCAAAATTGAATATATTCAATATTAGCTTGTTGAAAATTAGTAGTTGTCAGATATCTGGTAATCCCCCCCCACCTTTCTTTAGGATTTGGATATTTACCTTGATCATTAAAGCTGTCATCATAATTATAAGAGCCTCTTTCTGCGGGATAATAAGCTAAATCAAAGGTGCGAACAATGTTTGATTGTGTAATATCCAAATCAACTTCCGGAAATAATTCACTATAATTCACTTGCCTAACCTCGGCGCGAGATAATTCTTCACTATCAATATTTTCAGGCCTTAGTGATGAGCCATAAAATAATTGATCAATACTATACCAGGCAAGTCTAGATCTTTTGGCTCCTGATCTCAATTGATCTGGTAATCCCTGAGCTAGGTTTCCATTATTAAAATCTAAGTCACCGGTTTGTCCTTGAGGAGTACTGGCAATAAACCATTGTTTAGGGGCCTTCATGTTTAAAGGTATTTGAGCCGCTTCAAAATCATCAATGTATGAAGTAGCTTCACCGTTTAAATCGATACCCGACGGCGAGCCCGGTTTTAAATAGGCTATTTCAGATCTTATCGAAAAAAATGAATTAGCATCCGTATCTATATTGGGTAATTTATTCACCCATTTAGAAAGTAATGGAACTTCGGTTCTATAATTTAAATTTGCACCAAATATTGTATTATTAACGGGCTCAGCACCATATTGAGCTTTTTGAGTTAGTGGTTTTTCATTCAAATTGATTATGGTACCTCCTATAGCCAATTTATCGGAAAAAACATGGAGCACATCAACGCCCATATATCTTCGCCTTTGTTGATTAAATCCAATATTATTTTCAACAGATACCTGTACAGGAACATCTGATGCTAACAATGTTGGATTTATTATTTGAACATTTCCTATATTATAGTCAACCACGTAATCTATTCCCTCAATCAATTCTCTGCCTCCCGATGTAACCACTACAGAACCTCTGGGTATATTGAAGGCTCCTAATGGAATTCCACTGGCCCCTTGAGATTTAAAATAACCTTTTATAAAATATTTATCCTTTCGTTGGAAATCATTTTGGGCCTCTGATAACGTTCTGTCATATAGCTCATTAAACACATATATGTCATCTATGGGTAATAATTGATCGTCTAAATCTTTGCCGAATGGTTCAATGGTTGGGAAAATTAAATATCCTTTTTGCGGTATTATTGTAATACCCTCAACAAAATCAAAATAACCATCCCCTTCTGTTGTTACATTATTATTTTGATCCAATCTGTCTAAATTCATCAAATTTAAGATCGTTTTTTCATTGATTCCGGGTGTCTCAGCATTTTGTAGTATGTTTAAAGCTTCAGATGTTTTGTCATCCTGATAAAGTAAGGCGAGACGAAAACCATCTTTTTGAACTTGAAAAGCTCCTGGAATTTGATACACATTTTTCATCATCAAGTCCCATAATGGAATGGTCGTATTTATAATTTCACTCCTCAATAATTTTACAACTAAATTGTCTGGAGCCACAATACCATCCGTTGAAAATTCACCCACCTTATATACCTTAGAACCTTGAGTATATTCATAAGCCACCGCTAAAACATCGCTCTCTGCCAACCTTCGGTTCAGAGAGATATAACCCAATTGAGCGTTTAACGTGAAATCAACTCCTTCAACCAGTTTAATGGAATTTTCTAAAATAGAATAGTCTCTTCCTTGTGACATGCTATAAGGAGCTAAAGCTTGCTTAACAGTTGATATTTGACGTATGGGATTGTCTAAAGTGAGAAGATCATTCAATTCATTCGCTTCATTTGAAGGGTCTTGTTCACCCGGATTTGTCATGACATCTGCCGGCCCAATATTCATCGGATTGTTTTCAGCCAAATCGGCAAGAGCAACAATATTTCTCGTATCCTGAGTGGTTGTATTTCTATTGGTAATCCAAATTTCAACTCGTGTAATATTAATGGAACTATTTATAAGTGGAAAATTTACAAGTGCATCATTATAATTATCTCGAAACCCTTGCGCTAAAAAATAATGTCTGTTCGGGTCATAATTACTCGCTTTAAAATCAAATTCTGTGATACTGGATCCTCCTTGTGCGGCAACTGTTTTAACCTGTGATCGTTGTTGTGAAAAAATTCCGGTAACCGAAGTTTTACCAAATTGCAGATCTACTTTGGCTCCAAATAAATTTTGAGCACCTGTGATCAATGAATTTCTGATAGGCATGGAAACATTACCAATTTCTATATTTCGAATAATATCATCTTCAGTTGGGGTGTATTCAATTTTAACCATATTCTGAAAATTAAAGGTAGACTGTGTATCAAAATTTGCTGAAATTTTGAGTCTTTCTCCAATTTTGGCATTAATACTGGCGCTTATTTCCTGGTCAAAATCAAATGTGGTACTTTGCCTGTTTCTTTCAGATAATTGAGGGTTTTCAACTCTTTGATGAATCAAGCCCATTTTGATGAGAATGGATCCTTGAGGATTAACTTCTATCGTGTTTCCACCAAAAATACTTTCGAAAAAATTTGAATTTACATAGTAGGTAGGTAATAAGTTTTTTTGAGCATCAATACTGTTTTTGGTTTTACCTCCAATAGCATTGAGTTTTTCTTTTGAATATTCAAGCATATCACGCTGTAAACGATACTCTTTATATTCTTCAGAGGTCATTTGTACCGGATGTTTTATCAGGAAGTCGCCAATTTTATCATATATGATATAATTGCCTGTTTCAGGATCATAAATAATTTCTTGATCGGAATAATTATTAAAAAAAAGACTTCCCGATTGTGTGTTTTTAAACGAATAAATTAAGTTTGGAATAGTATCCCTTGAAACGGAAACTATTGAGGTACTGCTTGTTGTCTGATTATTTTGAGAATTTATTTGAGCTGAAACAACAGTCGTACAAAATAAAAGTACAACTAATATAAAGGGAAGCTTATATTTGCATTGTTTATTGTTAATCAACTTTTACAAGTTTTTAAGGGCTCTTTTGATTAGTTGTTCCAGATTTAATTCCGGAAAATCTTTTAAAATAACTTGTAGGGTTTTCTCTATTTTTTTTCGTGTAAAACCTAACACTTCTAAAGCTGATAACGCTTCGTTTTTAATAGTATTTTTGGAAACGGATAAATCTTTTGTTAAATCGAAAGTTTTCAAAATTTTGTCTTTTAAATCAACAATTACTCGCTGAGCTGTTTTGATTCCAATTCCCTTAACAGATTTTATTTTTTCAACATCATCAAAGGCTATTGCTTGTTGAATTTCAACAGTATCCATAGAAGATAGCATGGTCATGGCGATACTTGGACCAACACCGGAAACCGATATCAATAATTTGAAAATTTCCCTTTCAATTTTACTTGAAAAACCAAATAGGATATGAGCATCTTCTCGTATAATCAAATGCGTAAATAACATTAAATTTTCCCGGTCTGGAATGTTTGAAAAAGTTTGTAAAGAAATAGGGAGGTAATACCCCAATCCATTGCATTCGATAATAACATTATTTGGATTTTTTTCGATTAATTTTCCTTTGATATGTGCGATCATAATATTTTAAGATAAATTATCTGTATTGGTTAAATTTTTATTCCCACTATTGGGTTTAATACCTCAACGCTTGAGTTGAAATATAAAAGATGAGTTCCTCTAAATATCTCTTGGTCTTTCCCTGTAGTGATTTACTTGTATTTTTTTCTTTCCTGAGCATCTACAACAGCAATACAAACCATGTTCACAATTTCATCAACACTAGCTCCGAGTTGCAATAAATGAACAGGTTTATTCAGTCCCATAATGATGGGACCAATAGATTCTGCTCCATTTAATTCTTTCAATAATTTGTAACTAATATTAGCCGATTCCAGGTTTGGATAAATGAGTCCGTTAACCTTTTTGCCTTGCAATTTTGAGAATGGAAATTTATCTGTTCTCATTTCAGTGTTTAATGCAAAATCAGCTTGTAACTCTCCATCAATATTTATTTCGGGAAAATAGGTGTGTAAATATTCAATAACTTCTTTAATTTTTTTACTCGTTTTTGACTTTGAGGATCCAAAATTTGAAAATGAAACCATGGCTAGGTTTGGAGTTAAACCAAACATTTTCATTGTTTTATTTGTCATCCTGACTATTTCGGCCAATTCTTTTGCATTCGGATCGATATTCATAGCCGTATCCGATAAGAATAAAGGACCTTTTTTTGTAAGCATTAAATTTGTTGCGGCCACTTTTTGAATTCCTTTGATTTTTCCTATTAAGTCGATAATTGGTTTTGCCACTGTTGGATAGCTCCTTGAAAAACCGGTAACCAATGCATCTGCATAATTTTCATTCACCATCATTGCCGCAAAATAATTGCGTTCACGCATCCACTTTTGAGCTTCCAGTAAAGTGATTCCTTTTCTTTGTTTTTTATTCCAATAAACTTCGGCAAAATGATTTCTACGATTTTCCTCGGCTTTTGATTTTGGATCAATGATCTGTATTTTTGCATCGAAATGCAATTCTTTCATTAGTCTCGAAATTGCGATTTTATTTCCTAACAAAATAGGTATGGCAATTCCTTCATCATGTGCTATTTGTGCTGCCTTCAACACATTTAAATGATCAGCTTCTGCAAAAATAACTTTTTTAGGATTTAATTTTGCACGATTATTAATCAGGCGCATTAATTTATTACTGGTTCCTAATCGTTCTTCCAACTCTTCTCGGTAGGCGTTCCAATCTTTTATGGGTTTTCTTGCGACACCAGAATCCATAGCCGCTTTTGCAACAGCTGGTGGGATTTCAGTTATTAAACGTAAATCAAATGGTTTGGGGATGATATATTCTTTACCAAACTTAATAATCCTTTTGTTATAAGTTATGTTGACTTGTTCCGGTACATTTTGCTTGGTTAGATTGGCCAAAGCATGAACTGCAGCCATTTTCATTTCTTCATTAATTTTGGTTGCTCTTACATCTAAGGCACCTCTAAAAATAAAAGGAAATCCCAATACATTATTTACTTGATTCGGGTGGTCAGACCTTCCTGTGGCCATAATAATATCTTTCCGGGTTTTTACTGCCAAATTATAAGCGATCTCCGGATTAGGATTGGCCATAGCCAGAACAATTGGATTTTTTGCCATCGACAAGATCATTTTAGGACTTACTATATTACCCTTTGATAAACCAATAAAAACGTCTGACCCTTTCATCGCTTCTTCTAAGGTGTAGATATCTTTAGAGGTTGCAAATTCGGCCTTTTGAGAAGTTAAATCTTTTCGGTCTTTACGAATAACCCCTTTACTGTCTGTCATTATTATATTTTCAAGTTTTGCCCCCAGCTTAATGTATAATCTGGTACATGAAATAGCCGCGGCACCTGCTCCACTAACAACAATTTTAACTTTGGAAATATTTTTTTTGGCTACTTCGCAAGCATTTATTAGTGCAGCTGACGATATAATTGCCGTACCATGTTGATCATCATGCATTACGGGAATATCTAATTCCTCTTTTAACCTGCGTTCAATTTCAAATGCTTCAGGAGCTTTAATATCTTCCAGATTTATTCCTCCAAAAGTTGGCGAAATGGCTTTTACGGTTTCTACAAATTTATCAACATCGGTAGCATCAATTTCTATATCAAAAACATCAATGTCAGCAAATATTTTAAAGAGTAAGCCTTTTCCTTCCATCACTGGTTTAGAAGCTAACGGACCAATATTTCCAAGACCTAATACAGCGGTTCCATTTGTGATTACAGCAACCAAATTACTCTTTGCTGTATATTTATATACATCATCTTCATTTTTTGCAATTTCTAAACACGGCTCGGCTACACCCGGTGAATATGCCAATGATAAATCTCGTTGTGTACTATATTTTGTTGTAGGAATAACTTGAATTTTTCCGGGAGTAGGAAACTCGTGATAATCGAGAGCATCTCTTTTATTTATTTTTGAACTCATCTATTTTTATATTTGGTAAACAATTAACCGACAAAGTTATAATTTTTTATACTTTGAAAGCTGAAATTTGAATTTTTTATAAACTATTTTAAGAAGTTAATATTTCGTTTTAAACCACTGAATTTGGTGCGTTTTATCGGAGATTTTTTAAATATTTTTTTGAATACATCTTCGCTAATTTCTTCCCAATCTTTTTTTGTCATGTTCATTAATTCTTGTTGAGGCCAAAATTTAGGTTCGTTATGAGAAATTGAAAAACGATTCCATGGGCATACATCCTGGCAAATATCACAACCAAACATCCAATTTTCAAACTTTCCTTTCATTGAATTTGGAAGCTCATCTTTTAGTTCAATGGTAAAGTAGGAAATACATTTACTACCGTCAATAGTATTGTTTGGTAAAATGGCTTCCGTAGGGCAGGCGTCTATACATTTTGTACATTCTCCACAATGGTCGGTTTTGAATTCTGGGTCGTAGTCCAATTCAATATCTAATATCAATTCGGCTAAAAAGTGAAATGACCCTTTTTGTTTGGTAATTAATAAGGAATGCTTGCCAATCCACCCTAATCCGCTTTTTTTTGCCCAGGCTCTCTCTAATACAGGTGCCGAATCTACAAAAGCTCTTCCGTTTACTTCTCCTATATTGTCTTGAATAAAATTTAATAATTCATAAAGTTTGGCTTTAATTACATGATGATAATCTTCGCCAAAGGCATATTTTGAAATTTTATAGGTATTATCGATTTGATCTTTATTTGAAAAATAATTGTATTGTAAGGAGATCACCGATTTTGCATGGGGTACCAATTTGCGAGGATCCAATCTCTTATCAAAATGATTTTCCATGTATTGCATTTTACCATGAAATTTATTTTGAAGCCATTTTTCTAATCTGGGAGCTTCTTCTTCTAAAAACTCTGCTTTACTTATGCCACAAGACAAAAAACCGAGGCGTTCGGCTTCGGTTTTTATGCTCTTGGTATAATCCTTCTTTAGCATTTAAATAACAAATTATTGATGCTGCTAATGTACAATTATCTGAAGGAAATAATATTTGAATATAGGTTTCATATTACCTGAATCAAAACAGACAAAATCACAGCTTCTTAAACCCGGATTATGCATTAGGGTTTCGTCATGAAGCTTGAGAGCACTATAAAATTAGGTAGTTTGGAGAATTCGGCGTAGCACCGCTACGGTGAAATCGAAAACTTCAACGATGTGTCTTATTTTGAAGTAATTTCAAGCTGTAATAGATAGGCTAATGTATAATCCGGGTTAAAATGGATCAGCAGCAACAAATGGAGGTCTGCCAAATAATTATCAAAAATTTCTAGGTATCCTAAAGACGAAAACAAAAAAAATCCTGAGTGTTAACTCAGGATTTTTTTTATAAGCAAGGAATTAATATTTATTTTACTTTGTCAATAATCGCTTTAAAAGCTTCAGGCTTATTCATTGCTAAATCTGCGAGAACTTTTCTGTTCAATTCGATATTGTTAGCTTTTAATTTACCCATAAATTGCGAATAAGATAATCCATGTTCACGAGCTCCTGCGTTTATACGCTGAATCCATAATCCACGGAAATTTCTTTTGTTAATTTTTCTGTCGCGATATGCATATGACATAGCTTTGTCAACGGCGTTTTTTGCAACGGTATAAACGTTTTTACGTCTTCCAAAGTAACCTTTGGCCTGTTTTAATATTTTTTTTCTTCGAGCTCTTTTAGCTACTGAATTTACTGATCTTGGCATTTCTTTAAATTTTTTGTATTAGGCAGTCCCACTTACATGAGATCATTTTTTTAAGGCGCTAACACATGGTTAATAATTAACTACCTATAAACTATAAAAGTTTATTTTAACGCTAATTGTCGTAAGATATTTGGTACGTCAGATTTGTGAACCAAACCACTGTGAGTCAATCTTAGTTTACGTTTTTTACTTTTTTTTGTCAAAATATGACTTTTAAAAGCGTGTTTTCTTTTCAATTTACCAGTACCCGTTACTTTGAAACGTTTTTTAGCACTGGATTTAGTCTTCATTTTAGGCATCTTCTTCCTATTTATATTTACTTGCTTATTTTTTTATTACAATGTTATTGCTTACTTTTTTTTCTTTGAAGCAATAAACATAATCATTCGTTTTCCTTCTAATTTTGGCATTTGCTCAACAGTTCCATAATCTTCAAGTTCCTGAGCCAATCTTAATAATAAGATCTGACCTTTGTCTTTAAAGATAATCGATCTTCCTTTAAAGAAAACATATGCCTTTAGTTTCGCTCCACTTTCTAAAAATTTAATGGCATGTTTCTTTTTAAATTCAAAATCATGCTCATCTGTATTGGGGCCAAAACGAATTTCTTTAACGATAACTTTAGTCGCTTTTGACTTTAAAGCTTTGTCTCTTTTTTTTTGTTCGTAAAGAAACTTTTTATAATCTATGATTTTACAAACAGGCGGAGCGGCTTTGGGTGAAATTTCAACCAAATCCAGTTCTTGTTCTTCGGCGAGTTCCCTAGCTCTTCTTATAGGGTACACACCGATTTCAACGTTGTCTCCAACCAATCGGACTTCTGGAACATCTATTTTATCATTGATTTTATGTAGATCTTCTTTTATTCTTCTCCAAGGCTTTCTCGGCCCTTTTCTTCGTATTGCTATAGCTGTAAAATTTTACCCTTTTAGGGATGGTTAAACTGAATACTCTTGTAATGTTTTGTCTATTTCTTTTTGAATCATTTTTGAAAATTCTTCAACTGTGAATGTTCCCAAATCTCCTTCTCCATGTTTTCTTACCGAAACCATACCTCCTTTTTCTTCATTTTCACCAATAATTAACATGTATGGAATTTTGCTAATTTCTGCGTCTCTAATCTTTCTACCTACCTTTTCATTTCGATCGTCAATGAGGGCGCGAATTTCGTAATTTTCTAACAAATTTAAAACTTTTTTTGTATATATTTCATATTTCTCACTAATTGGTAGTAAAATAGCCTGTTCAGGTGTTAGCCATAGGGGAAAATTACCCCCTGTATGCTCAATTAATAAGGCAATAAATCGTTCCATCGACCCAAAAGGTGCGCGATGAATCATAATTGGACGATGTAATTGGTTGTCAGATCCCTTATAAGTAAGATCAAAACGTTCGGGTAAATTGTAGTCAACTTGAATAGTTCCCAGTTGCCAAGTTCTGCCTATTGCATCTTTTACCATAAAGTCCAATTTTGGGCCATAAAAAGCAGCTTCATCCTCTTTAATAACATAATCCATGCCCTTATCTTTTACGGCACTAAGAATGGCGTTTTCAGCTTTTTCCCAATTTTCATCAGATCCCATGTATTTATCCTTATTGGCCGAATCTCTTATAGATACTTGAACCTTGTAATCATTCAGGCCTAATGTATTTAAAACATATATGGATAAATCGATTACACTTTTAAACTCCTCATCCAATTGGTCTGGAGTACAAAAAATATGAGCATCATCTTGCGTAAATCCTCTTACTCGCGTTAAGCCATGTAACTCGCCACTTTGTTCGTAGCGATAAACAGTACCAAATTCGGCAAATCTTTTGGGTAAATCTTTGTAAGAATATGGTTTCGCATTATATATTTCACAATGATGCGGGCAATTCATGGGTTTTAGCAAAAATTCTTCATTTTCTTTTGGAGTGAGAATCGGTTGAAAACTATCTTCACCATATTTTTCGTAATGACCCGAAGTTACATACAATTCTTTTTGGCCAATATGAGGCGTAATAACCATTTCATAGCCGGCTTTTTTCTGAGCCTTTTTTAAAAATTGTTCCAATCTATCTCTCAATGCAGCTCCTTTAGGAAGCCACAAAGGTAAGCCTTGTCCAACTTTTTTTGAAAAAGTAAAAAGCTCTAATTCTTTGCCTAATTTTCTATGGTCTCTTTTTTTGGCCTCTTCCAATAAGGCCAAATATTCTTTTAGTTCTTTCTGTTTTGGAAATGAAATTCCATAAACTCGTGTTAGCTGCTTGTTTTTTTCATCACCGCGCCAATAGGCACCGGCAACACTCATAACTTTTACAGCTTTAATAATGCCTGTATTTGGAATATGTCCTCCTCTACATAAATCTGTAAAATCGCTATGGTCGCAAAAAGTTATGTCACCATCAATTAAATTTTCAATGAGCTCGATTTTGAACTCATTATTTTGTTTTTTATAATAGTTTAATGCATCAGCTTTCGAAACATTTCTCATATTAAATTCAAACTTCTGACGTGCAAATTCAAGCATTTTGGCTTCAATCTTATCAAAATCTTTTTCAGATAATGTTTCTTCACCGAAATCTACATCGTAATAAAATCCATTTTCTATGGCTGGTCCGATAGTTAATTTTGCATTTGGATAAAAGTATAAGATAGTTTGTGCCAGCAGATGGGCAGACGAATGCCAAAATGTTTTTTTGCCTTCTTCATTTTTCCATGTATATAAAGTAAGTGCTCCATCCATTGTTAATGGAGTTTTGGTCTCAACAATAGTATCATTAAATTTTGCTGATATTACATTTCTGGCCAAGCCTTCACTAATACTTTTGGCCACATCCATGGCTGTACTATTTTTTGTAAACTCTTTAACCGTTCCATCCGGCAATGTAATCTTAATCATATTTCAATTTTATAAAGGATGCAAAGATACATATCACAATTTAAAAATGATGATTTACGTGTTGAAATAATCTTTTTTTTGAGCAAGCTATATTTTGAATTATTTGATATATGTATTAGGTGTAAGTTTTTAATTTCTTCGAATTATAAAGGAGGGTTAAAATAATTTAATTCAACTTTTTTTGGTTAGAATATTCACGCTATCAGTTTGTTGCAAATATCAACATATAATTGATAGAAAAACATAGTTTAAAATTAGGATTGTAATTATTATTCATTGTATTTTTGCACCCGCTTTGAAAGGCTGTCATGGTTTTGAAAAGCTGTTAAAGTTCTTGTAAATATATAGCCAAAATAAATATTCAAAAAAAGTTTATTTTTTATTTGTGTAATTAAAAAAAGGTTGTAGTTTTGCACCCGCTTTGAGGATAGAGAGATGTAGTTAGAGAAGCGATGTGAGGATTGGGGATTTAGGTCTTTAATTCTGGACAGA
>SMVB01054038.1_pt1 | contig 18621 bp, 15 predicted proteins | sample 2456461 | NCBI WGS metagenome assembly SMVB01 (sample SAMN11095934, study PRJNA526329) | marine sediment metagenome | biome: Marine sediment; feature: Surficial sediment; material: Deep marine sediment; isolation source: Hadal surficial sediment | place: Pacific Ocean | collected 2014-05 | depth...
CGATCAGGTGAGCAATGGCGTCTCGATCCCAGCTTGTTATTGGATCATCGACGAAACCTAGCAGCATCGCCCCGAGCATCGCGCCGCCCACCGCCGGTGGCGGGTTTGTGGCAATACGCCAGCCGTTAGAGACAACGCTCAGCGCTGGCCGTACGATTGCTTTGTAACTGGCCAGGTCAGTGCGCGTTAATGTGCCGCCGGCATCGCGCACATGTTCAGCGATTTTTGCTGCAAGATCGCCTTCGTAAAACAAGCGCGAACCCTCCGCAGCGATCGCCGCCAGGCTATCGGCAAGATGAGGCACGACGACTGCAGCTCCCGACTCCAGCAGTGACCCATTGTCGTCATGCAGCGCTTTGAAACCGTCTGTGCTGCGTGAAAATATAGGCGCAGCCGAATAGCCCAGATAATAGTGGCAAGCTTCAGACAGAGGAAACCCGTCCGCCACAGCTCGAATTGCGGGCCGCAAAGTATCTTTCCAGTTGACGGTTCCAAAGTCCTGACTCGCCTTTTCAAGGGCGGCCAGTGTGCCGGGAACGGCGACTGAGGCACCGCCTATGACGGTCCGAATGCCTCCCCCGTATTCCATCTGGAGGGTCAAACCGTGGTCGGCATCATAGCCAGCGTCTGCCTCGATGCCTGGCACAGCGACATTGCCATCAATGGTGATCGGTTCTTTGTCCGGGTGCCACACTGTCACATACGCGCCGCCGGCCAGCGCGCAAACACCGGGCTGCGTATTGGCCGATAGCATGGATGCAGCAACGGCGCAGTCGACGGCATTGCCGCCGCATTCGGCTACTTCGGCTGCAGCGTCAGCAGCAAGTTGTGACGTCGTAGCGACGGCCACCTTGCATGGATTTTTACCGCGTTTTGGTAAAACCCTAGAAATGGATCACCGATCGAATGCTCTTGCCCTCATGCATCAGGTCGAAAGCATGGTTGATATCTTCCAGTCCCATCGTATGAGTAATGAACTCATCCACTTTAATATCCCCGGCCATGTATTGATCGACCATGCCGGGTAACTGTGATTTTCCCTTGCAGCCACCGAATGCGGTGCCGCGCCAGACACGCCCGGTGACCAACTGAAACGGGCGTGTACATATCTCCTTGCCCGCGCCCGCTACGCCGACAATGATCGATTCGCCCCAGCCCTTGTGACAACATTCAAGCGCGGCTCGCATGAGTTGCACATTGCCAATGCATTCGAAGGAATAATCGACTCCGCCGTCGGTCATTTCGACAATGACCTCCTGAATCGGAACGCTGTGGTCGTTCGGGTTAACCGTGTCCGTCGCACCCATCTGGGTAGCGAGTTCAAACTTGGATGGATTGATATCGATGGCAATAATTCGGCCGGCTTTGGCCATCATCGCACCCTGAATCGCACTCAGTCCGACACCACCGAGCCCAAACACGGCGACAGAGGCGCCTGGCTCCACCTTGGCGGTATTCAGAACTGCGCCAATGCCAGTGGTTATACCGCAACCTAGCAGGCAGACTTTTTCAAGCGGTGCTTCCTTGCTGATTTTAGCAACCGAAATTTCCGGCAATACCGTAAATTCACTGAACGTGGACGTGCCCATGTAGTGATAAATTGATTTGCCCGCTGTTGAAAAACGGGAGGTCCCATCCGGCATCAGCCCCTGGCCCTGGGTGACACGAATCGCCTGGCAAAGATTGGTTTTTCCTGACTGGCAGAAACTGCATTCCCCGCACTCGGGTGTATACAACGGAATGACATGATCGCCCACGCTGAGTCCAGTAACGCCCGCGCCTAGTTCCTCAATAATGGCGCCTCCTTCATGGCCCAGGACTACGGGAAAAATCCCCTCTGGATCCTCGCCTGAAAGCGTGAATGCATCGGTATGGCAAACACCGGTGGCGATGATGCGTAACAGCACTTCGCCTTCTTTCGGGCCACCAATATCGATTTCTTCTATTTCAAGCGGTTTGCCTGCTTCCCAGGCGACGGCTGCACGGGTTTTCATTATTACTGGCCTTTTTTATGCTGTTGCTGATCGGGTATGCGAAATATGCACGGTGATCGGAAATTACGCGGTCGATAGTCGCACGATTATCTGGGTGTTTACAGAGGGAGACTGGACTACCGCCGTAATTGCCTTCTGTTCTGCCGATAACTGCGGTACAACGATTCGCTCAGGCATTCATTGACAGGGCATAAGGCAGAATATGAGTCTCGAACAATTACGCGATCAACTATCGGCGCTGGACCGCAACCTCCTGATGCTGATCGGCGAAAGGCAGCGCGTTGTCAGCGACATTGGCCGCAACAAGCGCGACAGTGGTCAGGCAACCCGTGACTATCAGCGCGAAAAAGACGTACTCGGTCGGGCAAGGGAGCAAGCGATTGCTGCGGGCATCGATCCTAATGTCGCCGAGGACATAATGAGCCTGCTGATTCAATCATCGCTAACAAACCAGGAACGCGATCGCGTTGCGGCAGAGGGCAAGGGTAACGGTCGCAACGTCCTGGTGATTGGTGGGGCTGGCAAGATGGGCGGCTGGTTTGTCGAGTTCTTCCGCTCACAAGGATTCGTTACGGACATTGCCGACAAACAGGTTGATCCCGGACCCGGTCAATATTCGGATTGGACAGAGGCTGGAGTCGAATACGACATTATTGTTGTGGCGACCCCGCTCGCGATATCCGCCAACATCTTGCTGGAACTGGCAGAACTAGGACCACAGGGACTCATTTTTGACATTGGATCGCTGAAAACACCACTGCGGGCAGGGCTCAAGGCACTGACCGATGCCGGGTGCAAGGTGACTTCCTTGCATCCGATGTACGGGCCTGGAACGGAACTGCTATCGGGTCGGCACCTCATTTTTGTCGATGTTGGCGTGCCCTCGGCAACAGCCGAGGCTAAAGAGCTATTTGCCGCAACGATGGTTGAGCAATTGAATATGGATATCGACGACCATGATCGTCTCATTGCCTATGTTCTGGGCTTGTCGCACGCGTTGAACATCGCTTTTGTCACAGCGCTGGCCGAAAGCGGGGAAGCAGCGCCGCAGCTGGCCAAACTGTCATCAACGACATTCGATGCCCAGTTGCTGGTGGCAGCCGCAGTAACACGTGACAACCCACGCCTGTACTTTGAGATTCAGAATCTTAATGACTATGGCCTGGGCCCGCTGGAAGCACTTTGTGATTCCGTCGCAAAGTTGCGCTCAGTGGTCGCTGAGGGCGATGAATCGGGGTTCATCGCCCTGATGGAAAAAGGACGCGCCTACCTGGAGACGCGAGGCTAGGAGTCTGCGCGGTAGAAATATCCGTAGCGGGAAAGTGCCACAGCCGGGCCAGTTTTTTGATCTTTTGAGGCGCTTAGTGGTTCTATGTAACGAAAAAGATCGGAAAAATGGATCGCTGTGGTGCTTTCGCACGACTGCAGGGACGCAGGAGGTAGAGCAACGCATGGAGCAGTTGCCGAGTAGGATTATTTCTACCGCGCAGACTCCTAGAGCACTCGTTGGCGCGCAATCCGCAAATTCCGGACGATGGTCAGCGACACAAGCCACCGTTTTTTGGTAAAAGCAGTGCGGTGGGGAATGTATGGACGCATCGGCAGCAATGAAACAACAAGCAGATCTGGCAGCGGAACTCGAGCGGACCCAACGCCGTTTGGCAATGGTTACAGAAGAGGTCCAGAGAAACACCAATATCTTGCAGCGCTCACAACGACGTGAGTTGGCGCTATTGAATGCCAGCGATCTTGGCGCATTGTTTGCCCAAATTCTCAATGGTCTCAAAGAGAGCTACAATCTGGATGCGGTATCTGTCGTCTTATGCGATCCGGATCATGAGGTACGCCACCTCCTCGTCGCAGGCGGTGCGGATGTTGACGAGTTCCCCGGTCTTTTGTTCAACGACGCTTTGACAGGGCTCGCTCCCCAGTATGTTGGCTTGAGAAAACCCTGGCTCGGAGCGTATCGTGCGTCAGATCATCAGTTGGTTTTGCCGCAAAATGAGGCCATTGCTTCCATCGCGATGATTCCTTTGCGGCACAAGGGAAAGCTGTTCGGCAGCATGAATTTTGGCAGCCGGGACGCAGAGCGTTTCACGACAGAGCATGCCAGCGATTTCTTCGATCATCTCGGTATCATCGCGTCGTTTGCGCTGGAAAATGCCGTCAATCGTGCGCGCTTGCTGCGCAGTGGATTTACGGACGTCCTGACAGGATGGAACAATCGCCGCTATCTCCATGTGCGGCTTAACGAAGAACTCGCGCGCGCCAGGCGAGACGCGACGACGCTCACTTGCCTTATGCTCGATATCGATCATTTCAAACGGGTGAATGATTCTTTCGGTCACGCTGCGGGTGATGAAGTGCTCAGGGAAATCGCGAATCGAATCGAATCGCAGGTACGCGCGAGCGATGTGGCAGCTCGCTACGGAGGTGAGGAATTCATCGTTCTATTGCCGAATACGGATACGAAGTCCGGTGAGTTACTTGCTGAGCGTGTCCGCAAGGAAATCGAATCAATTCCGTTTGACCTGGCAAATCACGAGAGTCTGACGGTTACAGCATCGATTGGTATTGCCTGCACGTCGCCACAGCGAAGTGATGCGGATCTGAAGACGACCGGTGAGTCGCTGGTGGCGCGCGCTGATGTTGCGTTGTATCAAGCCAAGTTTGCCGGCCGCAACCAGGTCGCCATCAACCGCGGGGACTGATTATCAATGCGCGTATTCGGCCGGATTGCAACTGTCTGCATCTTTGCTTGCATCGCTGCTGCTTGTAGTCGCGACGAAGAGAGTGCCAGGCGTAACGTCGCGCCCACGCAACCGTTGGTTGTTTATTCGTCGCTGCCGGAGGAGGTGGTCAAGGCGATCACCGCAGCCTATACCGCACAAAGCAGTATGCCGATAAATTACATGCTGGACTCTGAGCGAACGCTTATCGACAAGCTTGTAAGAAAGGCTCATCGGCCGGGTGCTGACTTGCTCCTGATTCCGGATGCAGGTCACCTTACATTTGCAGTGGAAGCGGATGTTTTGCGCCCGGTAATTTCGGCTCAATTGCAGCAAAGCGTGCCCGCGAATCTGCGCGATCCGGATCACTACTGGTTTGGCTTGTCGACTAACGCAGTATCTATTGTCTATGACGATCGAGCAGTTGACCCTGCAAAGCTGTCCGGCTACGCGGCGCTGGGTGAGAAAATTTGGGCCGGTCGACTCTGTTTGCTGAGTTCAGCGACAACCAGCAGCCGCAGCCTGGTCGCATTCCTGATTGCAGAACTGGGTGAAAAAAATGCTGAAGCCGTCGTTCGTCGCTGGAGGAAAAATCTTGCTGCACCGGTGTTTTCTAAAGGTCGTGATCTGCTGCGAGCCATCGAGGATGGCATTTGCAAGGTTGCATTCGTGAGCAGTGCTGATATTGCAGAGAAGGTGCTCGAGGGGACAGTGCACCATGTGGGAATTCATTGGCCGCGAGCCAAAGAAGGGGGCACACAACTGACTTTGCTCGGGGCGGGCGTCACTCGGCACGCGAACAATCCGGAGAATGCGCTTGAATTCCTGGAGTGGTTGGCAGCGGAGCCAGGGCAGCGAATTCTCGCCCGATCTGCGCGCGGATTTCCTGCCAATGTGGCGGTGAAGCCTGCGCGGCCGCTGGATAGATGGGTGGGATTCGACCTTAGCCCCATCGATGCTGCCGCTCTGGGCTACCTGCATCAGGAAGCGTCCCTCCTGATAGAGCGCTCAGGTTACCGATAAGATTCGAAGCGTCTCAGGCCCGCCCCGGATTTTCCAATCATGGCACTACTAGGAGCCTGTCGGACATAGGCCGACAGGCTCCTAGCCCACGATCGCATCGTCTTTATCGTCCCCAACCTATGCTGGAGCGCGTCTGCGATTCATGAGAATAAGAAACAGCGGTACGCCAATTGCCGCAGTCAAAGCGCCGACAGGCAATTGGCGCGGCGCCAGCATCGTGCGAGCCAGTGTGTCGGCAATGACGAGCAATGAACCACCGGCCAGGGCGGCAGCTGGAACGACGATACGATGTTTGCTGCCGGCGATGAGGCGTATCAGGTGCGGAATGACCAGTCCGATGAATCCAATGACGCCAACGGCGGTTACCGACACCGCTGTCGCCAATGCTGTCGTTGCAAAAATCAGCAAACGGACCGGCGCCACTGGCAGACCCAGAATGGCGGCAGGGATATCGCCGCGAGACAAAACATCCAGATGCCTGGCGCCGGCAATTCCGGCGAGCGAAAGAATGCCCAAAAGCAGCAGCAACCGGCCTGGCGAATAGGCATAGCTCAGGTCTCCCATCAGCCAGAACAACATGCCACGCAAGTTTTGTTCGGGGCTGAGCGCAAGTAACAGGGTCGTTGCCGCGCTGAACCCGGCTGCCAGAACGACACCGGTCAGCAGCAAGCGTGTGGGTGTCCAGCTTCCCGTGCCCTGCGCAATCGTAAACACCAGCAATGTAGCCAGCATGGCGCCGCAAAACGCGGCAGCATCTATCCAGATAGCGCTCCAGCCGAGTATCATGCCGAGCAGCGCAGCGACAGCAGCGCCGCCCGAGGTGCCCAGAATATACGGATCTGCAAGCGGATTTCGGAGTAACACCTGCATCAGAACTCCGGCTACCGCCAGCAGCCCACCCACTGCGTAGGCTGTCAATGCGCGCGGCATGCGCAACCCGAATACGATCGAGTGAATTTGCTCGGGTGCGCTTGTCCATAATGACTGCCATGCGTCATGGGTGCTCACCTGGGCGCTGCCGGACAATAGCGCAACAATCAGCACAATGACTGACAGCGACACCAGGCCGGTGAAAAGAACACCGGGACGCCTCATGGATTCAAGCCCCTTTTATGGTATGCCAGGAATGTGCGCAGCGGGATCAACCTCTGCTGCGATGACACATAGCATACAGGCACGGGTCTGCGCCGTGAATGTGGATACGAGTTCTCTTCTGGACACAATGCCAGATTCATGCAAAATGAGGAGTACTCCGCCAGGGCAATATTGACGGATTACTGGATTCCTATGAGCAGCGATCAGATTGATACAGACGGCTTTCGAGCTAACGTCGGCATAATTCTCGCCAATGACACAGGTGGGTTGTTGCTGGCTGGTCGTATGGGCAGCAAGGGTTGGCAGTTTCCACAGGGTGGCATGCAGGTTAGCGAAAGTGCGGAAGAGGCCATGTTTCGGGAGTTGTACGAAGAGGTTGGCCTGGTGGAAGAAGATGTGCAAATACTGGGCTCCACAACCGACTGGCTAAGGTATCGCTTGCCCGGAAAATATATCCGTCGCAACAGCAAGCCACTTTGCATCGGTCAAAAACAGCGTTGGTTCATGCTGCGCCTGCTGGGTACGGACGACAAAGTTCGCCTGGATCGTTGCGATCACCCTGAATTCGATCGCTGGCGATGGGTCGATTTCTGGCGACCGGTCAATGAGGTGATTTACTTCAAGCGTCGCGTCTATGCGCGTGCGCTTCACGAGCTCGGACCGCATTTGCATCCCGAGGGATTGCCGGCACGCCCTCGCTGGTGGCCGAAACGCTGGCGAACGGTTTTCGACCAGGATCTCGAATCTGCCGCCGCGAAGATCGAAGCGGTTAAGCCGGCTTCAGAACCGCAAGGCCAATAATCACCAGCAGGAAGATTGTCGGAATTTCATTGAACCAGCGCAAACCCCGCGTGTTCTTGGTTGCATATCCGGCGTCCAGCAACCCGATCCAGTGCCAGCAGCGGATGTGAAAAGCCAGAAGTCCTGTCAATAGTGCCGATTTGACTTGAAACCACGTCTGTCCAAGCAGCATCGGGTTGAGCCACACCAGCGCCAGACCGAATGAGAGAGTCAGAACCGCTCCTATCGTCATGATTATGAACAGCCGCCGCTCCATGACGGTGAATCGAGTGCGGCCCAGATCATCGTCTGCTTGTGCATGGTAGATAAACAGGCGTGGGAGATAGAACAGCCCGGCAAACCAGGTCACCATGAAAGCAATGTGCAGTGCCTTAAGCCAAAAATAGACCGATAACTGCATTGGGACCCTCCAGAGTCATCGATTTAATGGCGCAGGCAGTCGAATATCCCTAGTTTATAACCAAATTCGTGATCTGCCGCACTTCTGTTTGACACCGCTGCCGCGTAACATACTGAGCTTATGTCACTCGAGGTGCATTCATAGTGTCAGGAAGATCGCCAGCCAGTATCAGCGGTACCCCCGTTTGGCTTATCCGCAGTGGAATTCTCGTTGCTGTTCTGGTCGGCGCTTATCTGGCCTACGAACTGGGTCGAATTGAGGCAGGCTACAACATTGTCGATGTCGCAAGAGAAAAGCAGGCATATGAGAGCGAGATAGACCGGCTGGAGACGAACATCACTGCCCTCAATGAAGAAATTACATTGGTTGAGACACATTGGGATATCGATAAAGTAGCCTATACGGATGTCAAAGATGGTCTCGCAAGCCTGCAGCAAAAGATTCAGGAACAAAGCGATGCGATTGCATTTTACCGTGGGATCGTTTCGCCTGCCGATGGAGGGCGCGGTCTACGCGTTCAGGATCTCAAGGTAAGCAAAGGTAAAGAGGATCGGGAATACAGCGTGCGGCTGGTTCTGATCCAGATGATGCAACACGATCGGGCGGTGAAGGGTGAAGTTGGCATTTCTCTTGAGGGACTGCAGGGCGGCGTTGCGACTACGTATACGCTGGAACAACTGGTTGGGCCTGACGAGGACAGCAGCTGGCCATTTTCATTTCGGTATTTTCAGGATTTCGATCGGCGACTTTTACTGCCAGACGGGTTCACACCGGAGCGCATTACGATAGAGGTGAGATCGCGGACGAAATCGATTTCCAGTATTGAACAGAGCTATCTTTGGCAGACGGGCCAAAGTTAAGAATTCGGGAGGTTTTTCATGTTTGGGCGAAAAAAACGGCAGCACAGTGTGATTGATACACTGATTGGATCAAATTCAAAAGTGAACGGCGATCTTATTTTTGACGGAGGCTGCCATATTAACGGCTCGGTAAAGGGCAGCGTCACTGCCGACTCCGAGGGCAATTCTGCTCTCAGTATTTCGGAAGAGGGTTCCGTTGAAGGCGGCGTATCGGTACCTTACGTGGTGCTGAAAGGTATCGTGCGTGGCGATGTGGTTGCGAGCCAGCGAGTTGAACTCGGTTCGACCGCGCGTGTCATAGGCGATGTATACTACAACTTAATCGAGATGGCGATCGGCGCGGAAATCAACGGCAAGCTCGTTCACCGGCCAATTGGGCAGGTACCACTGCTCGAACAAAAATCGGCAGGCGTTAAAGCACCGGTAACGGCGGTCGGCTCAAGCTAGAAGGCAGATATAATTCAATGGAAACGGACACACCCACAATCGGCCCAACCGGGGCGCCAGCACCCATAATTTTTACGGATGCTGCGGCCGGAAAAGTGAGCGAACTTATCAAGGAAGAAGACAACCCTGACCTGAAATTGCGTGTTTTCATTGCGGGCGGTGGTTGCTCCGGTTTTCAATACGGGTTTACCTTTGATGAAAAAATAGAAGACGGTGACAGCACGGTCGAGAACGGTGGTGTCACGCTTGTCGTCGACCCAATGAGCTTCCAGTATCTAATGGGCGCCGAAATCGATTACAAGGAAGACCTGCAGGGCGCCCAATTCGTGATTCGAAATCCGAACGCCGCCACGACGTGCGGATGTGGGTCGTCTTTTTCCGTTTGATCTGGCGTAGCGGGCGCGAGGATTGATCCAGGGGGCAAGCCCATAAGCAAGGTCCCCGCCGATGCGGCGGCAAATGAGTCCTCCCAAACCTCCACCACCAAGGTCCTCGCAGCTGTCGATCTTGGATCCAACAGTTTTCACATGATAGTTGGTGAGTTGCGCCACGGGCAGCTCGTTATTATCGATCGCCTCAAAGAAACGGTACGGTTGTCCGAAGATTTCGAAGAAACAGGCGAATTGGGGGTCGCAGCCTGCGATCGGGCACTTGACTGCCTGAAACGCTTCGGCGAGCGAATAAGAGACATCGATGCGGCCAATGTGCGTGCGGCCGGCACCAGTACTTTTCGTCGCGCGAAAAGCAATCGGATCTTTTTCAAAGAGGCGGAGGAGGCCCTCGGCCACCCAATAGACATCATTTCCGGCCGTGAAGAAGCGCGCCTCATCTACATGGGGGTAACGCATAGCACGCCACCGTGTGAAGGTTCTCGTCTGGTGCTCGATATCGGCGGCGGCAGTACCGAACTGATTCTCGGGCAGGCTGACAAGCCGCATTCGCTCGAAAGCCTGAATATGGGTTGCGTCATCATGACAGAGCGTTTTTTTCCAGATGGCAAGATCAGCAGGTCGGCGTTCGAGGCCGCCCGCCTTGCCGCCCGCCTGATGATAAGACCGGTGAAAGCGTTCTTCCGTGATCTATCGATCGAAGAGGTAATCGGCGCATCTGGCACCATTCTCGCAACACAGAAAGTAGCGCGGCAAGCGGGGCTTATTGAGGCGGAATTGACGCTCGATGCTGTGCAGCGGCTAATCGAGAAACACTGCGAATTCGATCGCATCGAGAGCGTAGAGTTTGACGGCCTTTCGGAACGTCGCGCGGAAGTCTGGGCGGGTGGTCTCGTCATTCTGGTGGAATTGATGACTGCCTTGCGTATTGATCGACTCAGAACTTCCGAGGGTGCCTTAAGGGAAGGGCTGCTTTATGAGAGTCTCGGTCGATTGCAACACAAAGATGCCAGGGAGCGTAGCGTGCAAGCTCTGGCTCTTCGTTACAATGTCGACAGTGACCAGGCAAAGCGAGTCGCGACGACTGCGGCCGAACTCTTAGGGCAATGTAAATCGCACTGGAATCTGTCTTCGCCGCTTGTCAATAAGGTGCTGCGGTGGTCTGCGCACTTGCACGAGATTGGCCTCGATATTTCACACGACCGGTTTGAGCAGCACGGTGCTTATATAGTGGAAAATGCAGACCTGCCAGGGTTCCCTCTTGCAGAACAACACTTCCTGGCATTCCTGATTTCCAACCAGCGGCGTCACATGAAAATGCGGATATCCAGTGCGCTACCGAATAGCTGGTGCACAAGTGCCGAGCGCCTGGCCATAATTTTAAGGCTTGCTGTTCTGTTGAACCGCAGCCGTAGTCGGAATCCGCTGCCGCGCATCGATCTCGAAGTTGCTGCACAGAGTATCCGAATTCGATTTGAGGATGACTGGCTGCAGGACAATCCATTGACCGGTGCAGATTTGGAGAGAGAGACCGGATATCTGGCCGAAGCTGGATACGAGTTGTCCGCGCGTTAGTCTTGTGGCGGTGACTTTGGGTTGCTGGCAGATAGATTTTCCAGAAACACGCTTTGCACCGATACGGACGGGGATTTCCCTGGCTGCAGTTTCTTGTAGCTGGCATCTCCACGAAGTTCCCAGGCATGACTATTGTCTGCGAGGAACAATTCGAGATCCGCTTTCAGTCGCTTTTTCAAAGGTTGCTGCCGTATTGGAAAGCAGGTCTCTGTGCGACGGAAAAAATTTCGATCCATCCAGTCCGCGCTTGAACAGAAAAACTCCTCCTTGCCATCATTCAGGAAATAATAGATGCGTGAATGTTCGAGGAAGCGTCCGACAATAGACCGTACCCGAATATTTTCGGAGTAGCCGGTAACGCCGGGGCGGAGTGAGCATATTCCGCGCACTATGAGGTCGATCTGTACTCCGGCCATGGAGGCTTGGTAGAGCGCATCAATAATGCCGGGCGATGTGAGCGAATTTATCTTGCCAATGATGCGCGCTTTCTTGCCGGCGCTTGCGAACGCCGCTTCACGTTCAATGCGCTCTAGCAACGAATCATATAACTGAAAGGGCGCCGTAAGGATTCTGTCCAGATTTTTTGCAGCCGTCAGGCTGGTTAACTGCAGGAAGACCTTGTGCACATCCTCGCCAAGTTTCTGGCTGCTGCTGAGGTAGCTGTAGTCTGTGTAAACTCGCGCCGTGTCGGGATGATAATTACCGGTACCAAGATGTACGTATCTGCGAATCTTGCCCTGTTCGCGCCTCACCACAAGAATCATCTTGGCATGTGTCTTGTACCCAACCAGGCCGAATACAACGTGAGCGCCGGCCTCTTGCAGCCGATTTGCGAGCGATATGTTGGCTGCTTCGTCAAACCTGGCCATCAGCTCAATGATCGCGGTAACTTCCTTGCCAGCCGTCGCGGCAGCAATCAGATGTTCGACAATCGGCGAGTTAGTGCTGGTGCGATACAAGGTTTGTTTGATCGCCAGCACATTGGGATCGGTCGCTGCTGCGGCGACGAAGTCGACGATGGGCGTGAATGATTGAAAAGGGTGCTGCAATAACACATTCCGTTTACGTAGAATTGAGAAAATGCTTTTATCCGATCTAAGTTCTCTGGGCAGTCCGGGCGTAAATTCCGGATAGCAAAGTTCAGGTCGACCTGCCATGTCGCAAACCGCAGCGAGTCGATTCAGATTGACGGGCCCATCAACCGCAAACAAGTCAGATTCCTCCAGCGAGAAATGGTCGAGCAGGAATTCGCAAAGGTCGGTTGGACACAAGTGGCTTATTTCAAGCCGGACCGCGGCGCCATAGCGGCTTGCAGCAAGCTGTCCCTCTAATGCGCGCACCAGGTCGTCTACTTCTTCATCATCAACGTAGAGGTTGCTGTTGCGCGTTACGCGAAACTGGTAGCAACCCTTGACCATCATTCCCGGAAACAATCCCTCCACGTTTGCATGGATGATCGCAGACAGGAATACGAAGACATCGCTGCCGGTTTCGCACAGTCGATCGGGCATTCGGATGACGCGTGGTAATGAGCGTGGCGCCTGGACTATTGCCCTGTGCCTGCGACGGCCAAAAGCGTCTTTGCCGTCAAGGCGGACAATAAAATTCAGGCTCTTGTTGAGGATTCTCGGAAACGGGCGTGACGGATCGAGAGTAATGGGTGTCAAAACGGGAAGTATCTCTTTGTGGAAATAATTCGTCATCCAGTCTTGCTGGTGTCTCGTCCATTCCTGTCGCAAAGGAAAATGAATATGTTCTTTCGCCAGTGCGGGCAGAATGGTCTTGTTTAGCATTTCGTACTGCCGATTTACCAGTGCCAGTGAACGCTGATGAATTTCTCCAAGTAATTGTTCGGGCGTCAGCTTATCCGGCCCTTTCGTCGGCGCGCCGATCTCCAGACGTTGCTTGAGAGCGGCAACCCGAATTTCAAAAAATTCATCAAGATTTGTGCATGAGATGCACAGGAATCGCAGCCTCTCGAGAATCGGATTCTCAGAGTCCGTGGCTTGATCGAGTACGCGCCGGTTGAACTCGAGCAAGCTGAGTTCCCGATTTATGTACTTATCTGTCGGTACGGCGAGGGCATCCACTGGAGACAATCGGCTCTTGTTCAATGAGGCGGCCGACTAGTATATCAATCAGTACCTGGGAACCTCTGATTTATTCTGGGCGAAGTAGATTGGGAGCCAAAATATTCAGATTCAAGGCGCGGATCGCCCGTAATGGCTGGCCATTGCGAAGATTCGCAACGCCGAAGCTGGATATTTTGGGCCCAAGAGTCGAGTTCACGAATAGATCAGAGGTTCCCTGGCAAAAGGTTTATTTAGCGCACACATAGATACCGCCGAGTACCTCGGCCCGCCGGGCTCCGGTTACGGCAGGCAGGTTTCCAGAGCGCCCAAGCAGCGTTTGTTTTGCGAGCCAGGCGAATGCGGCCGCTTCAACCCAGTCCGGATCAAGCCCATAGTCTCCGGTTGAGCGGACTGCGGCAGGTGCGAGCGTGGTCGCCAACAGGTTCATTAACGCTCCATTATGGACGCCGCCGCCGCAGACAAGAACTTCCCGTGTGTCTGGCGCATGTTTTTCAATTGCATTGCCGATTGACCGGGCGGTGAGCGCCAACAAGGATGCCTGCACATCACTGGCCACCAGGTTTTCATTTGCCCCGATGTGCCGCATCACCCAGTCCAGATTGAAGTATTCAAAACCGGTGCTTTTGGGCGGCGTCAGATCGAAATAAGCATCGTCCAGCATTTTAGTCAGCAAGTCCGGAAGCACGTTCCCCTGGCTGGCCCAGGCACCGTCGTCGTCGAAGGCCGCATTGCTTGATTGCTGAATCCAGGCGTCCATCAGTCCATTACCCGGGCCGGTATCGAAGCCAGTGACGTTTTCGCTGCCGGGCGGCAGTACCGTAATGTTGGCAATACCTCCAATATTCAGCACGACGCGATGCTGCTCCCGGTCCGCAAACAGCCATTGGTGAAACGCAGGTGCCAACGGCGCGCCTTCACCGCCAAGGGCAAGGTCGCGGCGCCTGAAGTCGGCCACTGTCGTTATGCCGGTGCCGACAGCGATAATGTTGGGATCGCCTATCTGCAATGTGAAGGGGCGTGCGGCATGCGGCAGGTGCCTGATGGTCTGGCCATGACTGCCAACAGCCTCGATCGCAGTGTGGTCTGTTCCGGACGCTTTCAGCAGCGCGGTCACCGCATCCCTAAAGCAACATCCTACCCAATGATCGAGATCACCGAGATCGTCTACTGTCGTTGCCGACGGGTTGCGACTCGCAGCCAGCAGTGCGTCGCGGAGCTCAGCCGGGTAGGGATAGCTGGTCGTCGCGACGGTCTCACAGAGCTTGTCGCCAAGGCGAACCAATGCTGCATCGATTCCGTCCATGCTGGTGCCGGACATCAGCCCGACAAAGAGAGAACGCGGATTCCCGGAATTGGACATTTCCGTCAATCGAATGAGAGCGAAGCGATTTGGGTCCGCTTGTATTGCAGGAGTTCGTCGAGAATCGACTGCACCGAGGCAAGAAAGTCGTCGCGGTATTTCGCTTGAATCGGGTCGGCCTGTGGCAATGAAACCGTTCTCGGATTTCGATGCACGCCATTCAATCGATATTCATAATGCAAGTGATTTGCTGTGGCCAGTCCAGTTCTGCCAACGTAGCCAATGGTCTGCCCCTGCCGAACACGTTGCCCGATACGCGCGGTTTTCGCGAAGCGCGACATGTGCGCGTACAAGGTTGTGATGTTGCCACCGTGTTGCAGGATTATCGCATTACCGTAGCCGTTCTTGACGCCGCGAAAAATTACTTTGCCGTCGCCTGCTGCCATGATGGTCGTGCCCTTCGGGGCCGCGTAATCCACACCGCGATGGGCACGAATCCTATTTAAGATCGGGTGCCGTCGATTCGGGTTGAAGCTGGAGCTGATGCGAGTGAAATCGACAGGTGCCCGTATGAATGCTTTGCGAACGCTGTGCCCGTCCGGGGTGAAGTAGTCGGACCGACCGTCATCATCGATGTAGCGAATTGCCTGGAATTTGCGCCCGTTATTATTGAACTCGGCGGCTACTATCTCGCCATCGGAAACGTGCTCGCCTTCCTGCCAGATCTCTTCGAAGAGAATGTAGTAATTGTCGTCTGTACGAATATCGAGAACAAAATCGACGTCCCAGGCGAATATGCCGGCGAGATTCATGATCATCTTGTCGCTCAATCCGGCATCAGCCGCGCTCTCGAAAAGCGAGCTGTCGATGCGCCCATAGGCCGACGTTTTCCTTATCTCTATTGGCCGGTCAATAATTTCGGCACTAAATACGCCGTCATCTCTTGAGATGAGTAACGAACTTGTCAGGCTCAGTTCACGGTAGAGGCTGATCAAGTTTCCGTCATCGTGCTGAATTTCGAGGTTGTCGCCAGGTTTCAACATACGCAGGTGTTCGCTGGCGTCGGGCAATCTGACAATTTGGGCGAGATGGCCGAGGCTGATCTTGTTCTTGCGGAAAATGCTGTCAAGCGTGTCACCGCGCGAGATTGTAAGTTCGATCCGGTCGTATTCCGGCGGTGGCAGTGTGAGCGGGGGATGGAATTGCGGTGCGCTGGTTAAAATCGCCGTGGGCTGCACAATGGGTAGCGGGAAATCTTCGGCAGCAAGGTCGATCGGCAGGACGGTCTCATCGCCTAAATTTTCCGTGACAGCCTGAAGCACGGTGCCAGATACGTTATCCCGTGACAAAAGCAGTGCGATACCTAAAAGGGGTAAGCCAAATCCGACAGCGAACCACTGGTAGGCCCTTGGTTTTCTGGCCTTTGGTCTGACCGACGACTTGTAATCGTGACGTAACGGACTTGCTGGACGACTCAACGCCTTGTCTCCCCCAATCGCTCGAAGTCGCTACTCTACAGTGGCGTTACCGCCTCGTCAAAGAAAGCTGTTAAAACTCATGGTGTTAAAGTCACATACTGAGTGAGATTCTTGGCGCACCGATATATGAGTCGAGGCAGCTTGCAGCAAAACCATCACGATCGTGTTCTTTCCACCGCCTGACCGCAGGAATCTGTATACCCGAGATCATCTCAACGTTGTTGCCACCTGCCTGCAAAAATTAGCAGCCAATAGGACCCAAACGGTGCTTCTCTCCGCCGCGCAGAATGCTAAAGTTCCGCTGCCGAAGAAGTGAAGCTAAATACCCATGACAGAACTTGATGAACAACTCTATGAGCTTGAGCGAGGAACCGAGGAAATACTTCCGGAGGGTGCTCTTAAAGAAAGGCTCGCCCAGAAAAAAAAGCTAATTGTAAAAACGGGTTTCGATCCAACCGCACCTGATCTGCACATCGGGCATACGGTGCTGATCAACAAAATGCGGCAGTTTCAGGAGTTCGGCCATGAAGTCGTGTTTCTGATCGGCGATTTCACCGGAATGATTGGCGATCCCAGTGGCAAGAATTCCACACGTCCGCCATTGACGAAGGAGGAGATTGCGGAAAACGCCAAGACGTACGAATCCCAGATTTTCAAGATTCTGGATCCGGAAAAGACGCGCATAGCATTCAATTCGACCTGGATGTCAGAAATGGGCGCCGAAGGAATGATTCGCCTCGCCGCGCAACATACCGTCGCTCGAATGCTCGAGCGCGATGACTTTCACAAGCGATTCGCCAATGGACAGGCGATTTCCGTGCACGAATTCCTCTATCCGCTGGTGCAGGGTTATGACTCGGTTGCCCTGCAAGCGGACGTTGAACTGGGTGGCACGGACCAGAAATTCAATCTGCTGGTCGGCCGCCAGATACAGCAAAACTACGGTCAGGCACCGCAAGTGGTACTAACAATGCCTCTGCTTGAAGGTCTTGATGGCGTACAAAAGATGTCCAAGTCTTTGGGCAACTATATCGGCATCACCGATGTGCCCAACGAGATGTTTGGCAAAGTGATGTCCATATCGGACGAATTGATGTGGCGCTATCTCGAGCTACTGAGCTTTCGCCCGCGCGTAGAAATAGCCGCTCTGCACACCGCGGTGGATGAGGGCAGGAATCCACGCGATGTAAAATTCGAGTTGGCACAGGAGCTTGTGGCTCGATTTCATGATAAGGCTGCCGCAGAAAATGCGCAGGCTGAATTCATAGCGCGTTTTCAGAAGGGAGCGGTGCCCTCTGATATAGCAGAAGTGTCAGTCACCAGCAACGAGGGCAAAATGGGAATTGCGCACCTCCTCAAAGAAGCCGGCCTGGTCAGTAGCACATCGGACGCGTTCAGAATGATCAAGCAGGGAGCGGTCAAAATTGACGGCGAGCGCGTTGATAGTCGCGATCAGGTTGTCAGCGCCGGTACGACACATGTCTATCAGGTCGGTAAACGGAAATTCGCTAAAGTGCAGTTGCTCTGACGCCGGCGCCCGGAGTTAATTACGCTGGCCAATGCCCTCAAAAAACACTGCCCCGGATTGCGTGCCTGGGCGGAGGGAAGTGGCTAGCCAGGGCGAAATTCGTTGGGTAAGCCCCCATGAGCAGGGCAGCCAGGTTGAGCACAGCATTCCTCGCTTGCGGGGAATTGCGCATTTACCGATTGCACCGGCCGATGGCTCGCCTGCGCTGCCGGTTGAATGAGAATGGGCCGGAGTCCGGACGCCCGTCGAAAACACTGGTTTTCAAGCCTGAAATGCAGTTTTTGGGGTCCAGGTCGATTGTGGGCGTCAGGCCAATGGGGCCGGATACTGGCGCCTGAATAAATATTGAATTTAGTTGTTGACCAATGCCAATTCGCCGCTATAATGCCCCGCTCGCTCGAGACAATGTGTTCTCGGGTCAGACCCCAAACTAAATGTACGGGCACGCTAGGGCTGTTCATTGGCCCATGTTGGCCTGTACAATTGTGGGTCTGGTCGAAATTCGGGTTTACTCGTTCTCGACACGCTCTTTAACAATGTAATCAGATAATTTGTGTGGGTGCTTGCGTTGGAGTTTGCTATAGGCAAAATCAACGTAAGAACCAAGTTTAATTTTTAGTAATTAAGTTGGGGACTACGTCTTTAGATAAAGCTCAAAGCTTTAAACTGAAGAGTTTGATCCTGGCTCAGATTGAACGCTGGCGGCATGCCTAACACATGCAAGTCGAACGGAAACGATGGAAGCTTGCTTCCAGGCGTCGAGTGGCGGACGGGTGAGTAATACTTAGGAATCTGCCCAGTAGTGGGGGACAACTCGAGGAAACTCGAGCTAATACCGCATACGCCCTACGGGGGAAAGCGGAGGATCTTTCGGGACTTCGCGCTATTGGATGAGCCTAAGCCGGATTA
>SMVB01268783.1_pt1 | contig 18620 bp, 19 predicted proteins | sample 2456461 | NCBI WGS metagenome assembly SMVB01 (sample SAMN11095934, study PRJNA526329) | marine sediment metagenome | biome: Marine sediment; feature: Surficial sediment; material: Deep marine sediment; isolation source: Hadal surficial sediment | place: Pacific Ocean | collected 2014-05 | depth...
CTGCTCGGAACAACCTTCGAGCAGGCATCTCACAGTCGGTCGCGATGGAAATGATGGGCCATAAGACGCCGGAAATCTTCGCGCGCTACGCGATTGTCGATGAGGTCACACTGACGGAAGCAGCCGAGAAGTTGGGGAGTTATCACACCGAGGACGTAGCACCCGAACGGAAGGTGCTCGCCATAGACCAGAAACAATCGACAGCATGACCAGGACGACGGATGACTCGAACGGCGGCCCAGGCCGATCTGATGGGCACAATATGGGCACAATCTGGAGAAATATGAAGAACTGGAATCGCGTAAGTCTATGCCGGGGGCGGGGATCGAACCCGCACGGGAGATTACTCCCAAGGGATTTTAAGTCCCTCGCGTCTGCCATTTCGCCACCCCGGCTAGTACATAAGTTAGCGAGCCACAGGCACGCCGGACACGCGACATTGCCGACGCCGGGAGCGGAAGGCAAACTTGCAGCATGAATATCCGCCGACTCATCCCAGCCAACCTGCTCTTATTCAGCCTGATCGCCGTTGTGGCGAGCGCCGGGTTCGTCCGGCTCGGGATCTGGCAGCTGGACAGGCACCGGGAAGTCCGGAGTGACAACGAGGTCAAGGCCGCGAAGCTCGCTCAGGAACCCGTGAAGCTGGACTCGTCTCTGCTCCGGCTCACCGGCCTGAACGACCTTTACTGGCGGCGGGTCGAAGTGAGCGGCAAATGGGACTTCGACCACGAGGTCGTGATTCGCAGCCGGGCTCTCGCCGGGACACCGGGAATCCATGTGGTTACCCCAATGCGACTGGATGTGGAGGCTCGCGATAGTGACGGGGAGGGCCCTTCAGTACTCGTGCTGCGGGGCTGGCTTCGATCTGCGGACGCGGCCACAGCCCAGATGACATCAGCGCGCCTCGAGGCTGGGGTGAGTTCTGAATCTCCGAGACTTGCGCTTGTCCGGGCCTCTCGCTCGGGACACGGGGGACCAATGGTCCGATTGGGGAGTGGCGAGACCGGGATTCCTTCTTACGCGGCCATCGACGTAGAATTGATCGCTGCCGACGCAGACGATGTCTTGCCGTTCTTCCTCCAGCTGCTTCCCGACGACGGGCACGAGGCCGATCGATCCGGTCAGCCTTACCCTGTTCCGCTGCCTGCTCTCGGCAACGGCCCGCACCTGGTCTATATGATACAGTGGTTCGCTTTTGCCTTGATTACGGTCATTGGTACCGGTGCATTCCTGCGGCGCGAGATGCGACCCGGGCGGTACCATGGTCCGCCAGAATGAAGTCGATTTCGTCGTGGGGACCGCCGTCGAACAGACGTCCGGGTCCCTTGCCCTGCCTCCCTGGTCAATAGTCCAGATGAAAGGCGCTCTTCCGACCCGAACTCACCGGGGGACCAAGAATCTCAGTCAACACGACCGCCCGTTGAATTTCCGATAGTCCCGCCAGGCGCTCTAACCCGCTCCGCATGGAGCGTCGGACTACGGGACGAGACGAACCGGTGACCGGCGGCGGTAACGTCGGTCGTCGAGATACAGTAACAACGTCCGGCTCTCGTACCGCCTTCGCCTGTTGACGGGTGATCGGTGCCTGCTGTGCCTTCTCAGGAGGAGCGACCCGCATCGACGCGATTGCCTCAAATGATTCACGTCTGCGGCGGATTTTTTCAGCGCGACGGTCTGCCGCAGGCGGCGTAGATGCTGGCACGACCTCCGACTGGCGGCCCTTCCTCTTGCGCGACTTGTTGACCATCTCGAACAACCAGAAGGCGCCGAGTATGAGGATCCAGAAATAATCTTCCATACTCTATGTGCCGGGCTCGGGCAGGCGTTCGTCCGTGTCAGCGATCGAGTGCCGCATCTGTGTATCGGCCTCGATGTTTCGGAACCGCATATAGTCCATGATGCCTAGTTTGCCGCTCCGGAATGCTTCGGCAATCGCCAGGGGAATCTCCGCCTCGGCCTGTACAACATTGGCACGCGCCAGTTCGACCTGCGCGCGATTTTCCTGCTCGATCGCCACCGCCAGGGCGCGCCGCTCTTCGGCCTTCGCCTGAGCAATTCGCTTGTCGGCTTCCGCCTGGTCGGTCTGGAGTTCGGCGCCGATGTTCTTGCCGACATCGACGTCGGCAATATCGATCGATAGAATCTCAAACGCCGTTCCGCTATCAAGTCCCTTGGCCAATACTGTCTTCGAGATATTGTCCGGATTTTCCAGCACGGCCTTGTGCGATTCAGCAGAGCCGATTGTGCTGACGATCCCTTCACCGACGCGGGCCAGAATCGTTTCCTCGCCAGCTCCACCCACGAGCCGAGCGATGTTCGCGCGCACGGTCACACGTGCTATGGCGATCAATTGAATCCCGTCCTTGGCCATCGCCGCGACCCTTGGGGTGTTGATCACTTTCGGGTTGACCGAAACCTGCACGGCCTCGAGCACATCCCGGCCGGCCAGATCAATCGCAGCTGCCATTCTGAATGACAGCTCGATGTTCGCCTTGTCGGCCGAAATCAGCGCGGTCACGACCCGATGCACGTCCCCACCGGCCAGGTAGTGGGCTTCGAGTTCATTCGTGTCGAGCGGAATCCCCGCCTTAGCCGCGCTGATCAGCGGCAGGATGATGCTGGGCGGGTGGACCTTGCGCAGCCGCATTCCGATCAGGCTGCCGAGCCGGACTCTGACGCCCGAGGCGGCCGCCGTAATCCACAGTCGCACAGGCACAGCCCACATAATGATCGACAAGAACAGGAGTCCCAGAAACACGAGAAATATGGCCCACAAGGCCGTCAGTTCAGTCATCGGTCAGTCACTCCCCTGGCTAGGTTTACACACCGTCGGACACATCCTCGGCATTGAGCACCTCTCTCACCACATGACGGTATCCTTCGGCATTCAATATCTTCACGCGTACACCTGCCTCCAGAAATGGGCCTTCTGTAACGACATCGATTCGCTCATCACCAAACTCCGCGGTACCGGAAGGTCGTAAATCGGTGGTCGTGAGGCCGATCTTGCCGATAAGGTCCTGTCGATCCGGGGCTGAAATATATCCCGTCTCCCTGCTCGTCGAGTCCTGGAGGAGGACGCCCTTCATCGACCGGCTATACGGCAGATGTCGGATGAGTGCAAAGGCCAGTATACCTACGACCAGAATAGAAAAGGCAACTATTCCAACCGCAGAAATCACTTCATTCATAGAAGGGAAACTCCCTATCATACTGAGCGTTACGCTACCAAGTATCGCAATTGTTCCGAGTACGCCGGCTATACCAACGCCCGGGATTATCAGAATTTCCGCTGCCAGCAGGGCAACGCCTGCACCGAGCAGAATAAGCTCCTCCATGCCCGCGAGATGAACGATCCACCGAGCACCAAAGAAACCAGCAAGACACAGTACGCCGACTCCGCCAGCCACGCCGAACGTCGGCGTTTTGATTTCTATGATCAGACCCAGAAATCCGAGACTCAGAAGAAACGGAGCGATCAACGGATTCGTGAGAAATCGCACAATCGCCTCGGCCCAATTTGTCCGCATATCGATCGTTCGCGCTGTACCAAGATCAACTGCAACCAGCAGCGCCGGGTAGTCGTCGACGACCCCGGTCGCAACACCCAATTCGATGGCTTCCGCTGTCGTGAGCGTCAGGAGCTGGCCAGAGGCCACCACCCCCGACACCTCGACGGCCTCGTCCACCATCGCTTCGCCGATTCGTGGATCGAACCCTCGCTCCTCCGCAAGCGCTCGAAACTCCGACCTCATGGCGCTGACCATCTTCTCCGACGCCTTCGTTCCTTTCCCGTCCACGGGAGTAGCGGCGCCTATCGTCGACCCCGGGCGCATGTACAGGCGTTCCGCAGCAAGGGCGATCATCGCACCAGCCGATAGCGCGCGTCGATTCACGTACGCGTACACCGGTACCTCGGAGTCCCGAATATCGTCGATGATTTCCCAGGCAGCGTCGATGCGACCACCAGGAGTGTCAATGTCCAGAATAACCGCGGAGGCCCCCGATTCTTCGGCTTCCCGGAGGGAGCGAGCAATGAACGGGGCCAAGCCGAGTTCGATCGTTCCCGTTACCGGAATTCGAACGATCGTCGTTTCCTGGACTGCAGTCGCGGTCACCAGGAATGGGACTGCGGCAAACGCTAGCAATACGAGCATGATTCGAAGGCCGGACGGCGCTGAATTTCTGAGCATGTATCAAGTTGGCCGAATACCGGATCCGGCGCCAGCCGAAGTCACCATACAGAGAATTCAGCCATATCGCGAGGGCGGGAGCAGTCATACTTTATGGGGCTTGAAGCGTAAGAATCGGACAAGCGCTCTGCACGCGAGTCGACGACAGCAATCAGACCTGCAAAAGAGGATTACTAATGAGCGACAAGTTGATCGAATACGAAGTCAGGGATGGCGTGGGGATCATCACTATGGTCGACCCGCCGGCCAATACATATACGCATGAGATGATGGCGGAAATGGACACCGCAATTCTCAAGGCAAGATTCGACGAGAGCGTGCACGTCATCGTGCTGACCGGCTCCGGGGAAAAATTCTTTTCGGCCGGGGCGAACATTCAGATGCTGCGCGGGGCGGATCCATATTTCAAGTATTACTTCTGCCTGCATGCGAACGAGACGCTCAACCGCCTGGAGCAGACGCCCAAGCTGGTGATTGGTGCGCTCAACGGGCACACGGTCGGTGGTGGTCTTGAGATCGCCATGGCCTGCGATTTACGGATCGCGAAGAAGGATGGCGGCATGGTCGGTCTTCCCGAAGTTAATCTGGGAGTTCTTCCGGGTACCGGGGGCACCCAGCGACTCGGCCGACTTGTCGGTAAATCCAGGGCCATCGAACTGATGGTTGAGGGCCGGATGTTCGGGTTCGATGAAGCACTCGAAATGGGGGTCATCAACAAGATCTTCGACGCGGAGAAATTCTTCGACAAGGTTCTCGAGTACGCGGGCAATTTCGTTCCGCCTAAGGCCGCTTCGCGTGCCGTGGGACGGATCAAGCGCGCCGTGTGCAGCGGTGTCGAGGTCCCGTTCTCCGAAGGCCTCGCGATCGAGCGCGAATTGCAGCAGCTGTTGTTCCAGGGTTCGGATGCCAAGGAAGGGTTGGAAGCCTACATCGAGAAACGCACTCCCGAATTCCTGGGCAGGTGACCCTCGTCGGAACGGATACGAAATGGAACTGCGCACCAGGCTGCTGATCGGTGGTGAGTGGGTCCCGGGGTCTGATAGGTTTGCCACGGTAAATCCGGCAACCGAAGAGACCATCGCGGAAATTGAAGAGGCCGGCCCGGCTGAAGTTGATGCAGCCGTCCGGTCGGCCCGGGAAGCATTCGAGTCACCGAAATGGCGTCGAATGGACCCCCATCGACGCTCGGCGTTGTTATGGCGTCTGGCCGATCTTGTGGAGCAGAACGCCGAGTTCATAGCGGCGACGGAGACGCGCGACAACGGGAAGCCGCTGTTCGAATCCTCGAAGGTGGACATTCCGTTCGTCGTGGCGAACCTGAGGTACTTCGCGGGTTGGGCGGACAAGCTCACCGGCGACGTCATTCCCGTATCAGGGGGATTCCTGAACTATACCCTGCGGGAACCGGTCGGAGTGGTGGCAGTCATCATCCCGTGGAATTTTCCGCTGAACATCGCGTCGTGGAAGCTCGCCCCTGCCCTGGCATGCGGGAACGCGGTCATCCTAAAACCCGCCGAACAAACACCGTTGACCGCGCTGCTGCTGGGTGAACTGGCTCTTGAAGCCGGTTTCCCGCCTGGAATCCTCAATGTGATCCCGGGCCGAGGACCCATCACGGGGCAAGCGCTCGTCGAGCATCCGGATGTAGACAAGATCTGCTTCACGGGCTCAACGGCCACCGGACGTACGGTCATGCGGACAGCGGCCGAAGGCCCGAAAAAGGTATCGCTCGAACTGGGCGGCAAGTCGCCGAATGTCGTGTTCGCGGATGCCGATCTGGATGCTGCCGTGCGGGGAGTCATGACGGGAATCTTCTATGGCAAAGGCGAAGTCTGCGCCGCAGGCTCCCGATTGCTCGTGGAGCATTCGATACGCCACGAATTCGTCGAGAGACTGGCCGCAAAGGCCTCCTCGATGTCCGTGGGCGATCCGACGGATCCCAGCACACGCATTGGCGCGCTGATCTCGGCCGAGCAGCGAGACAAGGTGCTTGGCTACATCGAGGCGGGACGCGAAGACGGAGCCACGCTGATCGCCGGCGGAAACCCGGTGACGGTAGATGGAAAAGGCTACTTCGTGGAAGCAACGATTTTTGACGACGTCGATTCTGAAATGCGAATCGCACAGGAGGAGATCTTCGGGCCGGTTCTCGCGACGCTTTCGTTCGAGGACATCGACGATGCCATCGACATCGCCAACCGTACGATTTACGGATTGGCTGCGGGAGTATGGACACGCGACATCGGAAAGGCCCATCGCTTCGCCCGTGACGTCCAGGCCGGCACGGTGTGGGTAAACACGTATAATCGCTATGACCCGGGTTCTCCGTTCGGCGGCTTCAAGCAGTCGGGCTTCGGACGGGATCTCGGTGAGATCGCCCTTCAGGAGTACACCCAGACGAAGAGTGTCTGGGTCGCCATCGACTGATGTTCGCACCGACGGCCGCCCGTGACGCCTTGATCTGCGCGGCCGTCCGCACACCTGTCGGGCGGCACGGTGGTGCACTTGCAACGGTACGCCCTGACGATCTGCTGGCCATCGCAATACGGGCCGTTGTTGAACGTTCCGGCGTGCCTGCCGAGCGAATCGAAGACGTCATCATGGGTTGTACGAACCAGGCTGGCGAAGACAACCGTAACGTCGCTCGCATGGCTTCCCTTCTCGCAGGCCTTCCAGTCGAGGTAGCAGGCCAGACTGTAAACAGACTGTGCGGCTCGGGACTTCAGGCCATAGTCACCGCCGCTCACGCTATTCGCGCAGGCGAGGGCGACGTATTTCTCGCCGGGGGCGTCGAAAGCATGTCTCGGGCTCCATGGGTAACGATGAAACCCGACCGACCGTTTTCCCGAGGCGTCCCGGAATCAGCGGACACGACAATCGGCTGGCGGTTCACAAACCCCGACATGCCGGAAGAGTGGACGATCGGACTCGGTGAGACGGCCGAGGTCGTCGCCGAGCGCTACGGTGTGTCGCGCGATGACCAGGACGCGTTTGCGGTCGAGAGTCAACGGCGGGCGGCACGGGCGCTGGCTGAGAATGTGTTCACCGCAGAGATCGTTCCCGTGGAGGTACCGCAGCGTAAGGGCTCGCCGACGATAGTAGACCGGGACGAACACCCGAGGCCTGAAGTCGTCGATAAAGGTCTCGCCGGGCTCAGTCCTGTGTTCCGGGAGGGCGGAACGGTGACGGCCGGAAACGCATCCGGCATCAACGACGGCGCTGCCGTAGTCCTCGTGGTGAGCCGGGAAGCCGCTGCCGATCTGGGCCTGCAGCCGATGGCTCGTATCGGGGCCGCCGCCGTGGCTGGTGTGGACCCCGCCTGCATGGGAATCGGACCCGTGCCGGCCGTCCGCAAAGCACTGGCACGGGCGGGAATTACGGCCGCGGAGCTGGACCTCGTGGAACTGAATGAGGCGTTCGCCGCCCAGGCACTCCCCTGCATGCGCGAACTGGAACTGGATCCTGAAATCGTGAACGTTAACGGGGGCGCGATCGCCCTTGGCCACCCTCTTGGCTGCACGGGAGCGCGACTCACCACCTCGCTCGTGCACGAAATGGTGCGTCGCAATGCACAGACGGGTCTGGTTACGATGTGCATCGGTGTGGGCCAGGGTATCGCGACGATCCTGCACCTGGAAACCGGCGATTCAGCGTGAGCAACGAGCCACAGGTATTGATCGAGATGGACGGGCCGATCGGCCGGCTCATTCTGAATCGGCCGGAAAAACTCAATTCGTTCTCCGGAGCGATGCGGGACGAGATCGCGAACGGGCTCGAGACCCTTGGCTCCGACGACCAGGTGCGCGTCGTCATCGTCACCGGACGCGGACGAGCATTTTGTACCGGGGCAGATGTGAAGTACATGGCCACTCTGCTGGACAACGGCGACTACGACGCGGCCAACGCGCTGGTCGATGCAGGTCGCCGGACGATCAAGGCGATCGTCGAGATGCCAAAGCCTGTGATCGCCGCGATCAACGGACCGGCCGCAGGAGGAGGCGCGAACCTGGCCCTGTCCTGTGACCTGCGCATCGCTTCCGACCGGGCAACAATCGGGCAGACGTTCAACCGGATCGGGCTGCACCCTGACTGGGGCGGGACGTGGATCGTACCGCGTCTCGTGGGTCAGGCAAAGGCAGCGGAGCTGTTCTTCCTGGCCGAGATGATCGATGCCCGCGAAGCCGAGCGCATCGGTCTGGTGAACCACGTCGTCCCGCACGACGAACTCGAGACGGTTACCAATGACTGGGCGCGGCGACTCGCAGAAAAGCCCGCTCTATCCCTGGCCCTTGCCAAACAGGCATTGCAGAAGAGTTGGGGAGCGACCCTGGACGAGATGCTCGACTATGAGTCCATGGCCCAGAATAAATGTTTCCGATCGAATGATGCGCTCGAGGGGATCAGGGCGTTTGTTGAGAAGCGGCCTCCGAGGTTCGGGGCATGACAGCTGACGTTCCGGTACGCGAAGCTACCATGGACGATGTCGATGAGCTCGTCGCATTGTGGGCTCATTACATACGGGTACACCGCACTAACCCGGCGTATCGCCTCTGCCGGGACGACGGACTCGAGCACCGGCGGCAGCGGTTCGAGCAGCACGTGAAGGCCCAGAATTCATGCGTGTTTGTCGTTCACGGACAGCACGGTGGACTCGATGGCATGCTCAGTTGCTTCGTTGAGGAAAACACCGGTTACTTTGATCCTCCGCGGTATGGTCGTCTCCAGACCCCATTCGTCCGACCCGAAGCACGAGGCCGGGGCTACATGCGGCGCCTGGTAGCCGCCGCATACTTGTGGGCACGCGACAAAGGCCTGACCGAAATTCGATTGTTCACCAGTGCCTGCGAACCGGTAGCCAATCTACGAGCGGAGGAAATGGGTTTCGAGGCGTTCGAGATCGTCCGGCGGCGACCGGTCGAGCGAAATTATCCGACGGGCAAGACACCGTTCGACAGGCCACATCCATGAGCTGCGAATCCGTCCCCTCGATTGATGGTCCAATTGCTGTGCTCGGTGCAGGCACGATGGGTCGGGGCATTGCCCACGTAGCGGCACTGGCAGGATTCGAGACCAGGCTGTTCGATATCGAGGCCGGTGTCCTGGACCAGGCTGTTCAGGCAATTCGGGCGAATCTGGATAAAGGCGTGACCCTGGGCAAGGTCGAGCCACGAGACCGTGACAGTGCCCTCGAACGCTTCCATGCGACCACCGATCTGGAGACAGCGCTGGACGGCATCGACCTCGTGGTTGAGGCGGTTCCTGAACGACTTGAGCTCAAGCAATCCGTTCTGCACGGCGTCGCCCGGCGAGTACGCTCCACTGCGATCATCGCTTCAAACACGTCGTCGTTGTCAATCAGCGCCATTGCCGCGACCATCGATGGACCGGAACGGGTCGTCGGTCTTCATTTCTTCAACCCCGTACACATCATGGCCCTCGTCGAAGTCGTACGCGGCGAGCGAACGACAGAGCGGGTGATCGAGCAGGCACGGCAATTCGCTGAACGGCTTGGTAAGACACCGATCGTCGTGCGTGATTCCCCGGGATTCGCATCGTCACGTCTCGGCATCGCCCTGGGCCTTGAAGCGATCCGCATGGTCGAAGAGAATGTGGCGTCGCCACGGGACATCGACCGGGCGATGGAACTCGGGTATCGCCACCCAATGGGCCCACTGCGGCTGACAGATGTCGTGGGACTGGACGTCCGGCTGGAGATCGCGCGGTACCTGCATCAAGAGCTTGGCGGCGATCGTTTCCGGCCACCGGAACTGCTCAAGCAAATGGTGAAAGACGGACGGCTGGGAAAGAAGGCAGGACGCGGATTCTATGACTGGTGAGGAGAACAGACATAATGAGTGACGTATTGCTGGTTGAAAAGCTGGATGGATACGTAGCGCTGGTGACGTTCAATCGTCCGGACAAGATGAACGCGTTAAACCTGGAAGTGCGCCGCGCGCTGTTCGCTGCGCTGGCCGAGTTGCGAGAGGATGACGAGGTGCGTGTCGTCGTGCTCACGGGCGCGGGAGAAAAAGCATTCATCGCCGGAGCTGACATTGGAGAGTTCGAGGGCATGGCCCCGGTCGCGCAGTACCGCGCCATGCAAAGGGGAAACATTTTTTCCGCCATGGAGGAATTTCCGAAACCCATCATCGCAATGATCAACGGGTATTGCCTCGGCGGTGGGTGCGAGCTTTCGATGGCATGCGATATTCGGGTCGCGTCGTCCCGCGCCAAGTTGGGGCAGCCTGAAATCAACCTTGGGCTTATCCCGGGAGGAGGTGGCACGCAGCGGCTTCCCCGTCTCGTAGGGGAGGGCCAGGCGATGAAAATGATCATGACGGGAGAAATCATTTCAGCATCCGAAGCCCACCGGATCGGTCTCGTGGAACAGGTCTTCGAGCCGGAAAACCTGCGGGAAGCTACGCTGGAGATGGCCCGGACTATTGCGTCTCGTTCACCGATCGCGCTCCAGGCAGCCAAGGAATCCATCCTCGCTGCTCGACGGATGCCGATGGATGAGGGATTGAAGTTCGAGCGAGCATGGTTTGGTCTGTTGTTCTCGACGGATGACATGACCGAAGGCGTAGACGCATTTCTCAGCAAGCGTCAGGCGGAGTTCAAGGGGACCTGACACAACCGGGCCCCGAGCGGATAGACCGGTCGGGGCCATGGCACACCATCGGGTGGGTGGCGAAACCTATTCGGCGAATACGCTCACAATCTTCCGTCCACCGCGCTGGTTTGCGAACGTGACATGTCCGTCAATCAACGCAAACAGCGTATCGTCATTGCCGCGGCCTACGTTTCGGCCGGGATGGATGCGCGTACCGCGCTGGCGGACAATGATGTTGCCGGCCGTCACGAATTCTCCCCCGTAGCGCTTCACTCCCAGATACTTGGGATTGCTGTCACGGCCATTGCGACTGGAGCCTACGCCTTTCTTATGAGCCATGCCTCACGCCCCTCCCTGTGCCTTGATCGCCGCATCAATATCGCTCTTCAGAATCCGCCCTTCCTTACCAGATCCTGTGACTGTAGCAAGGTCGATTCCCGATTCCTCGGCGAGTTGCTGCGCAGTTGCCGTCGCATCGATTTCGGTTGGCTGCGGCGCTACCTCTGCAGATGCCGTCTCCGCCCTGGGCGCTGCCTTTTTCGGCGAAGATTTACCGCTACCCAGCTCGATGTCTACGATCCGGACTTCGGTAAACTTCTGCCTATGCCCCTGCTTGCGCCTGTACCCTTTCCGGCGCTTCATCTTATAGACGATGATCTTATCGCCTTTACCGTGGCGCAGTACTTCAACGGCAACCGATGCACCGTCGAGCGCCGGCCGCCCCACAAGAACATCCTGTCCTTCGCCGGCTTGCGCGAGCAGTACCGTGTCGAACGTCACCCGATCTCCGGGTTCTGCAGCCAGACTTGGAATCCGGAGTTTCAAGTCCGGGACCGCCCGAAACTGCTTACCTTTCGCCTCAAATATGGCGTACATCTGCGTATTATCTCGGTGTTAGGGCCAGTTTTATTAGAGCCGTTAATAATAATTGGAGTATTTCTGTCTGTCAATCAGTGCACTGCGTACTTCGCCGTAACGTCTGTGTCGGCTGGAGCCGCAAGCAGGCGGTACTCGTCCCGGTCCATGATTGGATCGTCCCGAATGTCGAGGTTGAAGCCAACTTCGCGGCCCAGTTCCTGGAGAAACTTGGGTTCCGATTCGAGCAGATAGAACGCAACTCCAGGGTGCACCCGAATCATCAACGCCCGTTTTTCTCCTTCCGAACGAGCCCGCAGAATCGAGCGCTCGATTCTACGCACCACGGTATCCGGGCTTAACACTCGACCCGTACCGGAACAACTCTCGCAGGGCTGCGTCATCATCTGGATGAGGCTTGGCCGGACGCGCTGTCGGCTCAACTGAAGGAGCCCGAGATCCGATATGTCGAACAGTTTCGACCGGGCCCGATCGCGACCGAGATAGCTGCGCATCTCGTTCTGAACCTTCTCTCGGTCACCCTTATCATCCATGTCGATGAAATCACAGACGATGATGCCCCCAATGTCCCGCAAACGCAGTTGTCGGGCAATTTCGGCGGCCGCTTCCAGATTCGTTCGAAGGATTGTCTTTGTCGGATCCTTTCGACCTGTGTAGCTGCCTGTGTTCACATCGACTGCGACGAGTGCCTCCGTGTGTTCGATCACGATGTGCCCGCCCGACTTGAGCTCAACCCGCCGACGGAATGCCGCCTGGATCTCGTCCTCGATGCCGAATGCCTCAAAAATCGGCCGATCCTCCTCGAACATCTTCACCCGATCCAGCAACTCGGGACTCACCCTGCCCAGGTACGACTTCGCCTGTTGTGCCAGCTCCTTCGTATTAACCGTGAGAAGATTGACGGTACTGCTGAACAGGTCGCGGATCAGACCCGATGTCATTTCGGCTTCCTCGTGGACGACCGCGGGCGCTTTCATGCTCTTTGCTCGGCGCTGGATCTTGTCCCACGTCTTCCGAAGCCCGGACAATTCGTCCTGCAACGCCTTCTTCGTCAGCTCTTCGCCGACCGTACGGACAATGAGTCCACCGCTCTTCTTACCCAGGGCTTCACGCGCCAGCACTCGGAGTCGCGCTCGCTCCTCACGGTCGCCGATCTTGCGGCTCACGCCCACGTTGGACCCGCCGGGGATGTAGACGATGAACCGGCCAGGCATAGAGATCTGACTCGTTACCCGCGGACCCTTAGTACCGATGGGCTCCTTCGTGACCTGCACGAGCAGTTCCTGACCCCGTTCAAGCTGGTCCTGGATGGGAGGATACTTGCGGTTGTGGCGGTTGGTGCGCCTGCCGTTCCCGTTGTCGCCGTCCTCGCCGTCGTCCTCGTCGACCTCCTCCTGGAGATCCGACACGTGGAGAAATGCCGCCTTCTCGGTGCCGATATCCACGAACGCCGCCTGGATGCCTGGAAGGACTGCTTCGACGCGGCCCAGGTAGATATCCCCCACCATCCGCTGCTCGTCGTCGCGTTCGTGCATGAGCTCGACAAGCCGTCCGTCTTCTACGATCGCGACCCGGGTCTCGGCCCCGGCCGCATCGATCACTATTTCCCTTCGCATTGTCGTCCTCTCTCCGGCCCACACAGTGGTGGTCCGAAGGTTTCTGTCGCGTTGCTGGCAGCTGGGACGTCGCCGGTGCGGTGCCTCAGCTGTTCAGGCTCTTGAGGAGCTCCCGAGCGATCACAATTCGTTGGATCTCGCTGGTGCCCTCACCAATTTCTGTAATCTTTGCGTCGCGCATCATGCGCTCGACGGCGTACTCACGGGAGTAGCCGTAGCCGCCGTGCAACTGAACGGCATCGATTGTTACATCCATGGCCGTCTCCGACGCGAAGAGCTTGGCCATGGACGCTTCCTTCTTGTGCGGTCGATCGTTCATCCGCAACCACGCCGCGTGGTATGTCATCAGCCGCGATGCGTGAATCCGTGTCGCCATATCGGAAAGCTTGAACTGAATCCCCTGAAACTGGTTAATCCGTTGACCGAACTGTTCACGCTCGTTCGTGTAGCGAAGAGCCAACTCGAACGCTCCCTGAGCGATTCCGAGCGCATGGGCAGCGATCCCGATCCGACCGCCATCGAGTGTGTCCAGGAAGACTCGGAATCCCTCGTCCTCAACACCGAGCAGATTCTCTGCCGGCACTTCGACGTTATCCAGAATCAGTTCACGCGTATCTGACGCGTTCCATCCGAGCTTCCTCAACTTCTTACCCGCCTGCAAGCCGGGCATCGGCACGAGTTCACTGCTGTGCCCGAATCCAAGCTCTGTGGCCCGTTCGAGGTCACACGTCTCCTTCGTCATGATGAATGCGCTGATGCCCTTATTTCCCTTGCCCGGGGACGTGATCGCAGCCATGATGAATACTTCGCCTACCCCGGCATGCGTAATCCACGTTTTCTGGCCGTTGAGAACGTACTTCGCGCCTTTCTTGACCGCCGTGGTCAGCATGCGGCTGGCATCGGATCCAGAACCAGGCTCGGTGAGTCCGAACCCACCCAACACCTGGCCACTGGCCAGAGGCGTCAGGTAGCGATCCTTCTGGTCCTCGGTACCCCAACCGAAAATCGGATACGCCGCCAGAGACGTATGGGCTCCAATCATGATCGAATGACTGGCATCGATTCGGGCAAGCTCTTCAACGACGATGACCGAAGCCAGGAGGTCCATATCGGCCCCTCCGTAGCGCTCCGGCCACGGAATCCCGAACAGGCCGAGTGCCGACATCTTGGCGCCTGACTCCCACGGAAATTCTTCCGACTCGTCATACTCGGCGGCGATGGGCGCAATCTCGGTTTCCGCGAACTCACGAACCATCTCCCGCAGCATGCGATGATGATCTTCTAAATACAGGTCGAAACCCGTCATGTGCACGATTCAATGAAATGGTGAATGCGATCGGACGGCGGCGGAGCCGGTGTCCCGGCCCTCTGATATCACGTCGAGGCCGAGTCAACGTACTCCTCCGCCGCAGATCCGGAAACGTCAGGGGGTCCGGGCCCGCCACGGAATGTGGCGGGATCAGAAGGACCCGCCGATCGCGAGAGTAGTGGAGAGCCTTACTGTCAAAGGATCGGCATGGCATACCGTTCGAGCCACACAAAGTCCAGATCGTCAGTGCGGCTGAGGTAGACATCGCCGTCGCCAAGTCCTTCCAGGGTTCTGCCTTCGGGAAGCCGGACGGATCCGAGGCGACGGCCTGAGGCGTCCAGAACGTCGTACAACGGCGCCTGTCCGGCCGGAGCGTGCCGCCTCAACCAGATGTTGCCATCAGGGGCAACGCGCAGCGACCCGTCCGGGAACGCTGGTTTAATTTCCGGCCACACGAAGTCATCCGGGTCGGATTGCGCGTTTCGTCCGCCTCCGCGGCTGAAAGTCGTGCGGCGCTGACCATTGTTGATGTCAATCATGGCACGGAGGCGGTTGCTCAGGGAGGCGATCCACTCGTCCTTGTCCGGGTTACGAATCCGAACAGGGCGATACGAGATATCGGGACCGCGAATGGTCCCGCTCCCATCAATCCTTTCCAGCCAATAGACTCCATCGTTCGATCGCGCGACGATTAGATCACCCGCGGGGGATGCGGTCCACACATCTTCCCGGGAAAGCGGGACCGGGCGAATCATGACGCGCTGGTTGCTGGCCCCCCCGGATGATGTCCGATTCATTTCGGGCAATTTTACCTGAGCGAGATCGCTCACGGCATCCGTCCCCGGATCGAACACTTTGATGCCGGCCGAATCCGGAATGCCGCCGCGCATCATGCCCATCGGGCGAAAAAACACGCGGCCCCGGTCATCCACGGCGCCCGGGATCATCATTTGCATCTCCGGGCCTTCGCCGCTCACCATGGGAAAGGTTCGCACGATCGCACCGTCCGGCGCGAGTACCGCGAGCCGGCCGTTGCCGATATCCATCATCAACGTGGTGTCCGCCGCCATGGCGTACAGTGCGTCCGGCGTCTGATACTCTCTCGGTCCAGCACCTGTGCGGCCGACTGCACGTGATGTACTGAGATCGCGTGACACGCGTAGCAACCGTCCCTCCAGCCCGTCACTCACCCAGAGCGTACCGTCAGACAACGGCCGCAATCCCGAAATATGACTGAACGGCTCGGCCGATTGTGCTTCCGGCTCGCCTAGAACGACGGCATCCTGAGCCGCTGCTGGGTTTGCCGATGCAGCGGATAGGACAAGAATGGCCGTCACACCAACGGCCTGGCGGAGTCTCCCAAGAGTCTTTCCGAACATGTCTTCCTCCACAAGATCCAATGTTTGCCTGTTTCGACTATCCAATTGACGCGTGTCAGACCCGCGGGGTTGCCCGATGCTATTCGCGGCCAACCATCATGGGCGACACAAGTCACAGCCCTGGCAGTCCGGAGCCCGTTCTCCAAACCACCGAGCGATAGCCGCCCGGCGGCAGATTCGTTCAATGACGTACCCTCGCATGGCGATCAGTCGCTTGCGAGCTGGCTTGCGGCCAGACGGAGCGAGCGCATTCAACCGTTTCACATGCAGTACCGCATCGTGGCGACGCGCGACGAGCAGGCACCGGGCGGGGAGTCCGTCTCGACCGGCTCGACCGGCCTCCTGCACGTATGCTTCGAGTGCCCCCGGCATGCCGAAATGGGCAACCAGGCGAACACCGGAATGGTCGATGCCCATGCCGAATGCACAAGTTGCCACGATTACTCCACGCGGCGCGCAGATAAAGTTGGATTGAACAAGCGCCCGGCGACTGTCGGTCAGACCGGCATGGTACGCCTCGGCAGGATGGCCGGCACGGCGCAAGGCCGCCGCGACAGCTCTTGTCGGAACATAGATCAGAGCGGCTCCGTCGCCCCGCAGTCCTACGGCTCGAGTGACCTGTTGCAACGCCTCCCTGGTACAGTTGGGACGAACGACTTCCCAGCGCAAATTCGGACGATCAACGGATTGGACGATTCGTATGGGGTGACGAAGCTTCAACTGACACTCGATATCGATCCGTGTCGCTGGTGTCGCAGTCGCCGTGAACGCAGCAATCGCGGGCCGACCCACCGATTCTGCGAAGGCCCCGATCGCCCGGTAGTCAGGCCGAAAATCGTGCCCCCATTCGGTGATGCAGTGCGCCTCGTCCACGACGATGCGAGACAGGATGGCATGCGACGCCAGTTGACGGAATGAAGCTGCTGCCAACCGCTCAGGGGCCACGTAGACGAGGGACGGTCGATGTGCTGCCAGACTTGCAACTGCCGCACGTCGATCACTCGACGAACTCGCTGATGTAAGCGCCACGGCGACGACTCCTCTGTGCTGCAGCGCAGATACCTGATCCTGCATCAGTGCAATGAGCGGCGATACGACAAGGGTAGGACCCGTGGCCAATATTGCCGGGATCTGGTAACAGATCGATTTGCCGGCTCCCGTCGGAAGGATCGCCAGGACATCCCGGCCGGAAACGACGGCTCCGATGATATCTGCCTGGCCGGCACGAAATGAATCGTGACCAAACGTGGATTGGAGGACTTGGAGCGCGCTGACGGATGCATGTGTCACACCGGAAAGTCTGCGCCGTGCTCTCAATTCACTCTCATCGGAGTGGACGTCCGTTGATACCCGGTTGAACCCGTAGGCGACTCTGCATCCTCAACCCGCCGAAAGGAGACCTGGAGGATGCGACCGTCACGTGATGTCTGGCTCAATGTGGTAACCGTGATCCTGGCATTGGCCGCCGTTACGGCGTTCGTGAACGACCGGGTCCGGCCCACCATCGCCGAGCGTGCCCGGCTCGATCCGGGGGAATCGATTGGTGAGCCTCTGCTGGTGCGCAGGATTGGACAGAACGACACACTGACCCTGAGCGGCGGTGAGCCGGCCCTCGTGATCGTCTTTCAGTCGACTTGTGCTGTCTGCGAGCGAGTAGCCCCGGTATGGAGAACCATCGCCCAATCCGTCAACACTCGACCGCTGGCGCTGGGACTCGAATCCGACAGCGCTTCCGTGGCCTGGCTGAAAGAGAATGTACCGACAGCCGACGCCGTGGCCGCGCTCGACCTGTCAAAGTTTCTGGACCGATTCCGGATCCGAGCAGTGCCGACGACACTGTTGCTGGCACAGGGACGGCTTGAGCTCGTCCGGATTGGTCCACTTCAATCAGATGACCTGCTCCGAATCGATCAGGTATTTACCGCGGCCCGCACCGCATCGATGGTCGTGTCGCATAACCGTTAGCGGGAGGAAGCACATGAAAAGAAGGATGCTGGGATGGACTGCCCTTATCTGCCTGGCCGGAAGTCCGTCCGGAGCGGATGCACGAACGGCAACGGCAGCAAACATCGATTGCACGGACTATCGCGGCAAGAAGGCCGCCGAAAGGTGCGACGATGTTACCTCGACCTGGTGCAACGCCTACATACCAACAACATACACGATTCGACACCTGCCCCGGATCCAGGGATCAGAGTCCGGGGGTACGTCGGATCAGATCTGCTCCAATCCGGGGAATATCTGTTGAAAGTAGCAGCTGAAAGTAGCAGCATCATACATTTTGGGTTGGAAGTGTGCGCTCATTCAGGGCGCACCCGGGGAACCGGACCACCATGATTGATTCCTGGAGACGGAGGTGACCATGGATAAGGTAGAGAGTCTGGTCGCAGTTTGTGGATTCCTAACACAGAAGGAATCCGCCGATGCAGCCGTAACACTGGACCGTCACTATCCGTTCGACCCTTCACCGATCACTCCCCGGCGCTACGGCCCAAGGGAGTCGACGGAGGTTTTCGTCCGAGATGGGTTTATTGATCGATACTCTGGTGAGCGCCTAGTCTTCCCGCCGGTTCTCCGACTTGTATCCAAGGCACTCCCAGATCACTTCCCGTACCACCCGAACTGGAAGACCGA
>SMVB01111326.1_pt1 | contig 18619 bp, 16 predicted proteins | sample 2456461 | NCBI WGS metagenome assembly SMVB01 (sample SAMN11095934, study PRJNA526329) | marine sediment metagenome | biome: Marine sediment; feature: Surficial sediment; material: Deep marine sediment; isolation source: Hadal surficial sediment | place: Pacific Ocean | collected 2014-05 | depth...
CTACGATTTGCTCAGAGTTAATATCGCCAAAGCGGGCAATATTCTCAGAGATCGTACCGTCGAACAGTTCAATGTCCTGCGGCAGGTAGCCTATATGGGGACCCAGTTCTCGTCTGTCCCACTTGTAAATATCTGCGCCATCGAGGCGAACAGTGCCCATAGCCGCTGGCCAAATGCCCAGCAGGGCCCTGGCCAGGGTTGATTTACCGGCGGCACTGGGGCCGATAATGCCGAGACTGGTGCCCGCTTCCAATTCAAATGATATGCCCTTAATCACTGGCATCTGTGTACCAGGCGGCGCGACGCGTATGCCCTCGACACTGATGTTACCCAACGGTGCTGGCAGCTCCATTTTTTCAGCCGTCACGGGAGATTTATCTAACAATTCTTCAAGCCGCTCAAACTGTTGCCTGGCATTCTGGAAGCCTTTCCATGCGCCAACCAATTGGTCTACCGGCGCCAACGCACGACCCAATAAAATGGACCCCGCAATCATCATGCCGGGGCTGATTTCCTGGTTAATCGCCAGGTAGGCACCCATTCCCAGCGCCAGTGATTGCAGGATAATGCGCAAGGCCTTGGAGCCCGAGGTAAATGCACCGGCAGTATCGGCAGCCTGACCCTGTAGGCCCAACGCCTGTCGGTTGTGCTCTGACCAACGGGCGCGCACGTTGTGCATCATACCCATCGACTCAATAACCTCAGCGTTGCGCAGGTGGCGCGTGGCATAGTTTTTGCTCCAGATCTGCTCTTTGTTGGCCTCGGTTATCGCAGCGTGGGTCATGCGCTGGTTAAAATAGGTAATCGTCGACAGCAGGGCTACGGCGAACAAGGCCAGCAGGCCAAAATAGGTGTGGAACATAAACATAATGAATATGTAAATCGGCACCCAGGGAGAATCAAAAAACGCGTTCACCGCTGGGCTGGCAATAAAGTTGCGCAAGCCCGCAAGATCCGACAAGGGTTGTGCGCTGCTACGGCCCGCCGTCATTAAGGATTGCTTGAAGGTGCCGTCAAAAACGCGCTCGGACAAAATCTCATCCATGCGTGCGCCTGCGCGCGTCATTATCTGGCCACGCACCCAATCCAGCCCACCCATTGATGCCAGCAAAAACACCATGATCAGGGTCAGCATAAGCAGGGTTGAGGGGCTCTGGCTACCCACTGCGCGGTCAAACACCTGCAACATGTAGATAGCTGGCACAATCATCAACATATTGATGAAAAAGCTGAAACCGGCAGCGCCCATAATATAGGGACGCAAAGGCTCCAGCGTCTTCAGCATCAAAGAATTCTTAAGGTCTAAAGCCATTTGTAGTGTTCACACCGCCAAGTCTGCGCTAATGGGCAATTGTATCATTATTGTTACGCCCATCTTTATGGGGACAAATGCCAAAAATACAACGACAACGAGTGGGAATGTGAATTATTCCCGTCTGAGCTAAATTTGGGGTCAGATCCGGGTCAGAACGGGGTCAGATCCGGATCTGACCCCTTGTTAGGCGCGCTGCGCAGAGCAGGAAACAATCTCTCCGGTCATGTAGCCAGAGTAATCAGAGGCCAGGAACATCATCACATTGGCGACTTCCCACACTTCGGCGGCGCGACCAAAGGCCTCTTTGGCTGCCAGCTCCTCAAGCAACTCCATCGGGGTAACCTTTTTCAGGAACTCGTGAAAGGCAATAGAGGGTGCAACGGCGTTAATGCGCACACCGTGATCAGCGGCTTCCAATGCGGCACAGCGGGTCAGCGCCATCACCCCGGCTTTGGCGGCCGCATAGTGACACTGCTCTTTCTGCGCACGCCAACCCAGCACCGAGGCATTGTTAACGATGACACCGGCACCGCGCGGCTGCATGACTTTCAGCATGGCGCGCGTCATACGCATGGTGCCGGTAAGGGTAATATCCAGCACCCGGTCCCATTCTTCGTCTTCCATATCCACCAGCAATTTGGTTCCGCCCAGGCCGGCGTTGTTAATCAGCACATCCACCCCGCCCAGCTTGTCTTCAGCATCATCGATCAGGGCTTGCACATCACCTTCATCGGTGACATTGGCAAGTCGGCCATAAATTTCCTGCAGCCCGGTGGCCTGCTTGAGGGTTGCCACGGCTTTTTCCAGGCGCCCTTCGTGTATGTCAGAAATCATCACGCCGCGCGCACCTTCCTCGGCCGCCTTGGTGGCCGCCGCAAAGCCAATACCGGCACCGGCGGCTGCGGTAATCAATACGCTTTTGCCCGCTAACAGGTTGTGCCCTTCCACATAGGGTGGTGGTGCTTTTAGTGCCATAGTGTTTCCCTCTCTTGCTCGTTAACCTTGCGCTAGCCGCGCGGCTCCCTGGGCATACCCAGGGCGCGCTCGGCAATAATATTGCGTTGTATCTGGTTGGTACCGCCGTAAATGGTGTCTGAACGGGCAAACAGGTACATGCTCTGCAGACGACTGAGCTGGTAGGGACCTGCCTCGCAGATTTCCGCCTCGGGACCCAGCACATCCATGGCCAGCTTGCCGAGATTGCGGTGCCAGGTGGCCCAGAATAATTTGTAGATCATGGCTTCCTTTTGCAGGGCCCCATCATCCGCACCCGACAAGGTGCGCATACTGTTGTACCGCATAATTCGCAAACCGATATGCGCATCGGCGATACGCTGCCTGAGCGCCGGGTCCTGCGCCGCGCCATTGTCTTTAGCGATGCGTACAATTTCATCGAGCTCATTCTGGAACAGCATTTGTTGGCCCAGCGTTGAGACACCGCGCTCAAAACCCAGCAGACCCATGGCTACCTTCCAGCCATCACCCGGTGCACCGACTATATCCTCAGCGCCACAGACCGCCTCGTCGAAAAACACCTCGTTGAATTCACAGGTGCCGGTCAATTGTTCAATGGGCCGCACATCGATACCGGGCTGATCCATGGCCACCAGGAAAAATCCCAGCCCTTTGTGGCCGACCGAATCGGGGTCGGTCCTGGCGATTAGAAAACAATATTCAGATTGGTGGGCGTTGGAGGTCCATACCTTCTGGCCAGTAATCAACCACTGGCCAGTCGCGTCATCGAAGCGGGCTTTGGTTTTCACATTGGCAAGATCAGAACCAGCACTGGGTTCCGAATAGCCCTGGCACCAGTACTGGGTACCGGCGAGAATACCCGGCAGAAAGCGCTGTTTCTGCTGCTCAGTACCAAAAGCCATTAACGTCGGCCCGGTCAGCCCCTCGCCAATATGGCCCATGCGACCGGGTCCGCCGGCGCGGGCATATTCTTCATGAAAAATAACCTGCTGTTCAATACTGGCGCCGCGACCACCGTGTTCGGCCGGCCAGCCAATGCAGGTCCAGCCACCCCCGGCCAGTTTCTGCTCCCAGGCCTTGCGCTGCCCGGGAAACATATGCTCATCACCGGGGCCACCGCGAAAACGCAGCTGCTCGAATTCACCGCACAGATTGTCGGCTAACCAGCTGGCAATCTCCTTACGGAACAATTCATCCTGCTCGCTAAAGCTGAGTTTCATAAATCCGCTCCCTGCATGCCACAAGGGCCGAGTAACTGCCGCGCGATGCGCTCGCGGTGAAAGGCCCCATTGCCAAACAAGGTCTCCGAGGACTTGGCCCGTTTGAAATACAGCTGGATGTCGTACTCCCAGGTAAAACCCACACCGCCGTGCAACTGAATACCGGTACCGGCGTTAAAGAAGTAGGCATCGGAGCACCAGGCTTTGGCAACGCTGGCAGCTTCGGCAAGTTCACCGCCCAGCGGTCCATCCTCCATGGCTTCCTGGGCAACACAGGCCGCGTAGTAAACCGCTGACCGGGCCGCCTCTGCCTTTACCATCATGTCAGCCGCCTTGTGTTTCACGGCCTGGTAACTGGCAATGGTGCGATTAAACTGCACCCGCTGCTGGGTATAGGCAACGGTGCAATCCAGCGCCTGCTGGGCACCACCGACCTGTTCCGCCGCCACGGCGATGGTGGCAAGATCTATAATCTTTGCCAGCGCCGGCCACATCTGGCCCTCTGCGGGCCCCATCAACGCGTCAGCGGGTACGGTTACTTTATTGAGCCGCAATTGCGCCTGCTTGCGGGTCTGGTCCATGGTCGGCAGCCATTCGCGCTCTATCTCTATGCCATCGCCCGGCAGCACAAACAGGCTGATACCCGCCGTACCTACCGACCCTTGTTCACGGGCGGCGATAATTAAAATATCCGCCGTGTGCCCATCGGGAACGTAGCGCCACGTTCCACTTAATACATATTCATCACCGACATGCTGATAGGTAGCTTCCACCGCATCGGCATCCCAGCCTCCATTGACACCGGTATAGGCCAGCGTTGCCGTTTTGCCCGCCACAATTTGTGGCAAATACTGCTCCTTCTGTGCCTCGGTGCCAGCAATCAACAGGGCATTCGCAGCCAGGCAAACGGTTGAGAAGAACGGTGAGCAAAACAGGTAGCGCCCCATCTGCTCCAGGGTGGCTACCAGTTCGACATAACCCAGCCCCATACCACCGTATTGCTCGGGGATATGAATGGCCTGCCAGTACATCTCGTTGCACACGCGCTGCCACAGCTGATCATCAAAACCGCTCTCGGTTGCCATCGCCGTTCGTACCGCGGCGCTGGTAGATACCTCCGAGAGAAATGCCTCGGCGGTATCGCGAATCATCTGCTGCTCTTCAGTAAAGGAAAACTCCATGGAGATCAGCTGCCCCAGACTTTCTGTGCTGGAGTCTCGGCGGCCAGTAGCTCAGCCATCGCCTCGCCCACTTCGGCTGGCTGCCAGCGCGCACCCTTGTCGACACCTTTGGTGGTGCGCCAGCCGTCACAAATAGAGATCTTGCCGCCCTCTGATTCCAGTACACGACCGGTAACGTGGGCCGAAGCTGTAGATGCCAACCAGGCGATCAGCGACGACACATTCTCCGGCGCAAAATAATCGAAACTGCCATCTTCCGGCACCGCCATACGCTGGGCCATTTCTTCAACCGCCGTGGTCATACCGGTGCGGGCGGCCGGTGCAATGGCGTTGGCGGTGACACCGTAACGACCCAGTTCAGCGGCCTGGTTCAGGGTCAGCGCCGCGATGCCGGCCTTGGCGGCGGCGTAATTTGACTGACCGATGGAGCCCTGCAGGCCAGCGCCCGAAGTGGTATTGATAATGCGCGCATCAACCGCCACGCCCTCTTTGGATTGGCCACGCCAGTAATGTACCGCGTGCGAGGAAATACAGAAGTGCCCTTTTAAATGCACCGCCATGATTGCGTCCCATTCCGCTTCAGTCATGGAGGCAAACATGCGATCGCGGTTAATGCCGGCGTTATTCACCACCACGTGCAAATCACCAAAGCTATCAATAGCCTGCTTCACCGCATTGAGACTGTCGTCGTAGTTGGTGATATCGGAGCTGTTCACTACGGCTTTACCGCCGCTGGCAATAATCTCGTCAACCACCGTCTGGGCCGCCTCGACATTAATATCGTTGACGACTATTGCGGCACCCTCAGCTGCCAGTACGCGCGCGTGCGCCGCACCCAAACCGCCACCGGCGCCGGTAATAATCGCTACCCGTCCCTGCAAAATTCCACTCATATTTATAGCCTCTCTATAATCGTTACATTGGCCTGGCCACCACCTTCACACATAGTCTGCAAGCCGTACCTACCGCCGGTCCGTTCCAGTTCGTGTAGCAACGTAGTCATCAGCTTGGTGCCAGTCGCGCCCAGCGGGTGGCCCAGCGCAATGGCACCGCCATTCACATTGGTTTGCTCATGGGGATAACCGGTTTCCTTGAGCCAGGCCATGGGCACCGAGGCGAAAGCTTCATTGATCTCCACCAGGTCGATGTCGTCCAGTGACATACCGGATTTCTGCATGGCGTATTTCGTGGCGGGAATGGGCGCAGTCAGCATCCAGATCGGATCGTCGGCGCGCACACTGAGGTGGTGAATCCTGGCGCGCGGCGTCAAGTTGTACCGTTTGAGTGCCTCCTCAGAAACCACCAACAGCGCCGAGGCCGCATCACAGGTTTGGCTGGATAGCGCCGCGGTGATGGTGCCGCCTTCCATCAGCGGCTCCAGGGCGGCCATTTTTTCCAGCGAGGTCTGGCGTGGGGTTTCATCCATTGTCACCCCTTCCATGGGCAGTATCTCCCGGTCAAAGCGCCCTTCTTCTATGGCCTTGAGAGCGCGGCTGTGTGACTCCAGGGAAAAGGCTTCCATGTCCTCACGGGAAAGTTTCCATTTGTCGGCAATCATCTGCGCCGAGTTAAACTGCGATACCGGCGTGTCGCCGTAGCGGGCCGTCCAGCCCTTTGAGCCGGAGAAGGGATCGCTAAAGCCCAGCGGCTGCGCCGCCAACATGGCGGAGGCAATTGGAATCGAACTCATGGTCTGCACACCGCCAGCGATAACCACATCATTGATTCCAGACATCACCGCCTGGGCGGCAAAATGCACCGATTGCTGAGACGAACCACACTGGCGGTCTATGGTGGTGCCCGGCACTTCCTGAGCCAGGCCCGCCGCCAACCAACAGGTGCGGGCGATATCTCCGGCCAGCGGCCCGATGGCATCGACACAACCAAAGATAACGTCGTCGTAATCCACCTCGGGGATGCCGTTGCGCTGCACCAGTTCTTTCAGTACATGTGCACCCAGGTCGGCCGCGTGTACATGGGCCAATCCGCCGCGGCGACGCCCGGTGGGGGTGCGGACTGCATCAACAATATAAGCTTCAGGCATTTCCAGTTCCTCGTAACATCAATTGAAGGTATTGCCGGCACCGAGTGCGGCACCTTCAGAAAAAATGGTTTGTGCAATTCGTGTTTTGTGAAAACCGCTGTCGCCCCAGGTATTGGCCAGCGCCCAGGCCTTCTTCATAAAGATATGCAGGTCCACCTCCCAGGTGTAACCCATGGCACCGTGCACCTGTACACAATTTTTGGCAGCGAGATTGGCCGCCTCACAGGCGGCCAGCTTGGCGTGACTGGTGTTCTCACTCGCACTGGCCAGGCCCTGCGCCAGCGCATAGGCGGCCCGGTAAACCGGTGCCTTGGCATATTCAAGGCGCACCGCCACATTGGACATCAGGTGTTTAACAGCCTGAAAGGAACCAATGGGTTTGCCAAATTGCTGGCGCTCACTGGTGTACTGCACGGAAAGATCCAGCATGCGCTGGGTCAGGCCCAGCGCCTGCGCCGCACTGGCCAGCGCTCCACGATTGAGTGCGGCGGTAATCAGCGCGGCATCCCTGCTCACTTCAGTACCCGCTTCGACGGTAGCTTCCTCTTCAGTAAAAGTCACAAGGTAAAGTTTGCGCGAGGGATCCACCGATTCATTGTGGCGCAACTGCACCTGGTCCGGTGTCAGCGCATAAAAACTATCACCCTTCTGCAATAACAACAGGTCTGCCACGTGGGCATCTTCAACCAGTTGATTTTCTTCCAGGCCGACCACGACCTTGGCTTCACCGGCAGCAATTTTGGGCAGCCACTGGGCCGCCAGCTCACCACCGATATCCCTGAGCAATGGCACGGCCACCAGCACCGTGTGCACCAGGGGTTCCGGCAGTGCCACGTAACCACACTCCTGCGCCAGTAACACAAAATCCAGCTCATTCATGCCCAGGCCGCCAAACTCTTCCGGCACGGTCATGGCCACCAGGCCCATTTCGGTGAGCTGCGACCACAGCTTATCGCTGCGACCCGTCTCTGATTCCCACAGCTCGCGAATGATTTCCGGAGTGATCTCATTGACCAGGAAATCGCGTACCGACTCCTGGAACAACAACTGGTCTTCGCTAAAGGTAAAATCCATTTTAAAGTTTCCTCACGCTCACCGGGGCATGCCGAGCATTCTTTCGGCGATTATGTTTCTCTGGATTTCATTGGTGCCCGCGTAGATCGGACCAGACTGGGCGAACAACCAACCGTCCAGCCAGTTACCCACTCCGGTGGCATCCGGCGCATGTGGCAATAACTCCGCGCGCGCGCCGAGAATACTCATGGCGGTGGCGTGCATGGCCTGGTCCAGCTCCGACCAGAAAATCTTGTTGGTGGACGACTCGGCGCCAATCTTGCCGCCCTGTATCATCCGGCAGGCAGTCTGGTAGGTGGTCAGGCAATAGGCCTCGGCATCGAGGTAGGCGCGCATAACCGCATCCCTGACCGCCGGATCACGATCTGCTGTTTGCTGGTTCTCCCGATAGAGTTCTACCAAGCGCCGTGCGGTCTCCTGGAATCGCGCCGGGGAGCGCAACATCAAGCCCCGTTCAAAGCCCGCCGTGGCCATGGCGACCGCCCAACCCTCGCCCTCACCACCGAGGCGGTTTTCCACCGGCACCCGCACGTTATCGAAAAATATTTCCGCGAAACCGGGCAAGCCATCCAGCTGGGGAATAGGACGCACAGTAATGCCGGGGCTGTCCAAACGCACCAGGATAAAGGTGAGGCCACGATGACGTTCGGAGTCAGGATCAGTGCGAAACATACCAAAGCACCAGTCGGCCCACACCGCGCGCGTCGACCAGGTTTTCTGACCGTTGATCACATAGTGATCGCCGTCCAGTTCCGCCTTGGCACGAATCGCCGCCATATCGGATCCCGCGTTGGGTTCCGACCAGCCCTGCGCCCACACCTCTTCGCCGGTTGCCATTTTCGGTAAAATACGCGCCTTCTGTTCCTCCGTCCCGTATTCCATGAGGGTTGGCCCCAACAGGAAAATGCCGTTCTGGTTAACCCGCAGCGGCGCGCCGGCCCGGTAGTATTCCTCTTCGAATATCAGCCATTCGATAAGATCACAACCGCGACCGCCCAATTCCTCGGGCCAGGTAACCATGCCCCAACGACCCTCGTTGAGTTTCGCCTCCCAGTCCCGATGTTGCTGAAACCCTTGCTCGGTATCAAAGCTCTGCAGCCGCTCGGCCGGCACGTTGGCAGCCAACCAGCTTCTAACCTCCTCACGGAAGGCGTTTTGTTTATCTGTGTATGTTAAGTCCATATTCCAGGTTCTTTCGCTTTGTAGCCGCGCCCCGAGCCCCCAGGGATGGGTTCACGGCGTGTCCCAGTTCCATAAGTACCATCACTGGCGCGGACCAAGTACGCGCAGTAGCTATCGCGACTTGAATACGATTCACAAGATTCATTCGTCAAACTTCACATCCCGCTTCTCAACAAACGCATCCCTAGTCTCCTGCGAATCCTCATGGGTGTAGGCCTCGTAAGTGAACCCCTGCTCCCAACGATACTTATCCTCCAGGTTGCCATCCTCAATACCCGTCAAAGACTCCTTGGCAATCTTCATCATGGCCGGCGACTTGGCGGCAATCTTGGCAGCGATCTCCCGGGCAGCGCCCATCAGCTCATCGCGGGGTACGACTTTTTCAATTGAGCCCAACCGGTAGGCTTCCTGAGCATCAATAAACTCGCCGGTAAAATACATGTAACGCACTTTTTGTACCGGGAAGAGCCGCTGCAAATGGGCACCACCACCCATCGCGCCCCGGTCTATTTCTGGTACGCCGAAACGGGCGCAATCGGAACACAGCACAATGTCCGCCGCGCCGGCCATGCCGATACCGCCACCGAGCACAAAACCGTGCAGGGCCACGATCACCGGTTTGGGATTGCGATGAATGGCTCGAAAGGTTTCATAGTTGCCGCGATTGACATCGAGAATCTTGCCCGCATCCGCAGCCAGTTCCTTGATATCCACGCCGGCGCAAAAGCCCTTGCCCTCGCCGCCAATGACAATAACCCGCACCGCGTCGTCAGCGCCCAGCGCATCAATTTCTGCAGCAATGGCAAACCAGCCAGCACTATCAAAAGCGTTCACCGGTGGGTGGTCGAGAACCATCTCGGCAATGCCGTCGCTACTAATAGTTGTTCTGAAAGGTTTAGACATGTTCTACTCCTCCACGGTCCGCTGACCTGCACGGGCCGCCAGCGCCGACAAGCGCGCTTCAGCCTCAGTAACAATTTGTCGAATCAATGTTTCGCAACTGATCAATTCATCGATAACACCTGCCACCTGGCCGCTGGGCAACACACCCTCAGCGGGTTTACCGTCAACCATGGCTTTTTGAATAATCATCGGCGCGTTGGCGGACATAATCGCCTGGGCCGGTGTCAAACCATCGTCGCGCTGCATGGCAATCGCCGACTTGAGCAGGCCGAATAAACTGGCGCCCGTGTGTTTACGAAAGGCCAGGCCATTTTTCACCGCCAACAGCAATTTACGAACAGCGCCGGCGTGTTCCAGTTCGCTGAGCAACTCGTTCATGATCATGCGCTGGGGGAGCCCATCCATCGCCGTGGAGCGAATAATGGCGCCGGGATCCCGGCACTCGATATAGCGCTGCAAGGTTTCGCGAGGTACTGGGCTGTCCTCAGTCATCAGGAAGCGGGTGCCCATGGCAATACCATCCGCACCCCAGGCCAGCGCCGCCACCAGGCCGCGACCGTCCTTGAAACCACCGGCGGCAACCACCGGCACCTTGTCACCCACCGCATCCACAACCTGTGGAATAAGCAGCGTGGTCGGCACGGCGCCGGTATGACCGCCACCTTCACCACCCTGCACGGTAACTACATCGGCACCCAGTTCCACCGCCTTGATGGCGTGCTTGGGCAAACCCACGGTGGGCATACAGACCACGCCGGCATCCTTGAGTTTATTGATTAGCGCTGGTCCCGGTGAGCGCGAATAACTGACCGCACGCACACCGTGATCAATCACCATATCGACGATGTCGGCGGCATTGGGCTGGTACATATGAAAGTTGACGCCAAAGGGCTGGGTGGTCAGCGCTTTGGTGGCGAGAATATCCCGCTGCATCTCCTCCGGCGGAATGGTTGCCCCGGCCAGGAAGCCAAAGCCGCCGGCATTACAGGTAGCCGCGGTCAGTTTGGGATCGGCAATCCAGCCCATCGCCGTTTGCACGATGGGATATTTGCAGCCCAGTTTTTCTGTGAGGCGAGTGGCTAACATTCAGGACCTGTCACCCATAGGGTTATCTTTGATTTGCATAGCACGCTGATTGTGCGGATCCATCTCGGCAATGATGGCCAGCTGCTCAGCGGTGGGTGCCGGCGTGGTCGGCACATTGTCGGGGATGTGTAGTTTAAAGCCGGTGCTCTCCACCACTTTTTCTACACTGATACCCGGGTGCACCGATACCAATTGCGGCTGATGATCGGGGCCACCGAAATCCATCACGCACAGGTCAGTCACGATCAGGCGGATATCAACATCGTCCAGCGAATGGCCCCGGGGCAGGCGCTCGGGGTTGTAGCCAATAGATGAAACAAAATCACACTCACCGGCTATAAAAACCCGGTCGCTGTGCGCGGGTACAAAGAAACTGTTGGGATGGCTGATGGAATTACCTGGAAAACCGCGTGCACCCAACATCATGACCTTGGGCTGCTCATAGGTGCCGCCCAGCGCCGAGGTGTTGGACTGGCCGAAGCGATCTACCTGGGTGGGTCCGAGCATGGCGTGGCGCTTGCCACTCCAGACATTGTCAAAGATGCGCGAAAAGCCCATCCAGCTCTCATTTTTTTGTACAAAATCGTCACCCCGATCACCAATAGGATTGGGCTCGGACAGCATCCATGCCTCGGAATCCGTCATCATCAGGTCGCTGTTAAAACTTTTCATGGCCAGGCTTGCCGCCAGTCTCGGCACAACACCGATACCCGTGGCCAATACTTCGCCATCATTGCGAAAGGCCTCTGCGGCCGCACAAACACACAGTTCAGCCAGGCTGTAATCATTACTCACGTTCTATTCTCCTTGTCTTGTAAAGAGCTGATCTAATAAGTGGGTAAAGGCAAAGCGCGAATGGCATCCAAACCGCCGACTGCGGCCTGGTAATCTGCTTCGGTACCACTGAGCATAAATTTCTCGGCATAGCCCTTGAAACCGGCCTCATCTTTAGCCGCCGCCGCGTAGGCCTTGAAATGTGGAACATCAAAACCGTACAGCGGGCTGCAGGAAGAGGGATGCGCGCCACCGGGAATTTCAACAACACCGGTGGTCGCTGAGCGTTCCCAGAAGACCGAGCGCGCCTGGGCTGGATCATTAAAGAAACTGCTATCAACCAACTCATCACAGGAGACAAAGGTCTTATCCGCTGCGCGCGCATACATGTCATCCATGTAGTGGTCGGGGCCGGCGATCTGGCACACACCGCGGACATCGGCCCTGTCCACATGAATCAACGACGCGTCCAGCTTTAAGGCCGGTACCGCCACCCACTCCTTGTCGTCGTAGGGGCTGTCGACCAGTTTGATATCCGGATTTTTGGCGACGATATCCGTACCCAGGCCCACCTCGGTAGGAATATAGGGCAAACCCCAGGCAGCGGCGCGCAAGCCCAGCAACATCATGCCTTCATCCATCTCAGACACTTCTATCGTGGCACTCTGGCGGGCCTGGCGAAAAAAGGGTTCCAGCGGAATAAAGTCCAGCGAAACAAACGCAAATACCAGCTTTTTGACCTTGCCCGTGGCGCACAACATGCCCACGTCGGCGCCGCCGTAGGAAACAATAGTGAGATCCTTGAGGTCGGAACGCAGTATCTCGCGCACCAGCGCCATCGGCTTGCGCCGCGGCCCCCATCCACCGATGCCAATGGTCATGCCATCGGTCAATTGAGCAACCACTGCGGTCGCTGTCATCTGTTTATTCATCTTCCATCCTCTAGGAAACGATCCGGCTCATACGGTAATCGTGCTTTACAAAATTTACACTGAGTGTGCTTTCGGTTCTGCGCACCCCATCGAGACTGCTGATCTGCCGGTGTACAAAGCGCGCCAGGTGCTCGGTGTTGCGCACCATGGTGATGCCAAGAATGTCGTAACGCCCCATCATCACAGCGACAAAACCAAATTCCTTCATGGCCGCCATTTGCTCAGCCACCTGTTCGATCTGCTCACTGCGTTCTACCTCTACCCACACATACGCCAGTGCGGCGTCGCGAAAACGATCAATATTGGTAACCGCGGTAATGCGAATCAGCTTTTCATCTTCCATGCGTTTGATGCGGGCGCGTACCGTGCCTTCCGTCACGCCAAGCTCGGTGGCTATCTGGCGGTTGCTGGTACGCGCATCGCGCGACAGCCACTCGACAATCTGCCGGTCAACCTTGTCCAAACGCCGCTTATTCATGAAAGGGCACCCAGTCGGGCTGGTTCTTCAGCACGTTCACCGCCAGCGAAGGCACCACCCGGCGCACACCAGGCACACTGGCCAGGCGCCCGTAGATCAACTCTGTCAGTGAAGTCTGGTCTTCTGCCACCACCAGCAATTCCAGGTCGTAAGTGCCAATCACTACATTGATAGAGAAAACCTCGATAAATTCCGCCAGCTCTTTCGCTACCTCAGTAGGCGACCGGCTTTCAACCTGTACCGCCACGGCCAGCATAAAATCATAGCCCGCTGCCTCAAAATCGGTGACCGCCACAACCCGCATCACATTGGATTCTTCGAGTCGGCGCACGCGGCTACGCACCGTGGCTTCGGTCAGTTGCAGTGCCTTGGCCAGCGCCCGGTAGGGCATGCGGCCATCTTCGCGCAGCAACTCGACGATACGTTCGTCGGTACTGTCCAAGTCATGTGGGTCCGGCGCATTCATGCGCTACTCACCTGCAACCGCAGTTCGGTCTTGAGAACCTTGCCCGAGGCGTTGGTCGGCAGGCTGTCGACCAGGTGCAGCACCCGTGGCACTTTGTAATTCGCCATGTTGTCCTTGCACCAGTCAATCAACTGCTGAGCATCGAGATTGGCTCCCGGCATGGGAATAACAAAAGCGCAGGCAACTTCACCCATACGCTCGTCGGGCATACCAATCACGGCAGCCTGGGAAACACCCTCCAGTGAACAGAGCCTGTTTTCAATTTCAGCCGGGTAGCAGTTGAAACCGCCGACGATAAACATGTCCTTGATACGATCGGTAATATCAACGTAGCCCCCTGCGTCCATCACGCCAATATCGCCGGTTTTCAACCAGCCGTCGGGTGTTATCGTCTCTGCGGTAGCTTGCGGGTTGTCCAGGTAGCACTGCATGACGTTATAGCCACGGGTCCAGATCTCGCCCGCTTCGCCGCGCGGCAACTCGTCGCCGTCCCGGTCGACAATTTTCACCTCGACACCTTCCATGGCCCGGCCCGAGCTGCCGGAAATAATGTCAGCGGGATCGTCCGGTCTACAGATAGTGATGACGCCGCAGGTTTCGGTCATGCCATAGGCGGTAACCACAACTTCGAACTTGAGCTCGTTGCGCATCTGGTTAACCAGCTCCACCGGTACCGGCGCGGCACCGGTTGAACAAAGCCGCAGACTGGACAGGTCGTAATCCTTGCGGTTTGGATGCGCCAGTATCGATTGGTAGATGGTCGGCGCGCCGGGCAGCATGGTGACCTTGTCGCGCTCTATCTGGGCCAATACCGAATCGAGATCGAAAGTGAGTACCGGCAGAATTTTTGCGCCGCAAATAATGGCGGACAGCCAGCCGGCCTTGTAACCAAAGGAGTGAAAGAAGGGGCTGATAATCAGGTAATTGTCGTCGCTGCGCAGGCCAATCGTTTGGGTGTAAACCTCGAACACACGGATATTCTGGCCATGGGTGGTAACCACACCCTTGGGTGCCCCGGTGGTGCCGGAGGTAAAACCAATATCCAGCACATCATCCGGTGTGACCAGCGCAGCCAGCTCATCTACCTGCTGATCGGAAATATCGGCACCGCCGGCCAGGAATTCATCCCAGCCCAGGGTATCGGTGGCCGTTCCGGCCAGCATGACGATTTGTTGCAGATGCGGAAGCTCTTCACCGGCCAGTAAATCGGGGTAGCACTGACCCAGGAAATCACCCACCGTAAAAAGGATTTTCACCTGGCTCATATTCAGCGCGTAGGCCGCCTCCGCCCCTTTCCAGCGGGTATTGATTGGCACCAGCACAATACCCAGGGTTTGCGCGCCAATAGCCGCCAGGATCCACTGGTAAATATTGGGTGCCCAGATGGCAATACGATCCCCACGACTGAGGCCAGCGGCCACAAAGGCAGCAGCCGAACGACGCCGGGCAGTGTTCAACTGGGTATAGCTCAGCTGTGTCGCGCCATCTTCAATAGCGATGTGATCGCCATATTGATCGGCGGCCTGCTCAACAAGCTGTGACAAGGTCCGCAGGGTGACTTCGGCCATGCAGGCATCTCCGGAAAACGGGGTATTACAATAAAAGCGTGGTAATACTAGTAGCCGAATCTGGGAAATACAATGGAAATTCGTAGAATAATTATATATTTACTACGAATACCATCTAATGGTTTAAATTTGGGGTCAGAACGGGGTCAGAACGGGGTCAGATCCGGATCTGACCCCACATTAGAAAGTGAAATCCTTGAACACCTCCCGCAGCTTCACTTTCTGGATTTTGCCAGTGGCGGTATGTGGAATTTCTTCAACAAATTCAACGGCTTCTGGTATCCACCACTTGGCAACCTTGCCTTCCAGAAAGGCCAGCAATTCAGCCGGCTGCAGATCTGCGCCATCGGCATTGCGCACCACTACCAGCAGTGGCCGCTCGCTCCATTTCGGGTGATAGGCGCCAATCACCGCTGCTTCGGCTACACCAGGATGCCCAACCGCTGCATTTTCAATATCAATGGAACTGATCCACTCGCCGCCGGACTTGATCACATCCTTGGTGCGATCGGTGATCGCCATATAGCCATGTTCATCGATCGTGGCCACATCACCGGTTTCAAACCAGCCGTCCTCGGCGTGTGCATCGCTTTCGTCCAGCTTGAAATAATTACTGCAAACCCACGGCCCGCGCACCTTCAGGGAGCCAAAGGCCACTCCATCCCAGGGCAGCTCGTTACCATCCTCGTCGGTGATCTTCATCTCCACACCAAAGGCTGGCCGGCCCGCCTTGAGGCGCATTTTGTTCTTGTCTTCTTGCGACAAGTCGTCCAGTGCTGGCAGCAATACATTGACGCTACCCAGCGGACTCATCTCGGTCATACCCCAGGCAACCCGGGTATCCACCCCGAGTTTGTCCATCTCCTCCATCAGAGACAGCGGACAGGCGGCACCACCGACAATAATACGTTTGAGGCTATCAATAGATTCGCCGCTGTCACGCAAATGTGCCAGCAGGTTCAGCCACACCGTTGGCACCCCCGCCGAGGTGGTAACACTCTCTTCATTAATCAGCCTGCACAATTCGGCACCATCACCCATTTTTGAGCCCGGGAATACCAGCTTGGCACCCACCATTGGGCAGGCATAGGGATTGCCCCAGGCATTGACGTGAAACATGGGCACAATCGGCAATACCACGTCGCGGCTGGACAGGCCCAGCAGGTCGGGCATCACCGATGCGTAGGCATGCAACAGGGTGGAGCGATGGGAATAGAGAACCCCCTTGGGATTACCGGTGGTACCGGAGGTGTAGCACAGGGCACAGGCAGTGTTTTCATCCAGTACCGGCCAGCTGAATTGATCACTGGCACCGGCCAGCAGGGTTTCGTAACAGTACACATTGTCCAGCTGCGTCTCTGGCATGTGCGCTTCGTCGGTCAGCACCACCCAGCCTTTCACACCGGGACAGCTGGGTGCGAGACTTTCCAGCAGCGGCACAAAGTCCCGGTCGGTCAGTATCCACTGATCTTCAGCGTGATTAATGATGAACTCGATCTGCTCCGGAAATAGCCGCGGATTAATGGTGTGGGCAACATAGCCACTGGCACAGATACCGTAATAGGCCTCCAAATGACGGTAATCATTCCAGGCCAGGGTGGCGATACGATCACCGTGTTGCAAACCCCAACCATCAATCACATTGGCCAGCTGCCTGGCGCGCCCAAAGGCCTCTTTGTAGGTGTAGCGATGGCGCGGGTTGTCTGCGGTTATCGAAACGATTTCGACATTGGGATTAACCCGCTCGGCAAACTCCAAAATAGTTTTTACCAGCAGCGGCTGGTCCATCATCAATCCGTGCATAAGGTCCATATCTCCTTCGAATTGCAGTGGGCTCTACCCTCCTGCTGCAACTTAATCAGATGGGCAGTCAGTGACAGCTTGGCCATGTGGTGAATGCTGCTGTCCACATCGTCGTAAACCACTAATACCAGTTCATCCAGCGACGCCTGTGATAACTGTTGCAAGCAATCGACAACTTTTTGTTCACGCTGCAAACGGTGCTTGATCAGCCAGCTAACCGCTTCCTCCGGATCATCAATAACCTTGCCATGGCCCGGTGCCAGGCTCTGCAGGGGATAGTCACGCAGCAACTCCAGCGAATCGATATAGGCCTTCATATCGCCGCTGGGAGGCACAATCACTACCGTCGAACCGCTCATGATGTGATCGCCGGTGAACAGCATGCCCTCTTCTTCCAAAAAGAAGCAGTAGTGATTGCCGACATGGCCGGGGGTATGAATAGCGCGCAGCGTAAACTCCGGTGCGTGCAGCAGCTGGTGGTGCTGCACTTCGACTTCCGGCGCAAAAGTATCGTCCTGGAACATATCGTCCCAGGGTCTGGCGCCAATCACCTGCGCACCGGTCGCTTCTTTGAGTGGCAGCCAGGCGGGTGAGTGATCAGGATGAGTATGGGTGGCAATGATCCAGCGAATCTTGCCCTCGCCTGCGGCCAGGATGGCCTCGACGTGAGAATCAATCAGCGGGCCGGGGTCCAGCACGGCCACCTCATCATTACCCAGCAAATAGGTATTGGTACCCGGCCCCGTCATCACACCGGGGTTGGGCGCCGTCAAACGACGCACCCGGGAATTGAGTTGTACGGTAACGCCGGGTTCGAACATGGTCATCTCACCATACTGGCGATGGGTACTAACGGGTCGACCTCGGCCTCGTAGTCAACACCGTCCACTTCAAAACCAAACAGGCGCATAAACTCCTGTTTGTAACTGACGAAGTCGGTAATGTCATTGAGGTTTTCAGTGGTGACCTGATCCCAGATAACTTCCACCTGCGCCTGGATGTCTGGCACCAGTTCCTTCGCATCAGCCCGCAACCGACCCTCCTCGTCCAGCTTGGGCGCAGCGCCGTAGAGACTGTCACGAAACAGCCCGTAGACCTGCTCGATACAACCCTCGTGGGTACCGGCCTCTTTCATAACCTTGAACAGGGCAGACAGGTACAAAGGCATGGCCGGAATCGCCGCACTGGCCTGGGTAACCACGGCCTTTAGCACCGACACCCGGGCATCACCACCACTGGCCGCCAATTTTTTCCGGATGCCAATAACGCGCTTGTCCAGGTCCTTCTTGGCCGCACCGATGGTGCCGTGCCAGTAAATATCCCGGGTAAGCTTGTCGCCCAAATAGGTATAGGCGGTAGTTTTGGCACCATCGGCCAACACCCCGGCGGCAGCCAGTGCGTCTATCCACATTTGCCAGTCTTCACCACCCATGACAGCGATAGTGTTGGCAATATCTTCCTCCGAGGCAGGCTCCAGCGAAAACTCGGTGATTACGGCTTTATCGGTGTTAATGCCTTTCTGCGTGAGCGGGTTGCCAATGGGCTTGAGGGTCGACATAAACACCTCGCCGGTTTGCGGGTGCTGACGACGCGGCGAGGCCAGCGAATACACCACCAG
>SMVB01090339.1_pt1 | contig 18614 bp, 11 predicted proteins | sample 2456461 | NCBI WGS metagenome assembly SMVB01 (sample SAMN11095934, study PRJNA526329) | marine sediment metagenome | biome: Marine sediment; feature: Surficial sediment; material: Deep marine sediment; isolation source: Hadal surficial sediment | place: Pacific Ocean | collected 2014-05 | depth...
AACGTTTCCGCGGAAACGTCCAAACAGCCAGAGGTGGATATCAATTCCATCGCTGTGCTGCCTTTCATCAACATGAGCGATGATGCCAGCAACGAGTTTTTCTCGGATGGCATCACAGAAGAGTTGCTGAATCTGCTGGCCAAAATTCCCGAATTGAAAGTCACTTCCCGGTCTTCGGTGTTCAGCTTTAAAGGCCAGAACCCTGATATCCCGACCATCGCAAAAAAACTCAAGGTCGCGCATATTCTGGAGGGCAGTGTGCGCAAAGCCGGTAACCGGGTGCGGATTACTGCGCAATTGATCAAAGTGGAATCAGATACCCACATGTGGTCTGAAACCTATGATCGTGAACTGAATGATGTGTTTGCGATTCAGGATGAAATCGCCACGGAGGTGGTCAAGGCGCTGCGTATCCACCTGCTCGGTGACGCGCCAACAACTACAGTAACCGACACTGAAGCTTACACCCAATATTTAAAAGGCAAGTATTTCGAACCGCTTGATAACCTGGAGTCCTGGGAAGCAGCCGAAGCCGCTTACAGAGCGGCGATTGCAATCTCCCCGGACTTTGCGCCCGCCTGGGCAGGCTTGTCCACCGTGCTGGGTGATCTTGCAAATCGGGGTTACATTGATATGAACGAAGGTCAGGAGGCCGCACGGCAGGCGGCAACCCGGGCTTTGCAACTTGACGACACACTGGCCGATGCCTGGGCAGCACTCGCAAATATCCAGTTCACCTATGATTGGGACTGGAACCGGGCCGAAGGCACTATCAGAACCGCCTTGCAATATGGCCCAAGGAATGTTGAAACGCTTGAAATGGCAGCTGGGATTTTCCGTGGCCTGGGTCAATTTGAGCAAGCACTAAAATATGCTCGACTGGCTGTTGAACTGGATCCACTCAGCCTGTCCAGTTTACGCACACTTGGAATTACTTTGTGGGCCTCCGGCCAACACCTCGAGGCAGAGAATGTCCACCATCAAATTCTCGAACTTTATCCACAACAAGTGACCATTAAGGCGTTCGTAGCCCTTCAGCTTATGTTGCAGGGAAAACCTGAAAATGCCATGCAATTCATCATTGCCGACTCGGAAAACGTCTGGCAAAGGTTTTCGTCAGCCTTGATATTGCACGACCTGGGTCATGACGAAGATTCAAACCGCATATTACAAAGTTTCATCAACGATGATACAGGGGCGTGGGCCTATCAAATCGCTGATATCTTTGCCTGGCGCGACAATCCGGCCGAAGCTTTCGAGTGGCTGGATATCGCCATCCAGCAAAAAGACGGCGGCGTGACTCAGGTCCTGTCCGACCCATTCTTAGGTTCGTTGCATGCTGACCCACGCTGGGAGCCGATGCTGAACAAAATTGGAATGCTGAATTACTGGCGCGAACTACAGGCCCGCCAGGAGGCCGAATCATGAAAAGAACCGTAGGGTGGACATTTATGTCCACGGAGCCAGAAACTTACTTACGGAAAACCGACCTGGATGATTGTTGGTGTTTCATTCTGGAAAATCAACATCGACACGGTGGACATAAATGTCCACCCTACGGAGCTACCAATGAGCCTGTTTGCTGAATTAAAAAGGCGGAATGTATTTCGGGTGGGGATTGCCTACGTGGTGGTTGCGTGGCTGGTGCTGCAGGTGGCGGATGTTGTGATCAACAACATCGAGGCACCGGAATGGGTGTTCCAGGTGATTATGCTGATGCTGGCACTCGGATTTCCTCTGGTACTGATTTTCGCCTGGGCTTTTGAGATGACACCGGATGGTCTTAAAAAGGAAAAAGACGTCGACCGCAGCCAGTCCATCACCACCCATACCGGCCGCAAACTGGATTTTACGATCATTGGCGTGTTGCTGTTGGTGGCTGGTTACTTTGTCTGGGAATCAAGATTCCAGACCGATGAAGCCAGCCCACCCGATACCGTCATTGCGGCGAAAGCCGGAATCCATTCGGCTTCGACAAATGACGAAATCAAAGGCCGGAAAAACTCCATCGCCGTACTCCCCTTCGCCAACCGCAGCCGCTCAGAAGACGACGCGTTCTTCTCCGACGGTATCCACGATGACCTGCTCACCCAATTATCCAAAATCAAAGACTTACGCGTCATCTCGCGCACTTCGGTAATGAAGTATAAGGACACTCAAAAAACCATCCCGGAAATAGCGGAAGAGCTGGGGGTCTCCACCATTCTGGAAGGCGGTATCCAGCGCGCCGGTAAACGCATCCGCATCAACGCGCAGTTAATTGACGTGGCAACTGACCAACACATGTGGGCTGAGACCTTTGATCGTGAGATGACGATCGAGAACATATTTGATATCCAGTCAGAAATCACCCGTCAGATTGTGCAGGCGGTGCGCGGCGAATTGACCGAAGAAGAAGAATTTAATCTGACAAAGGTCCCAACCAACAATTTGCAGGCATATGAAGCCTATTTACAAACACTGTCGCTGATGAACCGGGCCGACTACTCACAGGACAATTATATCGGCGCCGAAATATGGGCGAAAAAGGCGGTTGAGCTTGATCCGGAATTTGCCCAGGTCTGGGCCATGCTGGTGGAAATCCATGCCCAGGCCACCTGGATAGGTTATGACAGCAGCCCGGAACGCTTCGCCATGGCAAAAACGGCACTGGACAACAGCATACGATATGGACCGGATTTGCCCGAAACCATTGCCGCAAAGGCTGAATACCAATACCGCATTGAACAAAACTACAAACAAGCTGTGGTCACCTTTAAAAAAGCGCTGCTTGCGCTGCCCGGCAATGTTGAAATCATGCACAGCCTGGCTGTAGCTGAACGCAGGGCGGGTTTCCTTGACGATTCCATTGCTACTTTTGAGAAAACACTTGTGCTTGATCCCGGTTTCAGTCGCTCAACAAACACCATGATCGAAACCCTGATTTATATGAATGAATTTGAGCGGGCATCAGGCCTGATAGATAAATTTATTTCAAGATACCCCGATGCGCGAGACTTGCGTCTCTTCAAGGTTCAGATATATATGAACCAGGGCAAACTGGATTCCGCCCGGCTGCTGCTAGACAGCATGACCCCCTGGGTAAGCAGCGCATACCATTTGACGGCCACTGAGCTGCCCATACTTGAGCGCGATTACGAGAAAACAATCGCCGTGCAAAGCCTGCCGGAAGTTGCTGTGATGGCAGACAACCGGGGTTATCTAGGTGTTCGGGAATTATTAAAGGCATGGGCCTATCGACTCAAAGGCGACGAAGAATCGGCCCTGAGTGAGGCCAATCGTGCAATTGAAATATTTACATCAGCACCTCGCACCCACACCTATATCGACGGTTTTGAGCAAACTGGATTGGCAATGGCATATGCGCTGGTCGGCGAATACGATCTTGCGCTTGCCGCATCCCGTGAAGCAATGTCAATCATTCCGGAAGACAGCGACCCCATGTTCGGTACCGATACGACTGAGGATAATGCACAGATACTTGCGATGGCCGGCAGACACGATGAAGCACTCGCCGAAATCAAACGTCTGCTGGAACATCCAACTGGTTTTAACCGCTGGATACTCTATCTTGACCCACGTTGGGATTTCTTCCGCGATGATGAGCGCTTTAATGAGTTGATCCGGCCACTGGAGCTAAAGGACCCTAGCCAATGAACAAATACGTAGGGTGGACATTTATGTCCACCGAATCAGAGCCAGCTTTACTGAAAATCCTCGGCGATTTCTGTTCATGCATTGTTCTCGAAAATCAGCATCGACCCGGTGGACATAAATGTCCACCCTACGGAGTCATTAATGAGCTTTTTTGATGAATTGAAGCGCCGCAATGTCATCAAGGTGGCGATTGCCTATGTGGTGCTTGGTTGGTTAGCGGCACAGGTGGCTGAGTTTGCTACCGAGAATTTCGGGGCGCCGGAATGGGCGCTTAAAACTTTTGTAGTATTCCTGATGTTGGGTTTGCCTTTTGCATTGATCATGGCCTGGGCATTTGAGGTGACACCGGACGGGATCAAACGCGAAAAGGACGTCGATAGAAGCAAGTCCATCACCCCCCAAACCGGCCGCAAACTGGATTTTACGATCATCGGCGTGTTGTTGTTGGTTGCCGCCTATTTTGTCTGGGAAGCAAGGTTCCAGACCGATGAAGCCACCTCAGCCGACACCGCCATCCCGGCGAACGCCGGAATCCAGTCGGCTTCGACAAATAGCGAAGTTACAAACAGCCTCGAAAACTCCATCGCCGTTCTACCCTTTGCCAATCGCAGTAATGTCGAGGAAGACCTGTTTTTCACCGATGGTATCCACGACGACCTGCTCACTCAATTGGCCAAGATCTCTGACCTCAGGGTCATTTCCCGCACCTCGGTGATGGAATACCGCGACACCACCAAGAAAATCAAAGAGATTGCCGCGGAACTGGGCGTGGGCAAGATTCTTGAAGGCGGTATTCAGCGGGCCGGCAAACGCATCCGCATCAATGCCCAGTTAATTGATGTCGCTACCGATGAACACCTGTGGGCCGAGACCTTCGACCGCGAAATGACCATGGAAAACATTTTTGAAATCCAGACAGAGATAACACGTCATATTGTCACCGCAGTGCGCGGCGAATTAACCGCAGAAGAATCCGCAAGTATTTCACAACTGCCTACACAAAACCTGGCCGCCTACGAGAGCTACCTGCAGGCCCTGGCGGCCATCAATCGGGCAGATTACGATCAGGCGAATTACATCGAAGCAGAATTCTGGTTGAACAAGGCATTGAAACTGGACCCGGAATACGCCCAGGCCTGGGCCGCAATGGTGGAGGTTCATGGCCAGGCCATCTGGATGGGATACGACAGCAACCCTGAGCGCTTCGAGTCGGCCAGAATATCTGTGAAGAATGCCACCCGATACGGCCCGGGACGTTCCGAAACACTGGCGGCTGAAGGTGAATATCTGTACCGGATCAAAAACGATTACGCGGCCTCGGTGGTGAAATACCAGCAAGCGAACCAGTTAGCACCCGGGGATGGTGGCATTCTGGAACGGTTGGCAGTGGCGCAACGCAGGGCGGGTCTTTTTGATGAGTCCATCGCCAATTTTAAAAGAGTGCTGGATTTGGATCCAGGCAACAGCAGATCGGCAACTTTGTTGACCGACACGATGCTCTATATCAAGAGGTTTGAAGAAGCCTCACCACTCATTGACCTGTGGATGCGAAAATTCCCTGATGCACGGGATTTGAGAGGTCAGAAGGCGCGTGTCTATATTTACGGTCTTGGAGACCTGCAGTCTGCCCGTGAATTAATCACTAGCGTTCCCCCCTGGACGGGTAATGAATTTTTTATCAATATCACTGCATTGCCATTGCTGGAGCGTGATTACCAGGGAGTGATAGATGCTTATAAACTCGCCGAGGTCAAGACCATGTTATCCAACCGGAGTTATATGGGTCGTGATGGCTGGCCAAGCGGATTCGCTTACCGGATGTTAGGTAACGAGCAAGCAGCCAACCAACAATTCAACGCGGCTATCGATCTACTGACCACGGCACAGCCCAGCGGAACTTATTCAGATGCTTTTGAACTCTCTAACCTTGCACTGGCACTCGCGGGCAAGGGCATGTACGACGAGGCCCTGACTGAGATAGACCAGTCAATTGAGATCTTGCAACGCAGCGATGATGCGATTTTTACCCCGGAAATGGAAAGAGACCGCGCCCTGATACTGGCGATGTCCGGAAAACATGACGAGGCGCTGGCCGAAATCGAGCGATTATTGAATGCCCCTGTCGGCTTTAGTCGTTGGGACCTTTACCTAAATCCGTTCTGGGATTTCTTCCGTGACGACGAGCGCTTTAATAAGTTGGCCCGGCCACTGAATCTCAAGGAGACCAAACAGTGATCAACACCGTAGGGTGGACATTTATGTCCACCAATACAAACTCGGTTAACACCGCAAGCGGTGGACATAAATGTCCACCCTACGAGGCCCCCTATGAGCTTTTTTGAGGAGTTAAAACGCAGAAATGTAATCCGGGTCGCCATCGCCTATGGCGTGGTGGCCTGGTTTATGTTGCAACTGGCCGACGTGGTTTTGGAAAACATTGCGGCACCGGCCTGGGTGATGCAAACCCTGATGCTGGTGATGGGTATTGGCTTTCCGCTGGTGGTGATATTTGCCTGGGCGTTTGAGATGACGCCGGAAGGGATCAAGAAGGAAAAAAACGTAGACCGCAGCCATTCTGTGACCAAACAAACCGGTCGTAAGCTGGACCGGATGATCATTGGCTTGATGGCCATTGTGATTACGTTTCTCGTCGTAGACCGGTTTTTTCTGGGCAATGAAGCTGGTGAGGCCGTTCAAACTGCAGAAATACCTGTAGAAGCAGTCGAAAACGCTGAGCCCATCAAAGAACCCGGCCCGTCAGTAGCGGTGTTGCCTTTCATCAATATGAGTGATGACGCCAGCAACGAGTATTTTTCTGATGGCCTGACTGAAACTCTGCTACATATGCTGGCCCAGCTGCCCGACCTGCGTGTGGCCGCCCGCACCTCTTCTTTTGCCTTCAAGGGAAAGGATACAGGTATTGCTGAAATCGCCGCCACCCTCGGTGTTGCACATATCCTGGAGGGCAGTGTGCAAAAGTCTGGACAACGCATACGTGTGACCGCGCAGCTCATCCGGGCCAGCGACGGTTTTCATGTCTGGTCACAAAACTACACCCGACCACTGGAAGACATCTTCGCCATCCAGGATGAAATTGCCACCGATGTGGCACACGCGTTAGACGCTTCGTTACTGGGTGGCAGCAACAAAATCCAGAATGTGAAAACCACCAACCTGTCTGCCTATGAAGCCTATCTCAAGGCCATGGAGCAACAGGCGATTTTTTCTTACGCAAGTTTGCCGCTGGCAGAAAGCTTGTTTAAGGAATCGCTGGCCGCTGATCCTGGATTTATTGACGCCAAACTGGGCCTCGCTGGCAATTACTTCATGATGTACTGGACCGGAATATTGGAAGCCTCTGATTCCCGAAAACTTGCCGAACCGCTCATTCAGCAAGCCCTCGACATAAACCCGGATAATTACCAGGCACGGGCATTGCAACTGCAAAATGAATTGATCCTGGATCGCAAATTCAATCCGGAAGAACGCGGTAACAAGTACCAGGAATTACGCAACCTGTTACCCCTCATACCCAACAGTACATTTGTACGCAGCCAGGTCGCAACCTACCTTTCTTTTAATCAAGGTCAATACCAGGAAGCTGTTGAAGTGCTGGACGCTGGACTACTGGTTGATCCATTGGCTGCTGACCTGCATAACACAAAGGGCAAGGCATTTACCCGAATGGATCGTCTTGATGACGCGATGGAGGCTTTGCAACGGTCCCTGGCCTTGCAACCTGAAGATCCCAATGTATATTTTGATATTGGAGACCTCAAAGCAGAGCTCGGCGATCTCAACAGTAAAATTGAATGGCGCCGTAAAGCCACCGAAGTCGATCCACGCGATCACGAACTGGCCGCCGAATTGGCACAGGATTTTTTCCAGCTCGGTTTGCTTGAAGATGGTAATCACTGGGCCGCAAAATCTATCGCCCTTGCACCAAGCTCTGCGGTCGGTCGACGGGTTGCACTACAGCAAGCCTACGCGCAAAAAGATATGGATCAGGCGCTGGCACTGGCACAAGAAATGATCAAAGACCAGATTTCCTTACGCCAGGGAACGTTCCCTACTGCAGTGGCCATTTATACAGAACTGATGTCGAAAAATGGACGCCAACAAGAGGGCTATGAATACCTGGTATCTGTTAGACCAGAACTGGCAGACTTCACCAACTTCCCAGGTGATTTCAAAGGCCTTATCATGCAGAGATTCATGGTGTTTTTGATGACCGGCTTCGAAACACCAGAAAAAATTCACGAGGCCTGGCTCGGCTATTCTGCAAGCGCTGATCGGTCATTCCCGCGCTGGCGTGAATTCCCCGTCAACCAGGTATTGGACCTGATCATGCAGGGCCGACTTGATGAAGCAGAGCGCCTGGCCATCGACGTACACCTGTCCCAACCCATCGCTACCAATATCCGCCGTATTGAAAACCTGCGTTCACCCGTTTTTGGAGCCATCAACCAAAGACCGGAGCTGCTGGCGCGTATGACAGAAGTGGAGCAGGAACGAGACAGGTTACGGGACGGTGTCAGCGAGATGTTGCTTGAACCGGAGTGGACCCAGTGATGAATGGATCCGTAGGGTGGACATTTATGTCCACCGTTCAATCAACTAAACCGAGGATCGGTGGACATAAATGTCCACCCTACTCGGACACCCGTCACGCCGGATTCCGGGTCAAGCCCGGAAAGACGTGGAGTTTGAATGAGCTTTTTTGAAGAACTAAAACGCCGCAACGTGTTCCGCGTCGGGATCGCGTACGCGATTGCTGCCTGGGTGCTTTTGCAGGTCGTGGACCTGGTATTGGAAAATATCAGTGCGCCGGACTGGGTGATGAAAGTCTTTCTCCTGGTCGTGGTGGTAGGTTTTCCGGTGGCGGTCATCATTGCCTGGGCCTTTGAAATTACCCCGGATGGTGTAAAACGGGAACAGGATGTAGACCGCAGCCAATCCGTCACAAGGGACACGGGACGGAAACTGGACCGTATCATTATCGGCTTCCTGGCACTGGCTGTCGTTTTCCTGGTCATCGATCCATTTGAAGCAGAACCCGAACCGTCATCAACTGCTGCTACACCACAAGAAATTGTTGCTACACCTACCGGGCAGACCTCTGCCGGCCGGGATAAATCTGTGGCAGTACTCCCCTTTGCCTTCCGCAGTAATAATCCTGACGATAAGTTTTTTGCCGAGGGAATGCACGATGACCTTTTAACTCAGTTGGCAAAAATCGGCTCGCTGAAAGTCATCTCACGCACATCGGTGATGGAATACAAGAACACGACAAAAAAGATCCCCGAGATTGCCGCCGAGCTTGGCGTGGCAACCATCGTGGAAGGTGGTCTGCAACGATCCGGTTCGCGTATCCGCTTCAACGCACAGTTAATCGACGCCAAAACAGACGAACACCTCTGGGCGGAAACCTATGACCGCGAATTGACAGCGGAAAACCTGTTTGATATCCAGACAGAAATTGCCCTCGCCATTGCCGCAGCACTGAAAGCAACTCTCAGCCCTGAAGAGGAAGCGAGGATAGAGCGAGTACTGACAACAAACCTCGAAGCCTGGCAGGCATATCAACGCGCCATACAAATGTCCGTTGCACAAGCCACCCAGGCAATGAAGGCCGGACTTGCTGATGTTGACCTTGCCCTGAAGCTTGATCCGGAATTTGCTGCGGCCTGGAGTCTCAGAGCGATATTGTTGCTGCAACAGTACTGGTTCTTCGACAATCAAGCTGCAACACGAAACAAGGCTCTCGAAGCGATCAAGCGTGGGCGCCGGATTGATCCAACGCTGGCGGAACTCGACCTGGCCGAGGGATACTATCACTACTGGGGTTTTGCTGATTACGAAAAAGCCCTGCCATTTTTGCAAAAAGCCTCGACTGCCCTGCCCAATGACGCCCGCATTCATATGGCACGAGCCTATGTATTACGCAGAATGGGGAACTGGGAAGACACCCTGGCTGCAATGCACCGTGCAAGTGAGCTGGACCCCCGGAACGAAACACTCCATCTCGACATTATGTCGACCTCTACCCTTATTCGGCGTTTTGAAAAAGCCCGAACAGAATTTGACAAAGCAGCTGAGTTAGACAGCAATAGCCGGTTACTTTGGATAGAGCTGGCCTTGCTTGATCTGCTTGAGAGCGGAGATATTACCAGCAGCAGACACCTTTACCATCTTGTGCCGGCTGACAATGCCGAAGTCCAGATGGACGTATGGCGCTCCTCTTTGTACGTAGACGATCTTGACGGTGCTATGCAGGATGTTAATGATTGGCCCGACAAATTTCTGGATTACAAGTTCTTCCTTATGACCCGACCTCTGCTGACCGGCTTAACCCATCTCTATTTTGGCAATACCGAACAAGCGCGTCCTTTGTTGCACGAAGCCAAATTGGAGTTCGAGTCACTTTTGAAAGACGATTCAGAAAACTATCCCATTAACCGTTCCCTGTGTTTAATTACCGGTGGGCTTGGCGATTTAGACGGCGCTCAAAAATACTGTAGCAACGCCCTGGAGGCAGCACGCCCGGATGCGGTCCAGGAGGGGTTTTACAAATTTGATTCAGCCGCAGGACTGGCGCTGGCGGGTGATGCTGAAGGAGCCGTTGAACTCCTCGAAGCCATGCTGGTGGCTGATGCCGGTCCGACCATTTACCCAGTCATTTATCACCCCGCTTTTGACCGCATCAAAGATGATCCCGTATATATCGAGTTCCTCGAACAATACGGCCCGGGTGTTAACCAATGAGTTTTTTTAAAGAATTAAAACGCCGCAATGTAGTTCGTGTCGGCATTGCTTACACGGTGGCCACGTGGCTGCTGATCCAGGTAACTGATATCGTTTTCCCCCGCATCGGGTTACCGGATTCAGCCGTCACGCTGGTCATCGCTTTACTCGCTATCGGCTTCATTCCCGCATTGATTTTTGCCTGGGCCTTTGAAATGACCCCGGATGGTATCAAGCGCGAAAAAGAAGTCGACCGTTCGCAGTCTATCACGCCAAAAACTGGCCGCAAACTGGATCGCATGATCATACTTTCACTGGTATTGATTGTTGCCTGGTTTGTTTTTGATGAGTATTACCTTGAACCCCAACTGTTAGAGCAGTCAGTCTCCACACCAGGCAGCGACCCGGCTCAATTGGACCAGGACGCCGAGACATGGCAATCCATTGCAGTTTTACCATTCGTAAATATGAGCGCAGACGCAAATAATGAGTATTTTTCTGATGGCATTTCAGAGGAGCTACTGAATGTCCTGGTCAAGGTAAATTCATTACGGGTTGCCTCACGAACTTCATCATTCACCTATAAGGGCTCAGATCTGTCCATGACCGATATCGCTCGTGAGCTGAATGTTGACCACATCCTGGAAGGCAGTGTTCGTAAAGCCGGCAACCGGGTACGCATCACCGCCCAGTTGATTGATGCGAAAACGGACCGTCATATCTGGTCAGAAACCTACGAACGTGAACTGGTGGATATCTTCGATATCCAGGAGGAAATCTCAAACAATATCGTCTCAGCATTGAAAGTCGCTTTGAATGTTGAAGAAACTGCAGCGGTGGGCCACGCACAACGCCCGACAGAAAACCCGGAAGCTTATGAACTTTATTTACAGGGCCGCTTCGCCTGGCGCCAGCGTCATGAGGAAAACATCCGTAAATCCATCGAGTTGTTTGAAAGAGCGATTGCACTTGATCCTGGTTTTGCACGTGCTCACGAAGCCCTGGCCTCAGCATGGGCCGTATTGCCTTCATGGTCTGCCATCAGTGATGAAGAGGCTATGATTCATACAAAAGCATCTGCAATCCGTGCCCTTGAACTTGATCCAGCGCTTTCGGAAGCCAGGGCAAGTCTCGCAGAAGCTGCATTTTTCGAGGGTCGCTGGGCGAATGGTGTGGATGACTACTTAAAGGCTATTAGTAAGGATCCTCGTAACCCCACCCTTCATCAATGGTTGGCTGAAGCGCTCGTCTACATGGGTTTTCTTTCACAAGGCCTTGAGCGGATGAAAACTGCCTACGATCTTGACCCGGCGTCACCGGTGATCAACCAAAGCATGTCGTGGATTGCAGCCGTCAATCGGCAAGATGAGCTGGCGATGAAACATATTGAAATTGCCAAGGGACTGGGCACAGGCAATCGGGCAATATTCGGCGCCTACAACACGTTGGTACGCCTTGGTGAGTGGGATTTGATGCTTGAAACACTCGAAGAGTTTGATGACGACCCAGGCATATATCGTAGCTGCATTCTGGCGGAAAAAGATTCTTCCTTAAGAGAACAATTGCTTTCTGAATTATCACTCTATGTCGAAAACCTTGCTCCTGATGATGATTTCCACTCACTCGGACAATGTTTTGCACTGGCGGGTCAGCCGGAACGCGGGGCCTTGCTGGTCCTGCTTAATTCTGATACCAATTTCTTAGGCATAAGAGCCTTCTGGAACAGCAATCCACAGGCGGGTGCCATGCGTCAGACCCAAATTTTCAGAGAGACACTGAAGGCATCGGGTTTATTGGATTTCTACCGGGAATATGGCTGGCCGGATCTGTGTCACCCTGTTGGGGACGATGATTTCGAGTGTGACCCATGAGCTTTTTTAGCGAACTCAAGCGCCGCAATGTTTTCCGTATGGGTATCGCCTATATCGTGGTGGCCTGGGTGTTGCTGCAGGCCATCGATTTCACGCTGGATATCATATCCGCACCAAATTGGGTCATGCAGGTGTTTTTCCTGGCCGCTGTCGCGTGTATGCCCGTTGTTTTGATCGTTTCTTGGGTATTTGAGTTAACACCGGAAGGCATCAAGCGCGAATCCAAAATCGAGCGTAACCAGTCAATCACACACAACACCGGTCACAAGCTCGACCGAACCATCATGATCTTCCTGGCGCTGGCGGTCGTATTGCTATTGGCCGACAGGTTTTATATCAGCGAACACCCATCAACTACTGCTGACGTAAATCTCGAACCCGCAGAAGTGAGTGCGCCCGCCAACGATATTCAAACCATCGCCGTACTACCCTTCGTCAATATGTCTTCCGATCCGGAACAGGAGTACTTTTCTGACGGGCTTGCAGAAGAACTACTCAACCGGCTTTCCAAAAACGACCGTTTGCAGGTAGCCGCCCGCACCTCTTCTTTTCAATTCAAAGGCCAAAACCAGGATATCAGCGAAATCGGCAGGCGATTGAATGTTGCACATGTACTGGAAGGCAGTGTGCGCAAGGCAGGCAACCGCCTGCGGATCACCGCGCAGCTTATACAAGTTGAAAGCGGTTTTCACCTTTGGTCAGAAACCTATGAACGTGAGCTGGATGACGTATTTGCAATCCAGGACGACATCTCAGCTGCGATAGTAAGAGCACTGGAGGTCGAGCTGGGAACCACTGCCGACAACAGCAGCAGCCAACCCACTGACAATCTGGAAGCCTACCAAATTTATCTGCAGGCTCGTTTTTTGCTGGCGAAGCGTGGTGGAGAAAACATGCTGGCAGCCGTCAACTTATTCGAAAAGGCCATTGAGATGGATCCAGGTTTTGGCAAAGCATGGTCCGGGATGGCATTTACCTACAGTTTATTACCGAGTTACACCGCAAAGCTGCCCATCAATACGGCTATATCCGGGACCCTGGACGCTGCCAACAAAGCTATTCATCTCGACCCTGAAAATGCCGAAGCGTATACAGCGCTTGGTCGCATACAAGGCCATCACCTCCTGGAATTACAACAAGCACGGGCGAACTTCCAGAGAGCTATACAGTTGGCACCCAATGAAGCAGGAATTGTTAATTTATATGGCGACTTCCTGACCTTGATCGGTGACTTTCAAAAGGCCGAAGAAGTTGAACTACGTGCGATTGAACTGGACCCGCTAACTGCAGTTCACTATCACGATATGGCTTTGTTGTTGCTAATACTTAGTCGCTATGACGAAGCGCTCGAATTTGGCAGAACTGCTGTCAGGCTGGCAACAGATTCAGCTGACCGGCATGAAGCCCTTGTTGCTCCACTTTCGGCAACGGGCGCCTATAAAGAAGCCACGCAACTGATCGCATGGGTTGAAAAAGAATTACCTGTAAACCCCGGAATTGTGAACGACTGGTGGTGCATGATCTACGCTGATCAAAATGACAGGGAAAACCTCAGAAGGAAAGTTGATGAGCGACTTCAATTAGCCGACCAAAACGATTACTACAGTTTTAACGCGATCACAGCTTATTACTTGCTGATGTTGGAGGGCATTGATGCGGCCATGCCGTTTCTTGAAAAAGCCCATGAGAAAAACGAGTTCCTGCTCACCTGGCCATCGTTATTCTATCTGCCTGAGCGTGTTTCCAGTGACCCAGTCTGGCTGGAATTCTGGCAGCAACCCGGGCTGGCTGAACTCATCGAAATTCGTCGTGAATACGGGCCCTACGATCAGGTCGGCATTAGGAAGGAGCTGCGCGCAGAATGAGTTTTCGCAATGACATCTGTAGGGTGGACATTTATGTCCACCATGCCAATGCCAAACACCGGCCCGGTGGACATAAATGTCCACCCTACCTGCCATGAGTTTTTTTAACGAACTCAAGCGTCGTAACGTCTTCAAGGTTGGTGTTGCCTATGCGGTTGCCTCCTGGGTTTTGCTGCAGATCGTTGACTTGGTGTTGGAAAATATCCATGCACCTGACTGGATCATGCAGGTATTTATGCTGGCGTTGGCGGTCGGTTTCCCGATTGCAGTCATTATCGCCTGGGCCTTTGAAGTCACACCTGATGGCGTCAAGCTCGAGAGAAACGTTGATCGAAGCAAATCTATCGCCACACAAACCGGCCAGCACCTGAATCGAGGCATCATTATGATCCTGGCCGTGGCAGTTGTGTTTCTTTTGACTGAGCGATTCAGGGATGATGCTTTCACCGAGCCGGACGCTGCAAATATAGGTTCTGAAGATTCGATACAGACCGTTGATGAGCAATCGAATGTCTCCATTGCGGTTCTACCATTCCGGGATATGAGCGCGGCCCAGGACCAGGCATATTTTGGTGAGGGGATTGCAGAAGAGTTACTCAATGCGCTGGTTAAAGTGGATGGCCTGGATGTCGCTTCACGTACTTCGGCCTTTTCGCTTATGGGCGAAAACCTGGATATTCCAGCCATCGCAGCCAAGCTCGGTGTCGCTCACATACTCGAAGGCAGCATCAGAACATCCGGGCAACGTGTACGCGTAACAGCGCAGCTGATTGAAGTCAGCAAAGATGTGCATCTCTGGTCAGAAACCTATGACGGCTCGCTGGATGATATTTTCAAAATTCAGGATGAAATCACCAGCAAAATTATCGAAGCGCTGAAAGTACAGCTTATTGATACCGGACCAGAGTCAATCGCCCAGCGACTGACCAGCAACGCCGAAGCCTATCAATTCTATTTGCAAGGTCGTCACCTTTGGCGGCAACGCAATGCACCAGCACTTCACGAAGCGATCCGGCTTTTTAAACTCGCCGTTGAGCTTGACCCACAATTTCACCAGGCCTGGTCCAACCTGGCGATCGCCTATCTCAACCTGGGTGATTATGACAGTTCATTCAAATCAGAGCAGGGTTTTGAACTAGGTCTTCCGGCAGCAGAAATGGCCTTGGCAATCGAACCGCGATCCACCGAAGCTATGATCATTATGGCGGACTATAAGTTATTTCATTGCGACATAAACGGGGCGGCTGATCTATTTGAACGAGCCATCACAATAAATCCTGAAGATCCCACCGTACACCATTGGTACGCTATAACCTTAGCTACTGCAGGTCGTCCAGAATACGCACTTGAACAAATTCAAATCGCCTATCAAATCGACCCGTTAATTTCAGCGGTGATTCGTACCGAAGCAGGGATTCAAGAACTACTTGGAGACTTCACTCAGGCAAAAATCTTGAGCCGCCAGGCCGAGAATCTTGGTTTTAATGATAATGGTCTGCTGTCTCATGATGCCTGGGTCGCCCTAATCCGTGGCGATTTTCAGCAAGCCAGGAAACTCATTGAAAGCCGCCCGGTCAGCACCGATCGTTCACAAATTGAAAAACGTGAACTATTTCTGGCTGCCATCGGTAACCAGAATGAACAGCGGGTATTCGGGCAATATCTAGGCACCGCCGATGAGTCCGATCTTTACCAGACAATAAGTAACCTGAGTCTGCTTGCTGCGTTAGGTTCGTCGTATATATATGAGTACCAATCAGATTTGAGCTGCCCCCAGAGCACAGACAGTTTTTGGCTGCCATCCTTTAAAGAACTGCGTGGCACAGCGGAATTCTTTGAGATGATGGAACGTGGCGGCTATGTTGATTATTGGCGTAAATACGGCTGGCCGGACGATTGCGCGTCCCTCGACCAGTCCTTGGCAGCGTGCCCGTAGGGTGGACATTCATGTCCACCATGCATTCACCAAGCACCTTCCCGGTGGACATAAATGTCCATCCTACGGAGACAATTAATGAGTTTATTTGACGAACTAAAAAGAAGAAACGTCTTCAAAGTCGGCATCGCCTACATTGTAGTCGCCTGGCTTTTGTTGCAGGTCGCCGACGTTATTCTAAATAATATCGAAGCACCTGGCTGGGTATTCCACACGATATTACTGGTGCTGGCCCTTGGCTTCCCATTGATTAGCCTGTTTGCCTGGGCTTTCGAGATGACCCCCGATGGTCTAAAGCGCGAGCACGAAGTAGATCGCAGTCAATCAATTACCACCAATACCGGGCGCAAGCTGGATTTCGTCGTCATCGGAGTCATGGCACTGGCGCTGGCTTACTTTGCCTATGACAAATTTGCGGCCTCACCCGACATGGATCAAGTCTTGGCTGAACCCACCTCAATAGCCGCTGAGCAGCCCGTATCAATCGTACCTGAGCCCGCGATAGAAGCTGAAAAATCAATCGCGGTACTACCCTTTGTCAATATGAGCTCCGATCCCGAGCAAGAGTACTTCGCCGATGGTATTTCGGAAGAACTACTCAATGCCCTGGCCAAGGTTAAGGGCTTAAAGGTCGCCGGGCGGACTTCCTCATTCGCATTCAAGGGAAAGAACGATGACCTGGTTGCGATCGGTAAAATTCTACGCGTGAACCATATCCTGGAAGGCTCGGTGCGCAAATCCGGTACACGGATTAGAATCACCGCCCAGTTGATCAAGGTGGAGGACGGTTTCCATATGTGGTCTGAGACCTACGACAGGGAATTGACCGACATCTTCACCATTCAGGATGAAATATCTGCTGCTATCCTGGCCCAACTCAAGACCCAATTGCTCGGTGAGCAGTTAGCCACGACCACCCAAACTGACACGCGTGCCTACGAACTCTATCTGCTGGCCAAACAACGCATTTATGACCGTAACCAGTTCAGCCTGGAAATGGCTGCGAAACTGCTGGGCGAAGCCACCAGTATCGATCCCGCTTACGCACCGGCATATGCACAACTGGGGATCGCGACCATTCTTTTATCTGAAGAGCATTACGGTTCCCTGCCAAATGTAGAGTCCGGTGAATCTGCGAAACGATACCTTAGTAAGGCATTGCAACTGGAACCCAATAATGCTGAAGCGCTTGCGGGTATGGGGCTGTATCACAGGGAGTTTGAGCTGGATTATCAAGCGGCCGATATCAAATTGCGCCAGGCACTGGAAATCAACCCCAACATGATCGAAGCCAATACATGGTTGGCCAACAACCTAAATGCTCAAGGAGAGATCAGAGCGGCTTTGCAACTCCGCGAGCAGTCCTTTGAGCGTGACCCGCTTCATGGCCCCACCTTTGGAAATCTTCAACAAGCTTATAGCAAAATGGGCCAGTTTGAAAAAGCGCTGGAGATGATCGAAGGCCTGCGTCCTTATATGCCGGGTGACGCGAGCATTCCGGACAATCTTGGAGAGGTGTATGTGATGAACGGACAGTTGGCAGACGCGCGGGAGCAATTGCAACAAGCCTACGAATTGGAGCCGCTGAATGCTGTTGTGAGAATCTGGTACAGCTTTTCGCTGAGTAATGCCCGGCAATATGAGCTGGTTACAGAGATTGCGCCTGATTTTATTGCAACTCTTGCCCTGAGCCGACTTAACCGGCGGGAAGAGGCACTGATTGTGGGTCACAGGGCCATCGGCAGCGGACAAAACCCCCTATGGTATTTCCAAACCCTGGTGGAGAACGGACGCTTTGCAAAATTGATTGAAGAGTTGGAATCACGCTGGCCGACTTTAGATGAATTTGTCAGTGACTGGCCTGGCCGATCGGGCTATGGCTATTCGCACATGGCTTACATTGCGCAGGCATATCGCGAAATGGACAATCAGGAAAAATTTGACGAGTCCATGTTGCACCTCAAAGCAGCTTTGGATGCACAGTTGGCAGAAGGAGCCGACAACTGGGTTTTGAGCCTGTCGCGAGCTTTTTCTGCCATGCTCTCAAATGATCACGATACCGCCATTACATTACTTGAGAATGCGTTTCAGCAGGGTCTTTACTTTGACACCGTCGCAAAAACCGCCTGGCCGGTTTTCAAACCCCTCGATGGTGATCCGCGTTTTGAAGCGGCCAAGGCGGTTATGCTTGAACGATGGAATACAGAAATGGAGAAAGGGCTATGAGCGGTCCCGTAGGGTGGACATTTATGTCCACCATTTTGTTCATGTCCACCATTTGTTACGGCAATAAAACAGGAACCGGTGGACATAAATGTCCACCCTACAGCCTATGAGTTTATTTGAAGAATTGAAAAGAAGAAATGTGTTCCGTGTGGGGATTGCCTATGCCATCTCAGCATGGGTGCTGTTGCAGATTGTGGACCTGGTGCTGGATAATATCTCGGCACCGGACTGGGTCATGCAGGTGTTCATGCTTGCGGTTGCGGTTGGTTTTCCCATTGCGGTTATCGTTGCCTGGGCATTCGAGATGACACCCGA
>SMVB01122480.1_pt1 | contig 18614 bp, 3 predicted proteins | sample 2456461 | NCBI WGS metagenome assembly SMVB01 (sample SAMN11095934, study PRJNA526329) | marine sediment metagenome | biome: Marine sediment; feature: Surficial sediment; material: Deep marine sediment; isolation source: Hadal surficial sediment | place: Pacific Ocean | collected 2014-05 | depth 0-1...
TATCATATCCAGGAAGAGAACCTCCCAATACCGGCTGGACAAAAGGTATCCCGTATGTCTCCAACACCAATTGGGATACTGGACGATCAGGCTCAGGATCTAGGGTTACATTTATAGCACTAGGGTTACCTATAACAATAGACTGGAAATCCCCACTAGTTGCTAGTGGGTCTAACGTTGTACCCTCTGCGCTGCCCGGGTTGAGGGTATTACCCGCGGAACCCTGACCGCCTGGCGGTTGTCCAATGGCTGGCATTAAATTCTCCTTTTCCTATTATCGCTGATGGGTCCTAGCAAGGGCAGACTGTGCCTTGCTATCGGCGGAGGCGAGGTCTCCCTGGAGCTTCCTGATTGCACTAGCGTTGTCCGTACCCACGCTCTTGTTGGTACCTACTACGCCCTTGACGGTACGTACCTCCGCCTCAATACCCTGTCTATTGGAATTAACTGTCTGAGTAATCTTATCAATGGCAGCGGTCGCGAGCGATGCTTCACTCTGGGCTGCGCCGGCAACGATCGCTGCATTATCAGCAGTAATCTTGGTAGCGTCAGCTAAGTCCTTAGTGGCATCAGCAGTAATCTTGGCATCGAGCGCGTTATCGCTAGCGGTTTGTATCTGATCTTCGAGGCCGTCGGCGGTAGTCTTAGCATTGTCTGCAGTTTGCCTAACAACTCCCAGGGCGACATCAACAGCAACGATCTTACCATCTGCGGTCGCCAAGGCGCTGCTAAGTTCTCCCTGAATCGTATCCTGTACTGTAGAGATCTCCGATGTTATCTGAGTAGAGATAGTGGCAGCGTCTAATCCTTGGGTGTCATTTTGTAATGTGGCTATATTTGTGTTCTGTGTGTCGTCTGTAGTTTCTCCAGTCGTAACTCTAGTTGTGAGAGCATCTATGTCGGTTTTTTGGATATCCTGAACCCCAAGTAGATTCTCAAGATTAGCAGCCAGTACTGTAACATCCGGACCACCTGCGGATGCGGCGTCGGCCGCGGCACCTGCAGGCTGAGATATAACATTAACGTCCAACGGAACAGAATTAGAAATACTTACACTAAGCTCTGACCCAAGAGCGCTTACAATTTCGGTAGTGCTTACACCGATGGCGGTAGTAATTTCGGACGTGTCTATCTTAATATCCGTAAGGTCGTCAAGCTTAGAGTTCAAAGAATCTATGGCGCTGGCCAGTTCGGAAGTGCCATCATCGCCAGTAGTGGCTGTGCCTGTTCTATTAACTCTATCGGCTGCAGAAGTATTTTGGGTCCCCGGTACTCCTGTATCTGTGGTAATAATGCCTCCCGGAACTGCGGAAGGGTCTCCTGCCCCTCTCGCCAGCCTCTGTTGTTCAAGATTGGAATTTGTATTACCCACATTAGGTATTGCTTGCGAAGCTCTTGTGTCCTGCATCCTCTGAATGTATTCATTTAGATCGACCGTACCTTCTCCTCCCAAAACGTCTGAAGGTATAAAGGTACCAGGGCCCTTACCTTGGCGGGTCTTACCCATAGAGTCCTTATACTCGCCGCTGGTGCGGCTGGTCGCGCTACCAAAGAACTGGTCCTTACCATCAGGTCCCATAGGGGCCATCTGATCGGCAGAGTATAGCTTGCTGAGCCGATCTTCTTCCATCTTCTGGGCGACAATAGCGTCCCAATCCTTCGCCTTCGCAGGGACAGGAGTAGCTCCACCCGGCGCAGCTGCTCCGGTGAGTGGATCAGGCATACCCAGGGCTGCGTACGCGGACGCGTCAGGAACTTTCGGCGCGCGGGGTGCTGGTACTCCTGGCGTTGGGGCAGGACCTGCATCGCCGATCGTTCGCATCCAATTAGGCATTTCCCAATCAGCCATGGACTGGCCCATACCCGACTGGGCGAATCTCGAATCTCCCAAAGCATTACCTGGGGACATCATCTTCTTTCCTGCCCACTGCAGACCCTCTCCAATCCTCCCACCAGACATATCATCGTAGTACTGTCCGGCGTACGGAAGAGAATCATTATTACCAAATGCATAATCAGAAGCTTTGCCGGCACCATAAAGAGCTGCGCCGCCGATAGCACCGGGCCAACCTCCTATTGCGGCACCACCACCGATCAGCGCTGTACCCGCTGCAATATCAAGACCTGCACCTACCGTTCGTCCTGCGGCAGCTCTAAGCTCCTCAGGGGTGCTGGCCTTCTCTGCTTGCAGTGCCCCTCCGATCATCTCGCGGGTATCTATCGCTACCGCTATCGGAGCAACGATCTTTCCTATTGTCTTTACCATTGTCTTCAGGGTGGTCTTAGATCCCGCCTTCAGAACGTCAATACCTTCATCGACTGCGTCGGCGGCGGAAGAGACCGCCGCAGCTTTTGGCTTTCCAACAGGAACGTCTTCACCAATTACCCCACCCTCAGGACCAAAAGGACTCGCATCCGCGGCAGCTTTACTAGCATCGGCTGCAGCTTTGGATTTCGCAGCAGTGCTGGATGCCCGGAGGCGGGCCATCGCGTCAGGTCCTGCTTTCGCTTCAGCACGGACTTTGTATTCGTCCATGATGCCGCGGTCCCACGGCTCACGAGCACCGACGCTGGCTTGGTACTCAGCACCGACGCCTTTATCCCATCGGGCGTCTTTGATCGACGCTTCTATCGCATTAGGTCCTGCCCTCAAATCAGGAAGTCGTCGACCTGGAAGGTCTACTTCCAACGGACTATTGATTCTGTTTACTGCAGTCTGGTATGCATCATCTCCATATTCGGCTACCCTGCCCATAGGGGTACGTGACTTATCCAGCGACGCCCTGACATCGGCGGCGGAAGCGGGAGAATCCTGAAGAAGTCCAGGCCTAATGTATCTTGGGTCTGTGTCTAGTTTTGTCCTGGATAGAGGCTTGGGTTCTACCACAGGCTCGGTCATTCGTTGCGGAGGTGTAAGTTGTGCTCGGGTCCTAGCGTCAGGCTTCCAGTCTGGATTACTTGCACGCATCCCTTCCTCTTCAAGGAATGCAACCCTAGCATGTTCTGCATCAGGGCCATGGAATCTAGCTCTATCTACCTGCTGTCTCTGTATTCGTGTGCGGGTCTCTCTATCAAGAGCGGACATGTCTTCCATAGGAGAAACTCTCATGCCGGGCTCATCAAAGCCGGGGCGGTTCATTATTCCACGTCCGGTATCGATCAGGTTTCCTTCAGGTATCTCTGTAAACCTACCACGATCTCGTGCTACGGATTCTATCTGACCCCGTCGTGCTGCAGACATACCAGGATGGTGCTCGATAGTGGCTTCGGGGAACTCATCCAGGACCATTCCGTATCGATTCTTACCTACTCCTGCACGTCGTGCATCAGGATGGAGATCTATACCCTTAGTAGCATCATCTCCACTTATATGACGAGACTTTAGAATTACATTACCAAGGTCGTCAACGGAGTGCTCAAACGTCTCCAGGCCGATAATTTTTCCGGAAGGAGAACCAAGTCTAGATGTGGCTACTACTTCATTACCTATCTTTTTTATGTCGTTAAATACTGGACCCATCTTAGTAGGAATACCACCGTCCATACCCTTTGTAGTCTTAGCCATTGCCAACAGGGCAGTAACTGCAGAACCCATACCGGCTTCTTTCGGCACTATGGCTCCTACTCCCGCGTTACGAGCATTTTCGAGAATGCGGTCGAGCCCCTTCGACTGGCTCTTTTCCTCGGCGGTTCCTTTCTTACCTAATATACCTTCCTGCTGCATGCGGGATGCATCTTTAAGTGCCTTGACCCACTCCGAAGTACTAAGGGCATCGGCTGACCCGACTCCTGCGACTGCAGCGCCTGTACTTCTGGTACCAGAGGTGGTAGCGGGTCTTCTTGTGGACGCAGTTTGAGAATGCTCGGCAGCTCCAGGACCTGTACCTACTGCGCCTAAATCATCAAGGGACACATCACCTGTATCTGTTGGGAGGCCAGCGATTTTCCTCAGCGAGCGGGCCATATCCTTCTGCTCATGCAGCTGCCTCGCCGCAGCTTCCAGGAGTTCCTTATTATCTTCCTGCTTACCAAGCTTCTTAAGGTTTCTTATCCTGTCGTTAGCATCTTTCTTTATTGCGTCAGCGAGGTTTGCCAGTCCGTCCAGAGCAGGGATACCCTTGAAGAATAACTTATCACCTCTCTTATCTGCCTGTTCTGAAGTAGCAAGCTCGTCTCCTAGTGTCTCAAAGAAACTCCTAGCTCTAGAACGAACACCCGCGGTTTGATCGGGGTCATCCATAATTTCTTGCATCTTAGTACGTACTTGTTCTGCTCTTGACTGTTGTCTCTTTAGAGCAGAGGTTTCTATAGCCTGCTTCTGTTGGATCTTAGCTTCTTTCTCATCGAAGCTAAGCTGCTTGCGGGCCTTATCTCTCTCCCTCATTGCCTCCAAGCTCATAGGTCTACTAGCTCCAGACTTAAGCTCTTCTCTGCGCTGCTCGAAATCGGTCTTGAATCCAGGCTTTCCTACTCTGGCAAACGGTCCTTCCAGATCAGACTTGAGCTTGATAACTACGGCAGCTTCAGCATTCTTAAACTCCCTGACCATGTCTTCTAGAGAGGTAGCAAGGTTTCGTGCGGCTTGAGCTAATCTAATTTCCCTAGACGCCTTCTGAAGTTCTGTATTTCCCTCCTCTAGTTGGGTCTGTAGATTAGATATCTGATCATTTATCTTCTGCCTAATAATATTTCCTGCCTTCACATGTGCTGCTTTCGCAACAGCGATATCGGATTCGTTCTTTAGAGCCTCTTCTTCAGCTTTTGCCTTAGCTACTGCGGGATCTAGTCTCGCGGTTTGATCTGCTATATTTGTTTTTAATGCTTTCAGGGCAGCTGCAGATTCAGTGAATACCATCTCAGCTTTGTTATTCAGAGCATCCTGAATTGCTCCCTTGGACCGGAACAGCTGCTGTTTGGAATCGTCAAGGATATTACCACGACCAATACCCCCGCTCTCTAGACCAGCAACATTTACGCCCTTGGAGCGCAAGTTTAAGCCGAGCAATCTAACTGTAGCGCCTTTTTCTAATTTGATCATAGCATTACTGAGTCGGGCTATATCTCTAATAGCAGCCTCGTTAATACCTTCTACATCCGAACCCGTTGCTGTCAACATATGGGTCTTAGAATCCTTTACTAACCCCATGACGTCGCGCTGCGCTTGCCTAGACTCACTAATACTAGTTGCCTTCGCGTACGCTGCCACTAGCTCTTTGTACTCAGTACCACGGATAGCTTCGCTAAATACCTTCACACGTCCCTTCGCGTCGGCCTGTCCCAACAACCTAGTCTGAAGATCTAACTCCTTTAACATCTTGTGCTGAACATCGAGCTGAGAATGGCCCACATCCAACTGTGCCTGTGCTTCCTTATCCATTGCGTCGATCATGGCAATCTGGCCCTTATTGGCACCCTTAGCAATAGCGGTCAAAAGCTTCGCATCCTGGGCAGCTTCCATCTCGCTTCCGGCTTTACCCATGTCGAGGACGGCTTCGTCGAAATCTGCCAATTGTTTCTTAAGCTCCAGCATCGAGTCAACATCTCTCTGACGCTTATCGGAGGTAGCCTTTATGCCTCTCGCCGTTCCGCCGAATCCAGGACTCTCAATGGCCATCTTCTCTAGACCACTTAGCTCCTTAAATGATTTACCTAGCTCCAATGCAGGCATAAGGGCCATGCCCTGCATAGCACCCGCGTTGGCGGTTAGGAATCTATTCTTGTCTCTTTCAGCAGACGCGTAATCCTTAGCCGCTCGGGCAGACTGCTCAAGAGTTTGGTTCAACTTCTGCTGTAGCTTCTCGTAGTTAGCCAGAACAGTTAGATGGAATCCCTCTCTCTGTAGTCTAACTGCCATTTCTAGAACATCGTGCGTAGCTACCTTAAGATCCTTGGACGCGGACCCTGCCTCTGTATATGCACCCTTAACGTCGCTCTCAAGTATCTCGGAATACTCCTTGGCAAGGACGTTGTATTCCTTCTGGACTTCCGACAGTCTCTGGATGTCTTTGGGTAAAGATTTCATAACTCTCTGCTCTATAGTAAGTTCTGCGGACCTTGCAGGTCCTGTTTGAGGCATACCGCCCGAAGGTACTCTAATACCTGCCAACGCTCCTGTGAACTGAGTGGTAAGAAGTCTTCTTGTCCCCTCAGCGGCTGCGTCCACTGTCTTTTGCGCCCAGGTAATGACGTGATGGGCTGAGGTGGTGGATTCCAATATTCTAGCCACCTCTTCTACCTCAGATGCGGCTTTCCTTTTCAGCTGGCCGGTATCCATGTCGAAGTACTGCAACATAAGTTCGCCGGTAGACGCACTAAACTCAGAAAATAATCTTTGTGTTCCAATATCTAATGCTTTTGCGGCCGCTGAGGAAATCATGACAATTTGTTTATCAGCCTCAATGCTTGCCAGCGCGCCTTCGGTCCCAGTGCCACTGACACCCTTAATTCCTCTCTCCAAGAAAGCATTTGCGGTAAGTCCGGCAGACTGAGTGTTTTTGAAATCCATTACCCCACCCAGGCCTGCCTGCTTACCCATGAATTGATTTATAACTGACTGCCCGGTAGCACCGCGGCCGAAAATACCTAACGAGGCTGCCTGTTCAAGATCGTCCCTTATCTTAGAAACCTGTTCCATCGCCGCTTCGAAGCCCTGAAACTCAGGAATGGATTCAAATATACGCTTGACGTTCTCAGCGTTCTCCAAAAGCATAGAAGAAAGTTTAGCTCTCTTCTCCTCTGCTACCAGCAACTCACCCGTGCCACGCATCTCGAAGCCGCCTGCTCCGGCGTTCTTTTTACGCTCCGCTGTGATCTTCTTCATTTCAGCTATAACTTCTCTGAACTTCTCTATAGGCTCTTTCATCTCTTCAGAATACGCTTTTATCGTATCTATCTTCAGCGCTGTAGTTATTGCATTCTGTGCGTCCAGAGCAGCCGATGTCAGTGATTTAAAGTTATCCGCTATACCAATAATCAGATCACCGGTATCCGTAATACCTGTAATCCTGGTAGGATCTGCCATACCTAGATTATGGTTAATTTCGGCCAACATGTTCGAATACTTCTGAGCGGCGGTTGCGGCTCCCTTAAATCTACCCTCTGCAATTGCAGAAGCTGTACCCTCTATATCGGCCATGCGTTTCTGAGCACTGGCTATTCTATTATATGCAAGAGATAGGGCATCTGCTTGGGTCATCTGGCTGCGAAGCGCGGATGCTGCATCTTCACTCTTACCTATAATGTCTTCTTGGGACTGCTCAAAATCCTTTGCGACCACGGTTGCTTTTTTGTACTGAGTATAAGCATACAGAGCAGCTGCCCCGATAGCAAAGAGAACAACACCTCCTACTGTAGAGATCAGCGCCGCATTGAATACCTTAGCGGCACCTGCTGCATATGTCAATCCTCTACCTGCAGAGATCGCTCCAGATCCAACCCGAAGAAGCTTCTTACCAACAGCATCGAGTAGTTTTCTAGTGCGTCCTGCCGCTCTTCCTAAACCAGTTGTCGCATCTGCCGCAATGCCCACACCCGCTGCGCCTCTCCAACCCTCCATCATCCCCTTACCCATACTCCGCACCCTGCCGGCGATCAAGGTTCTCGTCTTGGGGGCACCCGCGCCCATTGCAGTTTCACCAGAACGCATTGCGTCCATAGTATCTGCGAAAAGATCAGCACCCTTGTGAACTATCAACATGAAGCCGGCCATTCCCGCCACCGCTTGAAGTAGGGCAGTAGGAAGTTTCCCTACTGCCTGGGTCATTGAGGTGATACCTTCAATACCCCAGGTGGCAAATGGGAGAACAATCTTACCAAGCTCAAGAACCACTCCCTTTGCGCTCTCCTTCAGAACGACCATCTGCTTAGACAAGGTTGCCATGGATAGTCGGTTCTTTCTCATAGCAAAGCCCTGAGAGTTAGCAGCATCAGCGCTAGCTAGCAGGGCTTCATCGAAGTTATTCATCAAGACAATGAAAGAGTTGTAATGCCTAATACCCGCCATCGCCTGGGCTAGATTGACCTGCTGGGCTCGGGTCAGTCCGTCCCAACGACCAGCAAGTTCTTTCATAATATCTACTGCAGGCCGGAAATCTCCACCGGCCTCCATGCTCGAAATATTCATACCAGCCAGTTCCTTCTGGGCGGTGGGTCTTCGCATTGCACGGAACATGAACTTGGTACTTGTTGCGACTTCCTTACCAGTCTGTCGAGTTACAGAACCAATAGCGGTAATGATACCGAGGAAGTCATTGAATCCGACACCCGCTACCTCAGCGGCGGCACCAGATCTCTTCACAGCGTCCGCGAGGTCTGCTGCTGTAATAGCGTGCTTAGCTGCTACAGCTGCCCAGGCGTCCACGAAACCAACGGAACCGGATACCGCATCACCGAAGACCTTATGTGCTGCTGTGAGCGCTTCTGTAGCTTGTACGGCGGACAGGGTGGTAACGTTAACCGCGAGCATCGTAGCTCTGGTACGCTCCATAATCTTGTTGACCTTCAAACCCTGCTGACCATAGACAACCATACCATCTAATACTTCTTCAATAGAAACACCGAACTCTTGCGCAAAACCCGTTGCCGAATCTTGCATTTTATCGAAGTTAGTAATGGAGGTATCCATCACCTTCTTCAGATTAGTGATCCTAGTCTCGACATCCTTGATGGTGGTCATCATGGTGCGGAAACCACGGATGACGCCGTAGACTATACCGGTAGCGAATCCCCACTGTACCACTCTTCGTAGGGAATTACGCATAGCTCCTGTAAGATGACCTGCTGCCTTCGTAGCTTCAACCAGGGATGCAGTGTAACCATCTACTCCCTTCTTGGCAGTAAGATTGAAGGTCTTAATAGCCATATTGTTCGGACCTGTAAGGTCGAACTTCTTCCCGCTGTCTACATGTCGACCTCCCTTCGGCTGTACCCCGGCCTTCAGCATATCATTAAGATCATTCTCAAACTGGACCCGCGCCTGTTCCATCCGGCTCTGTTGCCCCTTAATCATATTCTTAATGTCGGTGCCGCCTCCGAACTGGGCCCTTTTGAATGAAGGCTTCTCTACTTCTAACTTCTCGATATCTGCTAGGTTTCTGATGCGCGCTTGGGTCGGATCCTTCTTAAGGTCCCTGTCCGCCTCGCCGGCGATCTTGGCAAGAGCTTGCATATCCTGGGTCTGTGCCGCGGCGGGACCGAAGTCGGACCACATGGTACCGCCGAATTCCTTCATAATCTTAGCTACGCGCTCCAGGTTCTCAGCGAAGGTCTCAGGTTCGCTCTTCAACTTCTGCCAAATTACCTGCCACTCTTTAGTTTTATCTGCCCCGGAGGCAATATTTTCCTGGGCTTCTAGGAGAGTTTTACCGAGACCACCCTCCATGAAATCCTTCTTTCGTGTAGGCTGCGCCTCAGTCCCCCTCGGGGCGAATCTCTTTACAATCTCCTCGTATGTTTGCTTACCGGGCTCAATTCCTAGACCCCCTTCTTGTGTTCCCGCCTCTGCTCGGAGCTGACCCGTCATCTTGTCAATAGCCAACCCTTGCTGTCCTGAAACTCCAGGAATCTTTGTTCTCATCAGACTGTTCTTTGCTTGGGCTATGGTGTCATCTAGGGCTTCGACCGTAGCCCTAAATTCAGGACCGCCAGTTTGACCCGTGCCCCTCAGCAGAGTAATGGCGTCTTCTAAAAGCTTAGCTCTATTAATATACATCTGCTGTTCGGCTGCGTCGAACTCCTGCATAGCCTTAGTGTACGCTTTACGGCCGGCTTTCTTGCCTCCTCCTACGTCTTCACTTTCAGCCTCTACCTGTTTTCTATAAAGCTCAGCACCTTGTTTAAACTCATCCCTCATTTCAACCATCTGGGCAGGGGCAGGAATATCTCCGGTTTCTGGGTCCATTTCCATCCGCATTAACTGCTTACGCATACCCATGGCGGAACTATCTATACCCGCTCTTTGCTCTAGAGGAAAGGACACTGCCCCTTGGGTCGCTAGCATGCCCTTGTCATCTATAGCGCCGGGCTGTAGTTCGTACTCACTTCTAGCTTTTTTAAGAATAGTCTCTAGGAGACCTACCTTTCTACCCCTCTCCTGAGCGGGCGCATCTCCGGCCAGATCTATTTTACGCTGAGCTTCAGATCGAACCTTGGCGGCTTCGGGAGTACCTTCCACCCCTAGAGCCTGAACACGTCCAAGAAGATCTTGTGCTCCTCCTTCCAGAGGACCAAACAGCTCGGACATCTCCGCTTTAATCTTAGTGAACATCCCAACAAGTACTTCTCGTGTTCCCTCAGGAATGGTCTTAAATATCTGCATCCATTTTTCAGGATTGTTAAGGTGGGCCATTACCTCTTCGGCCACCATATTCATGTACTTCTGACCCTGCTTAGCTACCGCATCGTCGGCAGTCATGCCGGTGAACTCACCTTCTCCGATGTCAGATCCTATGCGCGTCTTTCCTTCCTTGTCACCGAGCATTTGAATACCGGTGAGTTCCTTGTAGATACCTGCCTGCTTCTTAATAGAAGGAAGTTCTTGAGCGGCTTTAAGAATAACATCTCGATCTGCGCCTATAGCGCCGGTGCCTTCCATAAGCTGAGTAGAAATCTGTTGTCTTGCTTTGAATGCTTCCGTACCTGGAACCTTACTTGCCTCATGTATTTTCTCATGACCCAAAGTACTAGTTACATTCTTAATAGCGTTTGCAACGAAGTTTAATGTTTTAGGAAGCCTTCTAATAGCGCCTGACTCCATTTTTTCTAACGCTTCGATAGCCGCTGAAAGAGGTCTCACCCTAGAAGACTCTCCAAGCATAACCGCGCCTGCTCCCGGAGAAGATCCAGGAGGTCCAGGCTGGAACATGCCCGCTACAGACTTAGGATCACGTCCCATACCTTTAATATCTGCGTCTGAAAGCACACCAACAAGACCCAGTACCCCTTGCATCCAACTTTCTAGATCAGCGGATAGTTTTCTCGGCTCAGCCGGATCAACATCTACCTTGTCAAGATTAAGATCCTCGAAGTTAGCATTAAGAACCGAGCGGGCGCGCTCCATACGCGTCTGCTTTTTAAGAGCCTCGGACCCCTTCCTCTTACTTATCTGAAACGGCTCGGTGGTGAGACTTCGTAGATCTACGCCTGGTATCGCCCCAGTCTTCTTGTCCACAGTGGTCAGTCTCTTAACTTCCTGGTCAATATCTGCGGAGCCCATCCCCTGCTTTCTCAAGGACTCTCTAAGGTTAGACTCAATTCTATCCCAAATACTCTGCAACTGTCCCGCGATGTCCATCTTATCCATCAGCTGGTCGACTACGGACTTGTAGTTAGAAGGAGTAACTTCGTCACCTTCCTTAAGAACACCTTCCTGTAGAGCCATCTGAGTAAGATCTTGGGTTTCGACGCCGGGAAGCATCTCCTTATACTTATCTCTTATCTCCTGATTTTTCTTACCCATCGCCCCATAGAAACCCTTACCAGAAGCCATACCCTCTCGGATCCTCTTTATGCCCTCGGGACCTCTACTAATATCCTTCAGCATCTCCAAAGGTCCTACCTGATCCCCAGTGCCGTGCTTAGCTGCCAATCCCTTGTTGATGTCAAGCATCATGAGGTCTTTGGCGGTTGAGAAAGCATCACTGGTAAGCTTGGAACCACCAATTATTGCTTGATGAAAAAGATTAAACGCGTCAGATAGAATACCCACGGACAGCTTACCACCCACAAGACCTTGAGCTTCTCTACGAGCAGTCTCGGCGTCATCGCGCGGAGGAATGCGAGTGTCCTCGCCGGGCCTTCCCTTTACCAAAGATCCGAATGCTTTATTAATTCCCTCTAAACTGCTGAAGTCCTGTTGCGGACCTTCTAAATTACCTTGAACAGTTCGTAGAGCGTTCTGAGCACTAAATCCAAACTGCTTTAGAATCTCTACGGAAGTTTTGAGACGCCGCGCAGCCTCTTCACTATTTGCTGCGGCCAGAACTAGGTTATCACCGTCGAAATCTAGATTAGAAGTAGCCATCTGGAAGGCCTGCGTGGTGCCGTCCATTGCGGAATTTATTTCCCTAAGCTTACCCCTCGCCTCGTCTGCAGCTGCTCCAAATCCATTGTTTATATTGATAATATCGATGAGAGATTTTCTGAATCCCTCCATAGGACCACGCATAGTTTTCAAATCCTGACCGGCACCCACTGCAAAGGTTCCAGGAACACCTACCTTTCCTTCAGGTAGTTTACCAGTCTTATCTTCCAAGAACCTCATTGGCCGCTGACTCTCTCCTCCAGTAATAGGGAATCGTCCCACAATACCGCGAGTCATTCTACCTTCGGCCTGCTTATCGGTTAGTACCTCACCCTCCAACTTTGCATCACGCTTAACTGCAGACTTCATGTTAGCGTAATCCTTCTTACTCAACAGAACAGCGTCTCTAGGAAGAACATCCTCACTAACTTGTAGGGATCTTATTCTTTCCAGAGCACTGAGGGCGTCTCCAACATCTCCGCCCGCCTTACCAATAGCTCGTAGATGCTTCTCAGTTACCTTTAGATCTTCGGTAATATCTACATTGTATTCAATAGCCTTAGAGTACATAGACCCTGATTGTATACCAGCACCTCTGGTCTGAGAAACCCTTCTAAGCTCTTCTCTTGCCGGGGTACCGGCCTTACCAAAACCTTGCTCAGTTACTTTGTCTAGAAGTACACCCTTACCTTCCTCTAAAGTAGCCCAAAGTCCAGCCATGTACCTTTCATCTTCTGCTGCGGTCTTACCCAGGATCTTCAGAGTAGCATTAAGCATCTCAATATCCTTGAAGATAGGACCTATACTTCTAATAGACTCAAACTCTTCGATACCCTTTGCTCTCTGCGAAGAAGAAGCCTTGTTAACATCACCACCTGCGCGAATAGCTAAAACGTCCCTCATCCTATTAAGTTTCTGGAACGGATCCTTAGCTATATCTACATACTTCTGAGGGCCAGATCCGAATCTCTGTTCTTTCTCCTTACCGGTAGTGCTTCTTTCCTTGTATCTGATGCCGGCGCTCATACCGGCGGTCTCCATCATCTTAATCAAAGGCATCCATGCGGATACAAGCTGCGCTGCAATCTGCTTACCTTCTTCAGTTGCTACTTTCGTACCTTCTTTATTTAGATGAGGCTTAAGTTCGTCAATCTGACGGTTCATCATTTTGTTAGCAAACTCGGCACCCTCTTGCTGGACAGCGGTGCTTTCGCTAGGATCTAGCTGACCCGTGGCAGCGCGTATCTCCAATGCGGACTGTCTTACCTGTTCAAAAGCTTTAGTGAGAGGGCCCGCAGTAGAAAGACCCGTCTCGGAGTCTTCTCGAACCTCTCTCTGCCCTACTGCAGTTCCAATGGAAGGCATGAAGAAGTCTTCGGTTCCTCCACCAAACTTAGGTAGCTGTAAATTAAAAGCACCCTTAGCATAGTCTTTGTCGGCTAAAGTTCTCTTTAGCATATCCGGCTCTACTGTTTTACCAGGCATCCTATTAAAATCTTCAGGCTGCATCTTCTTAAGGTCCGAAGTTACGTTTTCTGTGGCACCTGATAAACCTCTAAGAACCTTATGGTAATCAACCTGTTCCTTAGCAACAACTAGGTGCGCTTTTTCTTCTGCAGCCATAGCGTAAGCGAGAGTCTCTTGCCTCTTCTTCATTGAAGACATTGTGACCGGGTCCATATACCTATCGCCCTCGTCCGAAGGACCGGTCTGACCTTCCTTCTCTAATCTATACCAGGCTGCTGTTCCCTGCAACGCCTTTCCTACGCCCTGCGCCTTCAAAGCTCCTTGAGTTTCTTTCATTGCTACGTTAGGATCTATACCATACTCTGCACCTACCTGCTTTACTGCACCCAGCATGTCCAACTTGGGGTTATTATTAAGGGCACCGGTTATAGCGTCAAACAATAACTGAGCTGATACCTTTCCACCTTCAGACATTGCGGTAGAAATCATTGTAATAACGTCTTGATAATCGCCTCTTCTAGCCATACCCTCTGCACTAGTAAGAATTTCAGTTCCCTTAGGAGCACCTGTCTTATCCATCTCTTCTTGGGTAATAACCTTCATCTCACTCTTAATTCCCGCTGCGGTAGTCATCTTCATACCGGTTCCGGGGGCATTGAACTCTTCGTAAGTGACAGCTGTCATCGGTACGTCGTTTTTCATTACCCTAGTCATACTGGTGATGGTTGCGGCCGTACCGTGTAAGGCCATTTCCACTGCCTTGCCTGCAGCATTAATGCCCATGTGTTGTTTATCTTGTAGACCCATCCCTACCTGAAGATCTTCAGCGGGGTCTTTTATGAACTTAGTCGTTTCCTTAAACATTCCCAAGTTTCTAGCAGCTTTTTGGGTGATTAGGGATTGATCCTCATGTATTTCCGGTACATTTCTTGAGGACATTATAGCAGTCTTTAAGTTTCTAGCAGACGGGGTAATATGACCCTTATCCATCATCTCTTTATGATATGGGGACTGAATAACAGGACGTTCCCCGTCCGTTATCTTAGAAATACCCTTCAAGAATAGAGTTCTAGACTGCTTCATCAAATTCCCGCCGCCGGGCTGAAGCTGCTGTACTGGGCGAGTTTGCATCTTACTAACAATCTGACCCTCATACTGACCGGTCTTTTTGTTCTGCTTTAGACCCCAGTTACTAGACTTAGCCATGTCCGAGGCGGCTTCTTCCGTTAGGCCCAGCATGGATACTACTTCAACCCCGGCCTGAACGAACTGCTTACCTGCCCTGGTCATTTTAAAGAAGGTGGCTTCTACTTCTCCTAACTTGGCAGCATCTACTCTTCCCTCTTCTCCCTTACCCATGATTCGAGCAGCTTGTTTTTGATCAGGCTGGAAAATAACCTTAGACTCAGAAGCCTTCATGAACGACCCCATAGCCTGATGCTTCTCGTACATAGGAGCATCTCCCATCTTCTCACGGAACAGCTTTTGTAATGCGTCCCTGGTTCCAGTTCCCCCACGAGCACCGTGACGCCGGTCGGCGTCTGCGATCTTTTCTATTTGTTGTTCTATTCCCTTAAAATTATGAGTAATTCTATCTAGCCTAGTTACCGCTTGACCGATGATGGTAACAACAGAACCTAGATGCTTCTCCCGGCCCGAGCCAGATTTAATAGTCGGAACAGCACCGCCATCTCTAAGCGTTAAATCTTTAGCGGAGGGCAGATTGAGAGCCTTTGCAACATCCGTACCCTTATAATCAGGCATGTGCTTAATAATACTTTCGATAGCATTAGCAAGAGTCTTTCCTGCATTAGTTATGTCCTGCTGCGCCTGCTTGGCGTAGTCTAGAGACGGCGTCCGCTCTCCTCCAGGAGGAGCAACTCCTCGTCCGCCGCCAGCGCCTGCGCCCTTAGCTATTGCTGCAACAAGAGATCTTCTATCAGTTTGTGTGGCGCGGTCGGTAGGACCGTCCCCTGTTTGACCAGGCTTATCCTTAGGGGATACCAAAGCCTGAGGAGCTTGCTGACGACCCCCAAACTTAGCACGGTTCTCGCTCTGAATTTTCTGGTTTGCCTGAGTACCTCCGACAGTAGGACGACTCTTAGTAGCCTCTAGAGGATCGCGTCCACCCCCAGAAGCAGAAAAGCCGCCTCTACGGAAACCAGCAGCATCTTTCTTCAATTGAGAAAGATACTCATTCCGTATGGCGACTTCTTTTTCTTTAACAGCGTTTAGCTTTTTGTCTATCGCGACAGACTTCCTAAGATTCTTGTTAGCTTGTTCCGCTAATCTCTGAGGCTGAGAAGCAATTCTCTTAGCCTTACCCAGAACCTTATCTCGCTGCCGATCGGCCTGACGTCCTCGATCACCGCCGGAGGCGATGATCTTGTTCAGGAACCCTAACTGGCGTCCAAGTTCAGATAATGCTTTCTCCTGACCAGACAGTGCTTTTGTTTGGGTTCTTTCAGGCTTTACTGGTCCCCCGCCTGCAGAAGTGGGGGATATGCTAGATTGCTTATCCAAAGCAGCTGTAAGTTTATCCATCGTTGCAGTCATCTGAGCGACGCCTGCTGCGAAAGTCTTGAAGTTACTCTTTAGGATAGAATCTATTTGTTTGGGGAAGTCAGAACCTTTAACACCTACAGAGGAAGCTGTAGACTTAACTGAGCCTGCACTAGGAATCGCAGCCCCTAGATCAACATTCTTCATAGCATTCTTAACTGCGCCGCTGAGTGCTCTTTCGACCTGCTTTTGCACATCGGCAATGCTAGACTGCTCAAGTTCTAACTGTAGTTGTATTTTATAGTTGTCTTCTGCCAACTTTCCGTTTCCTCCACCATAAGATTATCGCCTACCTCCCCTCATCTTAACCTGAGATGTGGCTCTAGATCGCTTGTTCCTAGCCCTACGGCTATTGGGCGAAATTATCTCTACTTCTGAGGTTCCTTCGGCGGACTTTACTCTTGATTTAGTATAAGCCAGCTTCATGTAATCCGGATGGGATGGTGTGATAATCAATTCCTCGCCTTTGTCCCATGCACTTAACTTAGATGGTCTACCCGTTTTTCCTCTATCTGCTGCTTTCTTCTCTGTCCTATCCTCTTCCCTGTTCTTGAAATAAGAATCCATGTACTCGTCGAGTTTTTCGTCGTCATCAATAATTTCAGGATCCGGCATCTCGTCGGGCATCATTTCAAAAATCGACTGGTAAAAATTGCTCCAGTATAGCAGTGATAGTTGGTCCGGGGTTAAATCGACTAGTCCGTTGTCAAAGAGCTGTTGTCCCGTTTTGTTTGCAGCGGTGTAGCGAATACGCCACAAACTATGTCGGGCCAAAAAGCGAATTTCTTTTGAAGTAAGACCTATGTTAAACTTAGAAAACTTCTCTATGACAGAAAGACGCATTTCTGCACGGGTCTCTTTCTCGAAGTCGTCGAAAGTATTCCAGAAACGTTCTCCAGTTACAGAGTAAGACGAAGCCCATGCTAGATAAAGAAAAGACTCCTCATCAGCTTTTCTTTCCTGTGACATGTACAACAGGTGCTGAGATTTAATCTCAAGCTTGGCTGCCTCTTCCTGAAGACGTTCTATATTCTCCCGGACCTGATCTCGGCGCGCTTCAATGGCTGTAACTTCAAACACAGCCTCTTGTGCCGTTATCTTCTCTTTGAGTTCCTTGAGCTTATCCTTATCAGCCTTTGTGGTGGCTTTGTCTACCAACGCAGTAGCTTCTTCTAAAGTAGGAAGTCCTTCCTTAGCGGCCTCAAGCAATGCCTTTTCTCGCATATAGCGACTAAGAACTAAATCCTGAGACTTGGGATAAGAAAATATTAAGAACTCTGTACCGCCGGGATAATCTACTCTATTTAAACTTTTGTTGGAAATTACTGATTCAAGAAGGGCTTCTATTTCCTGGAAAGGAAGATCCTTCATAATTACTCGTCCTTAGTAGTTTCCTCAGAAGGGGTTTCAGCTACAGGTTCTTTCTTCTTTCGAGGTCTACCTCTCTTCTTAGGGGCGGGCTTATCCTCAGCTGCCTTCTTCTTCTTAGCTCTTGGCTTTCGAGTCTTCTTAGGCTTAGGCTCCTTAACTACATCGAGAGAGACTTCTTCCTGATCTTCTGACTCGGGAAATTCATCACCCTCTTTATCTATATCGCGAGCTTCCTTGGCGTCTTTCAAAGCTCTGTCAAGTCTGCTCTGTGCAATAGAGCGCAGAGCGGTCTGCTCCGGAGTGTTCTCCAAGAAGTTACTATCTAATCCCTGGATCCAAAGCATTACTTCGAAGCGGGACTTAACTGAGAGAGTAGAATTTTCTTCATTCTGGTATGTATCAAAATCTTCCCATAGATGCGATCCGTCCTGAATTTGAACAATACGGGAGGTAAGATACTCTGTTCTGCCATCTTCTGCCAGATTCTCACAAGTATTACCCATAGGTCCGTTGACCTGCTGATTCAAAGCGAATAGTTCATCTCTGAGTCTAGCAATTTCTAGAGCGATTGCTTCTCTCTCAACTTCTTCAGAGTCTTCTTTGATGTTCTCTAACTTGAATAACTCGGAAGCTAATCCGATACGTGTAGTTTCTACCTTCTCCGCATAGTCATCAGACAAAATACCCTTATCCTTAAGCAGGTCTATCATCTGTGCCTGGGTAAGAAACCCATCCACAATTGCCTGGTTATAGATCTTAGAGTACTGCCAGTCTGCCTTTCTAATATCAGCAGCATTAGGCTGAGCGATAAAATAAGAAACCTCTTCGTCGTCGATAAGTACCTTGAATTCACGCCTAGTTTCCAGGACGTCCTTAACATCTTTAGCTGTTGCCATTTTATTCTCCTTTTCCTTATACCTGATTGTCTGAAATAGACGGTCGTCGGACTTGAATAATGTCCTCGTTCGTCGGTACAAACAGTACCTGATAATTCATATCGATAGTCTTCTTAATTTCCCTAACGGCATCGTTGGCAGATCTCAATACCTTCGACCTGAAGGCCTTGTATCTATAAGTATCACCAATTGCTACCTCAGCAATATTAAGAATGTCATCTGCGCTTCGAAGGACGCTTGCTTCCACATCCCTCTTAAGCTTATCCCTGGACCTTGCCAGGACTGCATCTTCCTTAGAA
>SMVB01241388.1_pt1 | contig 18606 bp, 16 predicted proteins | sample 2456461 | NCBI WGS metagenome assembly SMVB01 (sample SAMN11095934, study PRJNA526329) | marine sediment metagenome | biome: Marine sediment; feature: Surficial sediment; material: Deep marine sediment; isolation source: Hadal surficial sediment | place: Pacific Ocean | collected 2014-05 | depth...
CGATCGATCTCGCCGCCGAGGTGGCGACTCGGCTGGGTTTGGAGTTGGAGCTGCCGACGGTGGACTTCGTTGCCGAGTTGGAGGGCTTGGCGTCCGGTTTGTATGACATTGCCGATTCGGGGATCTGGCCGAACGAGGCTCGCCAGGAGGCCGGGTTTGTGTTTTCCCGTCCGATGACGTCGACGGGGATCATCGCCCAGGTCCTCACCGAAAACGAGGGTTCGGCCGGCTTTGACGATGTGGCCGGGTTGAAGATCGGTGGCATCCAGGGCAGCAGCCAGGAGAAGTTCGTTCTCGACAACGAGGCCGACCTTGGCTACGACGAGTATCTGGGCTTCCAGGGTGCCGCCGAGGCGTTGACCGGGTTGCGGCAGGGTCGTGTCGACCTGCTGGTCCAGGACACGTTGGTTGCCGGGTTCGTGTCGGTGCAGAACGACGATCTGAGTGTCGCCGGACCGACGATTCTGGCGCATCCGCTGTCGTTCACCTATCAGACGGGTAATGAGGCCAAGCGCGACGCCATTGACGTGGTCATCAACGAGATGCTCGCCGACGGCACCGTGGCGCGCCTGCAAACCAAGTGGTTCGACCGTTGCATCGCCGTCCCCGACGGCATCAACGCCGCAGAGCCCTACACGACCATGCCCGGTGGCGACTGCTGAGCACCAGGCACGCGACGGGGGGAGGGTCTCTTTGCGGGAGACTCCCCCTCCCCGTCGGGTACGGTGTTACCGAGTGAGGTGCTAGCCGATGGAATGGGATTGGGGCATAGTTGGCCGGACATTCGACCTGCTCCTGCTGGGAACGCGCCTGACGCTGGTCCTGTTCTTCTTCTCGTCGCTGTTGGGTACGGTCCTTGGCCTCGTTTTGGCGTTGATGCGAATGTCGCGCTTTCGCCTGGCGCGCTGGTCTTCCCTGTTCTACATATGGGTATTCCGTGGCATCCCTGTGCTGGTGATCCTGTTTTTCGCTTTCTTTGTCGTGGGCCGTCGGATGGGACTGACCTCGGTTCAAGCCGGCAGCCTCGGGCTTGGCTTCAGCGCAGCGGCCTATATCGCTGAGATCATCCGGGCCGGGATCATGTCGGTCGACCCCGGTCAGTCGGAGGCGTCGGAAGCCCTGGCAATGACCAAGCGGCATTACATGCGCCGGGTCATCCTCCCGCAAAGCATCCGGGTGATCATCCCCACCTACATGTCGAACTCGATCCTGGTGCTCAAGGTCACCTCGGTCGCCGTCGCCATCGGCATCGTCGAGCTCACCGGCATCACCAGGCAGCTGTCGAATTCGACGACCCGGCCCATCGAGCTGTTCACCGCGGCCGCCGTGCTCTACGTGTTCCTCACCACCGTGATCGTCGTGGTCCAGGAGGTGTTGGAACGACGGTTTGCGCTGAAGACCTGAAAGGAGGTGGACGGTGGATTGGGACGTGGTATGGGAATCGGTGCCCCTGATCTGGAAGGGGGCGGGAGCCACCGTTTCCATGTTCGCCTGGGCACTGGTCATCGGAACCGCGGGGGCGCTCGCTCTGGCGCTGATGCGACTGTCGGCGGCGAAGCCGCTGCAGTGGTTTGCCATCGGGTTCGGTTGGCTGTTCCGCGGGATCCCGCTGCTCATCCTCCTCTTCTTCGCCTTTTTCGCTCTGCCAGAGCTGGGCATCCTGCTGAGTCCGTTCCTCGCCGCCATCCTCGGGTTCAGCTTGTGGACGGCGGCCTATCAGGCCGAGGTCATCCGATCCGGGATCATCGCCGTCGATCCCGGGCAATCTGAGGCCTCAGAGGCCCTTGGGATGACGAAGGCCCATTACATGCGTCGGATCATCTTTCCTCAAGGGCTGCGGATCATGGTTCCTCCCTTCACCGGTAACGCCATCACCTTGCTCAAGCAGACCTCGCTGGCCACGCTGGTGACGGTCCCGGAGATGGCGTTGCTCACCCAGCGGATCTTCAGCAACAACTTCAAGTTCGTCGAGCCGATCTTCGTGCTCGGAATGATCTACCTCGCCATGACCTCCGTGCTCCTGATCGTGTCGGTGGCAGTGGAGCGCGCCGTCAGCCTGAAGGTGTAGCGATGAATGCACTCGTGCAAGTGACTGGGTTGAGGAAGTCCTTCGGCGACAACGAGGTATTGAAGGGGGTCGACTTCGAGGTGGAACGGGGCGAAGTGGTGGCCATCATCGGCCCGTCCGGTTCCGGCAAGACAACGATATTGCGTTGCATCAATCTGCTGGAGCGCCCCACGGGCGGCCGGGTCGAGGTGGACGGCCGAGTCGTGTGCGAAGAGTTGGGCGACGGCACGATGCGGTTTGCCGAGCGGGGTGACGTTCGCGAGATCCGTGAGCAGGTCGGCATGGTGTTCCAACGTTTCAACCTCTTTCCTCACATGACGGCGCTGGACAACATCACCGAGGCGCCGAAATCGGTGAGAGGCATGAGCAAGGAAGACGCCAATGCACGTGCCCGCGAGCTGCTCGACTCGGTCGGCCTCGGGCACAAGGCGGACGCCTACCCGCTCCAGCTCTCCGGTGGGCAACAACAACGGGTTGCCATTGCCCGCGCGCTGGCGATGGAGCCCGCGTTGATGCTCTTCGACGAGGTGACGTCTGCGGTGGATCCAGAGCTGGCCGGTGAGATCCTGATGGTGATGAAGCGGCTGGCCCAACAGGGAATGACGATGCTGGTCGTAACCCACGAGATGAGCTTCGCCGCCGACGTTGCCGACCGCGTGTTGTTCATCGACCACGGCGTCATCGTCGAACAGGGTCAGGCTCGTGACGTATTGACCGCCCCCCAGAACCCGCGAACGCGGGCGTTCCTCCACGCCGTGCTCGACCGGGCTCCCATGGCCGAAGACGACGAGTCCACCGCCGGCGCTGGCGAGGAAGCGGGCTTCGGTGGCTCGGACCTCTTTAGCGAACGGGTGGCGACTGACCCTGAAGCCGGGCCGGATGATGGCTGATCCGCGTCAAACGTCCTCCGACGTCACCACGATGTGGAGCGACGTGCTCACCGACCGGGATCGTCGCGTGATCGCCAATGCCGGTTACGGCAAGGCCCGCGGCCTCGGGGAATCGCCGCTCCTGCTGGTGATCGACTGCCAGTACAACTACATCGGAGCCGACGAGCCGGTCGACCAGCAGCAGGACCGCTGGCCCGCCGGGGGAGGCGACGGAGCCTGGGCCGCCATCCGCACCATTGCCAAATTGCTGGATGTCGCAAGGGGGGCAGATGTGCCGGTCCTGTACACACGCAACGTGCAGAAACGGACGATGCGGTTCGATTCCTTTGCCGACAAATCGACCTGGGACAAGAAGGCGACGCTGGACGGGTCGGAAGGCAGCCGCATCGTCGACGAGATCGCACCGTTGGAGGGTGACTTCGTCCTCGACAAGAGTTATGCGAGCGCCTTCTACGGGACACCGCTGCTCACCTACCTGGTGGGTCTCGGCGCCGACACCTTGGTGATCACAGGCGTGTCGACGAGCGGTTGTGTTCGCGCCACCGCCGTCGACGCCGTCACGCGGGGATACAAGGTCGCCGTGGTCGCCGATGCCGTTGCCGACCGTATCGGTGCCTCCCACCAGGTGGCGCTGCTCGACCTGTGGATGAAATACACCGACGTCATCGACGCGGCGTCGGCTGCCGACTACCTAACAACCGCGGGATCGTCTAATGGTTGATCTCGCCATCGTCAACGGCACCGTGGTCGTGCCCGGTGAGGAGCCCCGGCTCGCCGAGTTGGCGATCGACGACGAAAAGGTGACCGCCATCTATCCTGCTGGCACCGCGGTGCCAGCCGATGAGCGGATCGACGCCTCGGGTCTCCACGTGTTCCCAGGAGCCATCGACCCGCACATCCACCTCGGCGGATATCAAGATCTGGCCATCGACACCGAGCCCGGTACCGGCCTTGCCGCCCTTGGAGGTGTCACCACGCTGGTCAACTATTTCAAGGACACCGGCTCCTATCTCGACCTCGTACCCACGTACATCGAGACCTACGAGGGCGGCGCCTACATCGACTCGGCGTTCCACCTTCAGCTCCTCACCGAACCGCATCTCGGCGAGCTGGCGGAGACCACGCACCGATTCGGGATCACGTCGTACAAGATCAACCTGGCTTGGAAGGGCAGGGAGAAGGCGGTCTTCGACAGCGATCGCTCTATCGACAACGGCTGGGTGTGGTCTGTGATGTTGGCAATGCGGGACATCGACCCCGAGCACATGGTGCTCAACGTGCATTGCGAGAACCAGGAGCTCAAGAACGAGGCCCGCCTCCGCATCGAGGACGAGATGGATCCTTCGCTGCGGTTCTATGAGCAGTTGGCCCCCGACTTCACCGAGACCGACAGCGTGCTCTCCATGATGCTCCTGGCCAGGATGACCGGCGTCACCACCTATCTCGTGCATCTGAGCGCAGCCCTCACCATGGAGGCGCTGGCGCTCGACTGGGCAGACAACCCGAAACTCATCGGAGAGACGTGCCCGCATTACCTGATGCACACCGTCGACTCCGACGCCGGGCTGAAGGCCACGGTGAGCCCGCCGGTGCGTACGCAACGCGACCAGGACGCGCTGTGGGAAGCGCTCGGCGACGGTCGGCTCGATACCGTTGGCAGCGACTCCAACCCGATCCTGCACAAAACGAAGATGGGTGACGGCGAGTTCTGGTCAATCAAACCCGGGTTCGACGGGGTGGGATTCATCGTCCCAACCCTGCTCGATGGGGGCTACCACCGTCGCCGGCTCCCCTTGGGCCGGATCGCCCAGATCATGGCGGAGAATCCGGCGAGGATCTTCGGCCTGTACCCGGCAAAGGGCACCATCGCCGAGGGTTCGGACGCCGACCTCGTCATCGTCGACCTCGAAGCCGAGCACACCGTCACCGACGACGCCACCGCAGCACACTCCGATTTTTCGATCTTCGAGGGGATGACGTTTCGTGGTTGGCCTGTGATGACCATTTCTCGGGGCGAGATCATCGCCCAGGACGGCAAGCTGGTCGGGAAGCCTGGCCGGGGCCGGTATCTGCGCCGCCAGGTCGCAGCGTCCAGTGGAGGCTGAAGCCATGGGTCAGACCGTTGCGCAAAAGATCATTGCCAGGGCCGCCCATCGAGACACGGTGGAGCCGGACGAGGTGTTGTGGGTCGACGTGGACATCGCCATGATCCACGACTCCGGCGGCCCTCGCCGCATCTGGCCCATGCTCACCGAACTCGGTGTCAGGGTGCTGGACCCCGATCGCCTGGTCATGGTCTCCGACCATTACGTTCCCGCCCAGGACGTCGGCGCCGCCGAGATCCTGCAAACGACCAGGGCATTTGCTAAGGAATTCGGCGTCACCCGGTTCCACGAGGCACAGGGAATTGCTCACACGCTCATGGTGGAGAAGGCCTATCTGCGGCCGGGCATGCTGTACGTCGGGGGAGACTCACACACCTGCACCGGCGGCGTGCTTGGCTGTCTGGCCCTTGGGATGGGGAGTACCGACCTGTTTGGTGTCGTGGCGACCGGCCGTACCTGGCTGCGGGTTCCTCACACGATCCGTGTCGAGATCGATGGTGCCCTTGCGGTCGGCGTGACTGCAAAGGACCTCATCCTGACCATCATCGGCGATCACGGCATGTCCGGTGGCCTGTACCGCGTCCTTGAGTTCGGCGGGCCGGCCATCGCCGGCATGGGGATACAAGAACGCAGCGTGCTCACCAACATGTGCGCCGAAATCGGTGCCAAGACCGGGATCATCCCCGCCGACGACGTCACCGTCTCCTACCTCGCCGAGCGCGGAGTCGATGTCGAACCAGGGCCAGTCTCCGACCAAGACGCCACCTACGCCGAGACCTGGCGCTACGACGCCACGGCTGTCGAGCCTGTCATTGCCCGACCGCACCGTCACGACGATGTGGTTCCCGCCTCCGAAATCTCCGGCGTTCCGGTGGGCCGCGCCTACATCGGCGCCTGCACCGGTGCCAAACATTCCGACCTGGTTATGGCCGCCGAGGTACTGCGCGGGCGTTCGGTCGCTCCCGGTGTGCTCCTCCAGGTGGCGCCGGCATCACGCGGCGCATGGGAGCAGGCGATAGGCGACGGCACGGCGGCGACGCTCATGGAAGCGGGGGCACACATCTTGTCCACGGGATGTGGGGCATGCCCCGGTATCGGGAGCGGGGTGCTCGGCCCCGGCGAGGTGTGCATCTCGACAACGAGCCGCAACGCTCGCGGCCGGATGGGGAGCCCCGACTCGCAGGTGTATCTCGGCTCCGCCTACTCGGTGGCGGCCGCTGCGGTGGCGGGGGAGATCGTCGATCCTCGCATGCTGATGGCGGTGCCGGCATGACGATCATCGAAGGGAGGGTCTGGAAGTTTGGGGATGACGTCGACACCGACGTCATCGTCCCCGGCCGTTATCTCATTGGAGACGTTCCGGAGATCGCTCGCCACGTAATGGAAGGGATACGCCCGGGGTTCGCCGACCTGGTCGAACCCGGCGACATCATCGTGGCCGGATCCAACTTCGGTACAGGGTCGAGCCGCGATGTGGCGGTCAAGGCCATGCTGGCCACCGGGATCCGGGCGATCGTTGCCGAATCATTCGCTCGCATCTACTTCAGGAACTGCATCAACTCTGGTCTCGCCCCCGTCGAATGTCCCGGTGCAAGTGTCATCGAAGAGGGCCAGCGGGTTCGAATCGATTTGCTCGACGGAAAGGTGACCGTGGTCGACACCGGAGTTGTGCTGGAGGCCGTGCCGCTGCCAAAGGAGATCGCGTCGATCCTGGACGCGGGCGGGCTTGTCGGTTTCATGAGGCGGGAGATCGAGGCGGACCACAGATGAGTGGAACACCGGCTCGGCTGCGCGCACTGCTCAGCGCTGACGCTCCTGTGGTGGCACCGGGTGCATTCAATGCGCTGTTTGCCAGACTGATCGAGGAGGCCGGCTTCGATGCCGTCTATCTGACTGGAGCAGGCGTGGCCAACGCCCTGCTCGGTCAGCCCGATCTGGGTTTGGTGACGATGAGCGAGATGGTGATGGTTGCGGAACGGATCTGCGAGGTAGTCGACGTTCCGGTGATCGCAGACGGCGACACCGGATACGGCGGGGTGCACAACGTCGCCCGCACCGTGGCGGCTTACGAACGGGCCGGGGTCGCCGCCATCCAGATCGAGGACCAACAGTTCCCGAAGCGGTGTGGGCACTTCGAAGGCAAGGAGGTAGTTTCCGCAGATGAAATGGTGGAACGTGTGGTGGCTGCCCGCCGAGCTCGATCCGGAGACGACGGGATCGTGATCATTGCCCGCACCGACGCTGCGGCCGTTGAGGGCATCGAGAACGCCATCGTTCGTGCGCGAACGTATGGCGAGGCCGGCGCCGACCTGCTCTTCGTGGAGGCTCCGTCGAGTCGGGACGAGCTGGCGATGGTTGCCGGTGAGCTTGGGGATTGGCCCTTGGTGGCAAACATGGTCGAGTGGGGAAGGACGCCGCTGCTGTCCGCCCAGGAGCTCGGCGACCTCGGCTTCACGCTCATTCTGTTCCCAGGCAGCGTGACCCGCACGGTGACGCGGGCCGCGCGGGAAACGCTCGATGAGCTGCGCAGCACCGGCACCACGATCGGCAGGCTGGACCAGATGGCCACCTTCGACGAGGTGAATCGGGTGGTGGGCCTGAGTGAGGCCGACGAGTTTGAGCGGTCCATCACCGACGCAGCATCGGACGGGTCCTGATCGGATGCCGTGTCTCGGTAGGGCACGGGTCACTATCGGGGCCGCTGTAGTGGTAGCGGCACTGCTGACCGCATGCGGGTCGAGTGCCACCGCAACCACAACTTTCCAGGGATTCGCCGGCTGTTCGGCTGGGGCGGGCTCAGCCGTTGCCTTCCTGCAGCGGACCCTCGATGCGGCCGGCGACGTCGAACCGGCGGGGCTCGCCGAAGCGCTCCCCAACTTCGATCACGACGTGCGCGCGATGGCGTTGCGAGCGCAGGAGGTACATTGCACCGAGGAAGGCTTCAACGCGGCCATCATGGCCAGGGCCGATGAGTTGATCGCCGGCGGAGCCGGTGGGGAGCTGCTCATCGCCATCGCCAGGGAACGCGGCCTGGGTTCGCTCGATGAGAACAAGGGCGGTCTGATCCGGATCCCCACCCGCTGAGAGGCTCCGCAATAGGCCGCGGTCGGGTCTTTGTCGGCGAGGCTATTTGCGGAGCCGTGGCCCGAGCTGCCCGCCGCGAAACGGCAAGAGCGGAAAAACTGGCTCCACTTCTGTCGAGACGACCCGTCACCTGTCGGTGCGAAGTCTGAGGACCTTTCGGTCAGACGGTGTCGCGGGTTGCTTCTCTGGCGTCACAAAGGACGTAGAAGTGGAACTCGGATCGCCCCTGCGGGCTCCTCTCCACGGGAATCGGATTCTCCTCGAACCATCGCAGGTAGTTCTCGTATGCTGCATGGTCGGCGAAATGCAGCTCGGCGATGCGTTCGAACGTTGTGGTATCACCGGCGACCGGTGTTCCCGCGCTTGTCGCGGTGACCGGCCGAACCACGGTGTTCAACACGACACGGTCCAGATACGGGTTGGCCAACAGGTCCGGATAGTGGATGTCCCAGAGCCACAACTCGTAGTCCTCTACCGACATCCCCTCGATGATGTCGTACCCCAGGATCGCTTTTACCGTTGTTGTGCCCATGGTGGTGCTCCTGCATCGATTTGGTAAGCGTAGAGCGAGTGGTGTATCCGCAATGGTGGGGTCCGATCCTGCGTCTTGCGGCGAGTTCCGCTGAGCGGAACGGCGTTGCGTAGACTGCGACCGAGGAACCATGTCAACCGGACCAAAACCGCAGACGATCGGCGCCGTCGAGCGCGCCGCCGACGTGCTCAACGCCTTCACCGAGCTGGACGGCGCGACCGCCGGGGTCACCGAGCTCTCGGACCGCCTTGGGCTCTCCAAGGCCGTGGTGCACCGGATCCTGGCTTCGCTTCGCGCAAGAGGATTCATCGACCTCGACGAGCAGACACGGAGGTACTCGCTGGGGCCGGCATCGCTGGCGCTCGGCCTCACCTACCTGCAACAGATCGATGTTCGTGACGCGGCGCGGTCGGTGCTTCGAGACCTGTCCGAGCAGACCAACGAGACCGCCACGCTGTCGATCCGCCGCGGTGACGTGCGCATGTACGTCGATCAGGTGACCCCGGCGCGTGAGGTCAAGATGACGGTGCAGCTCGGGCACCCATACCCGTTACACGCCGGGGCGTCGTCCAAGGCGTTTCTTGCGCACCTGTCTGCTGCACACGTCGACGAGTACCTAGCCGGTCCCCTGGAGGCCCTCGGCGAAAATACGATCACAGATCCGGTTCTCCTGCGCCTGGACCTCGGAGAAATCCGCAAACGCGGCTATGCAGCCTCCTTCGGGGAACGCCAGGAGGGTGCAGCCTCGATCGCGGCACCGGTGTCCGACCACGAGAACGACACGGTCGCCGTGATCAGCGTTTGCGGCCCAGTCGAGCGGTTCCGCGACGAGGTGGGTGCGATCGCCCCTGTGCTGCTCGAGGCAACGCGAGAGCTGTCGAGGAAACTCGGTTGGGAAGGCTGAGCAACGATCAACGATACGGTCGGGGTAGGTAGCTTCCCTGGGGAGACCCGACCACGACGGCGTCGTCGACAATCTGGGATCCCCTGAGAAAGACGTGCTTCACCTTGCCGGTGAGCTCGGTTCCTTCCATCGGCGAGTAACCCTGGGTCGATTCGGAATCCTCAGCTCGAACGACCCACGTGTGTTCCGGATCGACGAGTGCGATATCGGCGTCGAATCCCGGTGCGATGTCACCCTTGGCGAGCAGCCCGAACCGTCGCGACGGGTTCCAGGAGACCAGCTCGGCGATCCGGTTCGCTGATAGGCCGCGTCTGGTTCCTTCACTGAAGACACCGCCAAGGAGGTACTCGGTGCCGCCGAACCCGGCCTTCGCCTGCCACACATCGTTCGGGTCCGCACCAAGCTTGGTCTCCGGCTTGCAGCAGGCGTGATCGGAAACGACCCAATCGATCTCGCCGCCAACGACGGCATCCCACAGCGCCTCGACATCGTCCCTCGGCCGGAGCGGTGGGTTGACCTTTCCGTATAGGCCTGTGGTGGTATCGAGGTCGGTGAGCAGATGACCGATGGTCACCTCTCGCTTGAAGTCGATGTGCGGGTAGGTCTGTGCCATCAGTCGGGCCGACTCCACCGCCATCGCAGACGACAGGTGGAGCAGGTTGATGTTGCCCAACCCGGTGGCGTGGGCGAGATAGGCGGCGATTGCGATCGCCAGACCTTCCGAGTGAGGCGGTCGCGCCGCCGAGTAGGCGGCCAGGCCATCGAGGTTGGAATCCACCTCGACCATCTCGGTATAGGCGGTCATGATTTCTGCGGTTTCACAATGCAGGCTGAGCGAGATGTAGTCGGCGATCTCAGGGAACTCTTCTCGAGCCGACTGGATACCACGCATGACGAACTCGAAGTGGGCGTAGTCGTATCGCTCCCCGGGTGGCGTCATGAGAAAGGAGGCCTGGTCGTCCGACCTGCCGTGCAGCCCATGGCCGCCGTAGAACATGAAAACCTTGAAGGAGGTCACTCCGAATCGGTCGATGAGCATTGGGATCTCGTCGATATGGCCGCGCTGCATCGGAGCGAGGTGGAAGGCGTAGTCGACGTGAGCTCGGCCCTCGGCGGTCTCGAGCACTTCGGGGAAGAACTCCTCATAGGGGCCGCCCTTGTTGAGGTAATACTGCCCGGTGCGGAAGTAGGTGATGGCGGTGGTCACGCCGCCCTGGGCGGCCGCGCGGCTCTCGGTGGCGGCGTCCTCGGCGAGCGGGTTGTATATCCCCCAATGGCAATGGGCGTCGACCGCTCCGGGGAAGGCGAGCAGCCCTGCCGCCTCGACGACCGCATTGGCATCGGCAGGATCGAGGTCCGATTCGACGCTGGCTACCTTCCCGTCCGCGATCCCTATGTCGAGTCGATCAACCGTGGTGAGGTTGGGGCGTACCACGCCGCTGCCCTTGATGATCAGGTCATAGGTCGCCATCTCGCTCCTTTTCGGGTCCGGCCGATGCTACCCAGTCCCGTTGGGCGGAACGCTGTTCCGACAGTGCTTAGAGCGCGCACCGATAGGTGACCGGTCGTCTCGACAGAAGTCGAGCCATTTTCCCGCTCTTGCCGCTTCGCGGCGGGCCGCTCGGGCCACGGCTCCGCAAAAGGCCTTCGCCGACAGAGACCGGATCGTGCCCTATTTGCGGAGCCTCTTGAATGACTGGTTCTAGGTGAGCGGGAACGGCGGTTGCCACCAGGCAGGACGATCGTCGATAACGATCTCGCTGACCCACTTCACCCACCAGAAGCCGCGCCGTCCCGGCGCTACCAGTCGCAAGGGTGCGCCGTGGCCCACCGACAGCGGCCTGCCTCCGACGTGGGTGGCGAGCAGGAGTTTGCCGACATCGGCCATCGGAAACCGTCGCTCGTAGCCGGTGGCCGCCACCACCCGAACGCTCGTCCCCGTCGCGTCGATCAGCCGGTCGAGGCGAACCCCAGTCCATTCCTGTGTTGCATACCAGCCGCCGGTGCAGTCCAGCGTCGCTGTGACGCGATCATCGAACGCCATCAACTGGTCCATTGTCATCTCCCCGGTGCCGGTCGGCGATGTCACCGTCAACAGGTGGGCGGCGCCGAGTGTGGGCGGTGTGTCGTTGAGCCACGAGGTCACCGGCATCTCGGGTGGATCGAACGATCCCTGCTCGTGCGATCCAGTGAAGCGGCGGTTCCCTCCCGGCAGGCCGGCCGCCTTGGTGGTGGCCTCAACCGCGATGTACCCGAACGCCGCAACCCCTGCCAGGGCACCGACGCGGAGAAAGTTGCGGCGGCTCAGATCAGAAGTCCGGAAGCGTTGTGGCCTTTGCCAGACGTGGACGGCGCCGGCGATCACGGCGGACACGGCGGCTGTGACGTGGACCTGCATGATGGTGACCGGACCGACCGCGATCACGTTGAAGACCGAGTGAGCGATGCCGGAGATCAGGGTGACGACGACGAGCGCCGCCAGGAGGATGGACAGCGGGCTGCCGCCGCGTTCCCTCTTGAGGCCGCGGCTGGCGATCGCGGTTTTCCACGGAGCGAGCACGATGATGGCGACCGCGGCTAGCCCATGCGTGATCAGGACCGGGCGCACCCAGGCGGTGCCAATGCCGAACGCAACCACCCCCGAGGCGGCGGCGATCCCGAGCAGCGCAGCCAGCGCAAGGTTGGTTCTGCGGCCGGCCATCACCGGAGTGTATGACCCGATGCGGCCGGCAGCCAGGGGAGTCGGCGAGCTCCTTCGGCCCGGGTACCTAGTCCGCGTTCCTCGGGGTAAAGACTTCCCTGAGATTTCGGTAGTCGCCGTCGATGGATCGCTGCACGATCAGCCTCAGGATCGGTTCGGCGATCTTGAAGAAACCCGAGGCGTCACCGGTGATGATTGCGGTGACCTTGGTCCCGGAATCGATTGGTTCCACCATGCGGGTGAAGGTGATCGGAAACGAGCCCGCCGTCGACGATGCTCTGATCATCCTGCCGGGCTCGTACGCCTCCACCTCGAAGGTCGACTCGATCTTTCGCCGAAGGAACGTCGCCACCTGGTCGTAGGTCGAGGCGACGCCGATCGGGCCATCCGAGGTCCGGCGTGCCGACACCATGCCGGACTGCCACTTCGGGTTGTTCTCCATGTCGGAGAGACAGGCGAACACCTCTTCTGGCAGCGCTGCGATATCCACAGTGGCGGTGACTTCCATCGCCCTCCCTATGGCTTTGGCGCGCGATGGTATCGAGTTGGGCGAAGGACCGGACGCGTCCACCATGAGGGGTGCACCGTGGTCATCACCGGCGTCGACCGCGGCGACGGTGACCGTATAGGGCGCGGTGTCGGTGGGGGAGTTCGTTGGTGATGGCAAGGGTTCCGTAAGGACCATTTGGTAGGAAGAGGTAGTCGATTGTGCGTCGAGCGGTGTTCGGCGCAAGTGCCTATGGTGATTGAGAATGGCGACACCACGACTGGGGCGAAAAGCAGAGCTCGACACCATCGCCGACGCCATCGCAGCCGGTCTGAGCGGCGAGCGACGCCTCGTCGTCGTCGTGGGCGATGCGGCGAGCGGCCGCTCCCAGCTCCTCGAGGCAGTGGCCACGCTCGCTGCAGATCAAGGGGCGAGTGTTGGACACGCCCAAGGTCACGAGGCGGCGGTTTCCGACATCGGAAGCGTCGCAGACGATCTCGGACTCACCGCTGACGGCGACGTCGCCGTCATTCTCGTTGTTGACGATGCGCAGTGGGCCGACCCGACCTCCATCGGTCTGTTGCAGCGCACCTTTGCCACCAGCAGCGACGGCATCACCATCGTGCTGGGCCATGAGCCGACGGATGGGATCCAGGCGCTGGCGCTGGACCGGATGAGCAGAGCGGCGGCCCGGACCGGTCGAGTCGATGAGCTGGTCCTCGAACCGCTCACCACCGCACAGCTCAGAGACGTCGCAGACGCCGGCGTCGCCGAGCGCATCACCGCCCTGACCGGCGGCACCTACGACGATGTCGACCGGCTCGTGACCGATTGGGTTGAAAGCGGGATTCTGGGGTGGAGCGATGGTCGACTCGAAGCGCCTGGCGAGCTCCCCGACACGTGGACGGGAGCCCACGGCCCACGACCGGAGGATCTCGACGCGCCGGCACGCAAGCTCGTCGAAGCAGCCAGCCTGGCCGGCCGTCCGATCCCGCTGGATGTCTCCGCCGATCTGGTCGAGCTGTCAGGCGACGAGACTCTGACCCTCGGCGAACAACTCGTCGATCAAGGCTTGCTCACCCAGTCCCGTGCCGGATTTGCCTCGCCCAGCGCGCTGGCCTCCGCGCGCGTTGCCGCCATGCTCGGAGGAGTCCGCGTCGCCCATCTCAACGGCGAGCTCGCCCGGGCGTTCACCGATGCCGGCTATGCGGAGCGCTCACCGGGCCTAGTCGGCGGGTATCACCTCAAGGCCGGCGACCCGGAGGCGGCGATTGCCTTACTCGATGCAGCGCTGACGGCTGCCATCGCCGACGGAGCGCTCGCCGAGGCGGTGCCGCTTATCGATGCGGCCCTCAGTGCCATCGATGAGGAAGGGGTCGGCACTCCCGAGCTCGAGGGACGGCTCCGCCTGGAGCGGGCCAAGTACTACCAGGTGGCCGGCTGGTCCGACCTTGCGGCGGAAGACCTGAGGGTGGCCATGCGCCGGCTGGAGGGTTCGAGCCGCGTCGACGCCCTTGGCTTCCTCGCCACCGTTGAGGACAACCGTCAGGAGTCGCAAAGCGCTGAGGTTTACGTCGCCGCCGGCATCGGGGAGGCGGTGGCGATCGACGAGCAGATGAAGGCCGGCTCGCTGCTCCTCCTCCAGGCGCGCATCCTGCAGCGGATCGGCTTTCCGATCGAGACCGATGTTTCCCAGGCCAAGGGCAGCGCCACACTCGAGGATGGGGGCAACCCCTTCCAGCGCTTCCTCGCCACCCAGAACACGGCCAGGATCGCCCTCGATCGCGGAAAAGCCGGCGAAGCCGAGCCGTTGTTCAGTCGTGTGTACATGAGAGCCGAGGAGACCGCAGGCCTCGCCGCCAAGGCGGATGCTGCGGCCTGGTTGGGTCGCGCCCAGTTCATGCGCGGTCACGCCAGTGAGGGCCTCGAGTCGGTGGCTACCGCCATGGAGCTGGCCGAAGCGACCGCAACGTCTGGGCCGATCTTTCTCGGCCACATGGCACGGTCGGAGGGTGCAGGCCGCTTCGCCGCCTACGACGACGCCCTGGGAGCTGCCGACGCCATGCTCGGCTACGTCCTCCAGCAGCTGCCCGATTGGGAGAACGCGGCGCGCTATCTCCGAGCCAGGGCGCTGCTCGGGCTCGGGCACACCGACGAGGCTGCCGAGGAGATCGAGTCGGCGCTTGCGCTGTGCCCGGACGGGATCAACGGGTGGCGTTGGCGGCTGAGGATCGAAGCGTTCCGGTTCAACGTGCTTGCCGCACAGGAAGCCGACTGGCCGAGGGAGCGCGCAGAGGATCTCACCGACGAGCTGCTGCAAGGCCAATGGCTCGACGTCGCCGCCGAGCTGATGGCGGTTCGTGCCGGGGTAGAAGAGGACGAAGAGCTCGCCAAACAGGCCGCCGCGTTGTCACTCCAGCTCGGTATTCCGACGACCGCTGCTGCCGCCATCGAAGCAGTAGCACTTTGGTCAGACCCCGCCTCCGCCGCCGTCGCGTCGAGGATCAAGGAAACGGCGAACCATGTTCCCGAGGATTGGCATGAAGCCTGGGCGGCGCAGCCGGGAATCGCTTCCGCCCTTGCCGCTCCTCGGGTGCTCGACGACGAGCTGACCGCAGCAGCGACCCTCCTGCAGAGTGACCTCGACGCCGCGTTGCTCGCTGCGGGGCTCGCCGACCCCGACACCACGTTGAGTCCTGCGCAACGCCGCGATCAGGGACTGATCCGGCGCAGGCCGGGTCGGGTCCGCAGGACGGCGCTGTTGCTCAGTGCCGCGGCCGCGGTAGTCATTCTGGCCATCGTCGGAGGTGGGTTAGCGGCGACCGTATTCGCCCCGGACCAACCCGAGCCCACCACGTTGCAGACCACTGTGCCAGTTCCCACGACGATCCCGAGGATCGAAGACACCAAGATCACGGAAGACCTCCCCAGGGCCTTTGGGAAGTACTGGGAGACCTTCGGTGCCAACCAGGCACGTACGGGAGGAAGCAACGCGAGCGGCGTCCAACAGCCGGAAGGTTATTATTGGCGCAACGAGCGCAACCAGGACCCGTTCTTTGCCTCACCGATTGTCGTCGGACAGCGGCTCGTCATCGGCAGCCTCGATGGCCAGGTCTACTTTCTCGACCGCGCCAAGGGAGACCAGATCTCTGACATCCAGAGAACCGGCGACCGGATCGCCATCACCGCTGCTGGAGGCAAGATCACCGCAGAGGGCTCCGATCTGTTTCTGGCATTCGTTGCGAGCAGCGACGGGTTCCTCTACGCCTACAACGTAGGCAGCGCCACTGAGTTGTGGAGCTACCAGATCGACACGATCGGTACCCCGGCTGTCGACGGCGCCGCAGGACGCATCTACATTGGGGGGACCGACGGCTTCATTTACGCGCTGAGCACAGGGTTTGGTGAGGAGGCGTGGAGGTGGCCGCTGGGGGACGAAGGCCTCGGCGGACCGATCAGCACCGACATCACCTTGGCAGACGGGAAGGCATACTTCGGAGTTGGCAGCGAGCTGTGGCAGCTCGATGTTGCGACGCTGGAAGGGACGGCCTGCGACGTCTTGAGCGGGGGCGACTTCCTCACCCCGGTGGTGAGCGGCGGCGTGATCTACGCCGCGAACAATTCCGGCTTCGTCCACTTCCTCAACCCCGAACCGTGTGCCTGGGCCGGGGTCAACATCAACGTGCAGGAGCAGATCACAGTAAAGCCGGCGGTGTACGACGGGATGATTTATCAACCCGGCCGCAATGGCGTCACCGCGTATGACCTCGACGGCAACCACGTTTGGGGGCCGCGACCGGTTCGCGACGGAGAGGTGGTGGCCCCGCTGGTGCAGGGATCGCCGGCAGTCGCCGGTGGCCTGGTCTATTTCGGTGCCGAAGACGGCTATATCTATGCGCTAGACGCCAAGACTGGAGACCTCAAGTGGGAGTGGTACGAGAGCGTGCCGATCAGCTCCGCCCTTGCGGTCACCGATCGTGTGGTCTACGCAGCTACCAATGCCGGTCATGTGATTGCCATAGCTCCCGTAGCTGCAGAGCGGCTCGCCGAGACGACAACAACCACGGGCGCCGATTCGAACACGGGCACCACGGTTCCGCCCGACGGCGAAACCACCTCGACGACCGCCCGCAGCGGTGGCGGTTCTGGGGGAACCTTCTAGGAGCGTGCGCCGGTAGGTGACGTCTCAACAGACGTGGAGCCATTGTCCCGCTAATGGCTAGGGGCCGTTCGGGCCACCGGTCCGTAGGTGGCCTCGCCTATAGAGACCGGATCGCGCCGTATTGGCGGAGCCAGCCACTTTTCCCGCTCATGCCGCTTCGCGGCGGGCCGCTCGGGCCCCGGCTCCGCAGGTGGCCTCGCCGGCAACGACCGGATCGCTCCCTTTTGCGGAGCCTCTGGCTCCTACCCTGCCGATGATGGAGACTCGCCTCATCGAGCTGGCCATTCCGTTGACCCGGCCCTTCGACACTGCAGCGGGGACGATCGACCAGCGCCGGACCGTCCTCGTCGGGCTCACCGATCACGGCACCACGGGGTGGGGAGAAGCAGCCCCGTACCCTGGGATGACCACCGACACCATCGACGGGGTGTGGGCGAGCCTCAGCGGTGAGACGTCGGCGCTGACGCCGTCGGCAGCGGCGGCCCTCGAGGGTGCCAAGGCCGATTTGGCTGCTCGTCTCGGCTCCGAGCCCTTGTGGAAGACCCTCGGGGGAACTGCCAGGCCGCTGATGACCTCGGTGGCGATCGGCATCGACGCCGATCCAATCGACCGTATCAAGGCGACGGGTGCCGCTGCCGCCAAGCTCAAGATTCGACCAGGCGACGACGTGCGCCGCGTCGATCGCCTCCGTGAACGGTATCCCGAGCTGACGATTGGCGTCGACGCCAACGGCTCCTACTCCTGGGGCGAGCGTGATGCGCTTCTGGAGCTGGACCGCTTTGACGTGGCCTACATCGAGCAGCCGTTCCCGGCCGCGGATCTCCGATCCCATGCCGGGCTTCGTGAGGAGATGCTCGCCGACGTCGCCGTCGACGAGCCTATCGATTCCGCGCAGGCTGCAATCGTCGCCATCGAAGCCGGGGCGGCCGACGTTCTTGTGGTGAAGCCGGGAAGGATCGGACTCGGTGCGTGCCGGGTCATCCACGACCTCGCTCTGGCTGCAGGCATCCGGGTGAAAGCCTCTGGGCTCCTCGAGACCGCGATCGGAAGGGCGCACACTCTGGCCGTCGCTACCTTGCCGGGGGCGGTGCACTCCGACGTCGCTTTAGATTCGTGGTTCTACGCTTCCGCAACGGGCTCTCCTCGGCTTGTTGTCGTCGACGGGTCGATCACCGCTTCCGCCGAGCCCGGCATCGGCGTGTCGCCCGACCTCGATGCCCTGGCGCCCCATGTCATCCGGGACATCACGATTGGCTGACTCTTCGGTCGCACGTGCCCGGGGCATACCGTCGGGGTCCGTTAAAAGGCGTATGAGCCAGCAGAGGACGTAGCTACTCCACCGGGAGGCCGAGGCCGCGGCTGATCACCAGACGCTGCACCTCGCTGGTGCCTTCGCCGATTTCGAGCACCTTGGCGTCGCGGTAATGGCGGGCAACCAGCGATTCGTCCATGAAACCGTATCCCCCGAAGATTTGTGTCGCCTCCCGGGTTGCGGTCACCGCAGCCTCAGTGGCGTATAGCTTGGCGACAGCCGCCGCCTGCTTGTATGGCTGTCCACTGTCCTTGAGCCAGGCTGCCTTGTAAACGAGGAGGCGTGCCGCTTCCGTCATCACCTCGAGGTCGGCCACCTTGAACGCGATCGCCTGGTAGGAGCCGATGGGCTTGCCGAACGA
>SMVB01068826.1_pt1 | contig 18604 bp, 18 predicted proteins | sample 2456461 | NCBI WGS metagenome assembly SMVB01 (sample SAMN11095934, study PRJNA526329) | marine sediment metagenome | biome: Marine sediment; feature: Surficial sediment; material: Deep marine sediment; isolation source: Hadal surficial sediment | place: Pacific Ocean | collected 2014-05 | depth...
AAGCCGATCTGCAGGGCCGCGTAGGAAAGTGCCTTGCTGACAAAGGCCCCATACTCGGACGTCGAGCTAAAACGCAGCTTGAATGCCTTATCCCCCTCCAGTGATCGCCCGTTTCATCAACCAGTGTAGATTGTGCGGCGCATAGGACAAACAAGGCTCTTGCTGGAGGAGAACGGACAAGGCCCGGATACCCGGACTTGAATATGAAGCAACGCGACAGCGGATACCGTAGAAGGGGCGCGCAGAAGGCACGGAAGGAAGGATGGCTCCTCGGGCTGTGAGGCCTGCGCGTCGCAAGCCGGAGAATCGTAGCGACGTCGAGGCCATGGCCGGGCGTCTCGTCGAGGTGCGGCGACGCTTTCGTCGAGTCGTCGGCGAGCCTTGGGTCCCGCGTCCCGACTCTCTCGGCCTCCTCCCCTGTCATTCCCAATCCTCGATCCAGCCGGAGCTCGGCGATAACCGACTCTAGCGTTCGGGAATGTGACTAGCACCACCTGCACGACGGTAGACGCGGCGCCGAGATCTACGCTGCGACGATGTTGAGCGTCGGAGTTCTTTCGGCCACGAGGTTCATGATCGGAGAAGCTCGATCAAACGCGGTGTCACGAAGGGGATTTGATTTTCGGATCCTCGGCGTACCGATCGACCATCTTCTGTTGCCCCCAGTTGAATGCGAGGTCACCCGGGTTGTGGCGGCGCTGGTATCGGCTCGACAAGAAGATACGCGGTTTCACTCTTCTGCCGAAGCTCTCCGCGACTGAAACGATGACCCGATTACAACGCTCATTGAGGCGGAGAAGGATTCGTCCCAGGCGAAACTCGGCGCGCTCGATGCGAGTTGTCTCGACGTAGGCTGAACTCGCGAATCGAAGGAAATCGATTCGCGATTTCTCCGTCAGACGGTCGATCATCCACAGTGGAAGGTGGGCGGTGCCCTTCTTGATCTGTCCGAAGTACGACCGGGGTACACCGGCTTCCTCCGCGATCCTCCGGGGAATGGGTCGGTCGTAGTCCTCGCAAATGGACCAGATGCGCATTTCATCCAGCTGGGAAATCTCGTGGATCGCTCGAGAAAAAACCTCTCCGATCGAAGCGGCACACATGTGGATGTAACCGACCCGCAAGCGGAACTCGGTCACTCCGTAGCTCGTCATGGACCACCAGGGAAATTCATACCCCAGTCGCTCCCACACGTAGTCGCCGCGACATCCCGTGAACACCATTCGCCCACTGAATTCGTCTTCCATCGCCAACAGATTGATGTCTTGCCCGTTACCGCAGGCACAGAACTCTGCCTCCGGAAAACCATCCTTGTGTTCAAACGCGTGCCAATCGCGTTCCGTTACCAACAACCCGAGGGCACCGGCGGCCCGGGAGCCGGAATCATCGTGGGAGTCGCCTCTCGAGAGATTGGCCGTGGGGAGTGTTACCGCCTTCTTGCAGCCGACCTCCCTTGCCAGAACCGCACACGCGGTCGAGTCGTAGCCCGACGACACGGTCGCGACGGGTGAATAGGTCCTCTTTCGCAGGCTGGACAGCGCGTTGTCCGTCGTGTCTTTGACACAAATTCGAAGGGTCTCCAGGTAGTGGTCGTAGCCCTGTGGAGCCGAGACGGGTGGTTTGGTGACGATCTCGACGCCCAGACCTCGGGTCACGAGCAGGTTGCATCGTTTGTACAAGTGGGCCTTCTCACCTCGCGCCGTCGGCAGCGTCGAGTGGTGGCAATGAAGGCCCTTGGCATCGAAATCGAGCAGGTCGTAGACGTAATTCGGGTAGGTCGGATCGCAGCCATCCCCCGCCTCCGCGAGAACGAATGCAAGGGAGTTCGAAACGAGCACTTCGTCCGCGTTGCGAAGGACGAAGAGCTTTTCGAGAGGGTGGGTGGGGGAAGCGAAGAGGATCTGATCGTCTTGGAGGACGCCCGCGGATCCCATGAAGACCGTCGCGAGATCGGGCCTGCCTTCTGCGAACTCTCCATTCCACGCCCCCTCGCAGAAGAAGGTCGGCCGAGTTTCCACCCAGGGCCCGTGGCGAACGACGACCCCGTCCTCCTCCCGCTTGATGCGTGCACACCAGGCGAGGCGCGGCAAGCTCTCTATGGGTTCGAACTGGAATTCCACGGATCGTCCTCACTTTCAGTTGAACGACATCAGTACGGCATACGCAGCGAGTGGGTCGCGCAGGGGAGTTGCGCAACCTCCAGTTCACGACCGATTTTTACAGATTCGAGACTTCTCGCAATCCTTATCTAAATCGGAGATTCCCCCAGTAAAACGCCCTGCGGTCGCCAGATCGGGGAGGGACGCCGGGGACCCGTGACCGGGGCCCTCTCTGAGATCATCGGTCCAATCTGTCCGAACTCGCCTGACGGCTTACAATGGCCGGCTCCTTCGCATGCGGCTCTGCCGTCCTAAACGGCAACCCGCGATTGGATTCACAACCGTGCCTTAACACACGGCTGCGAACGGAGTCGGTCGTTCCATAGGGTCTTGGATGCCCTATCCCCTCGAAACCTCGCAAATCCCGTGCATCGCGCATCAACCACGACATTCAATTGGACTCTCGCACTCTTTCGAAGGCACGCACCGAAGCCACGGGGGAATACGAGCCAATGCGGTCCCAAACCACCTCCATCCATGTGATCGAGGTCATGGCGATGGGCGGATGAAATCGGGTCGGCGCAAGGCGCCCAGCGAGGCGCCGAAATTCTCGGATGCTGGGAGTTGGATTGACGATTCGTCACATACCCAGCGGGGACTTATCGCTTGGGTTACCGCGATGGTCCCCGCTTCTGCTTTGACAGTGCACCGGGCTGGAGTTGAGGTCGCGCTCCTCGTGGGGCCGTAGCTAAGTTGGGAGAGCGCCTGAATGGCATTCAGGAGGTCGTCGGTTCGACCCCGAACGGCTCCATCACTCATTCTCCAGCGACTTGCAGACTTGCTTGCTGGCACGACATGAAGCTCGATGGCTGACTCGCGGTCGAAGTCAGTGCTGGGATCGAGCGTTCCAGAACTGGACGAGACGCTCGCTGTGCCAGCCCAAGCACAGCACCTGCCAGATCACGATTCCGTAGAGGGTGACCTCGGCGGCGCCCAGGCCGGGGATCCCCCAGTCGAGGGCAAGCGCCACCGTAAACAGGGCCAGGTTCACATTGCGACGAGAAATGAAAGTTCGCACCCGCTCATCGAGGGGCGTGAATCCGTGGATCGAACGCGAGGTGCGCCACTTGAAGATCCCTGTGATGGCGCGATCGGCCGAGTAGATCCCGAGCATCCACAAGGACCACTGGAAGGGCGCAGAATCGAAGCGCCCTCCTCCCAGGGCATAGCCCCACGCCATGTACCAGAAAGGCGGGTGGATGATGTCGAGAGCGTGGTCGAAGACGTTCCCGAATTTGGACGATGTGTAGGTGAGGCGAGCGAGCTTGCCATCCACCGAGTCGAGCACGCTCATCAGATACGACAGGGCCAGGCCAGGTACCCAAGCTCCTGCAGCGAAGAGCGGGATCGAAGCCGCCGTTGCCAACCAGCTGATGCCGGTGACCCAATGCGGATGGATCCGCCAGCGTACGAGGGGTCGCAGCATCATCCAGACCAGTGGCGGATAGATGTAGCGGGTCAGGAAGTCAGTGGAGCCCTTGTAGTTCGACCAGAAGAGGAAGTGCTCGACACGATCTCTGGCGGCCGGGCTCGCGACCCGGAAGAGATAGGGGGGCAGCGTGCGACGCAGCATCGTCAGGTAGGAGTCGAAGTCGCCCTCAGCAAACTCCTTGGCGACGCCGCGTTCCAGCAGGTCGTCGGCCAGGGCCAGGATGCAGCTCGGCTCGTCTCGCGGGGCCCTCTCCCCCCCTTCGCTGTCGAGACTTCCTTCCAGGCGCAGCACCGCGCCACGCTCCTCGCCTTCGCCACTTCGAAATACCACGGTGCCATTGGCAGCACAGAGATGGTGGACGACACGCGTGTCAATCAGCGTGTCGGCCGAGAGCACCACCATGGGGCTACCACCTCCCTCTTCGATGGCACGATCCAGGCGCGCGGACATTGCACCCGCATCTCGGCACCATCGAATGGGGAGCGCGTTGACGATTCCAGGGGGCAGACCGAAGGGCACGCGCTCCGTGTCTGGGTCGGCGTCGGGTAGCTCGACCCGAATCTCTTCCAGCTCGACTTCTGCGGTCCTCAACGTGTGGAACAAGCGCTCCAGCAAGGTCATGCCGAACACGCGGATCGATGAGTTCTGCTGTGTCGCGTCTATCCAGATTCGCATGCGCCCGGTTGCACCGCCTGCCCTTGTCAACGTCGCGCGATGGTGAGCCATGGCCGCTACGAAGTCAATCCAAAGTGGAGGCTGCCGGGGAGGCATGCCGTGCCAGCTCCGCCCATCGTTCTTCGAGTGTTTCGAATAGTGGACGATCTGCGCTGACCACGCCGACCTCGCGATTGAAGCGCCGTGAGGGTTCGCTCCAATTGAAGCTCCCGAAGATCGAAACGCGCTCCCTGGCCGTCTCCAGCAACGCAAATTTGTCGTGCATCGGGATCCAGCTCTGGCCCTGCCCCATCCGTTGGATCAGGGCCCCCGCTTCCGAAAGCTGCAGCGACATGGAGGTCGGGACACGTCGGGGAGTGGACTCTGCCAGGATCTCGAGCTTCACGCCGCGCTTGGCCAGGCCCGTGAGCACACGTCGCGCTGTGGGCCCACTCAGGTGGGACGCCGCCAGGCGTACGCGGCTGCCGGCCGGAAGGCTCGCGAGCCTACGGTTCACGGGATCCGGACTGACACGCGGCCAGAAGTGCACCCCCACTGCGTCGAAGCGGAGGCTGCGATTGGCCGTCCGGCGGAAGCGATCCAAGAACCCGTGCGAGTCGCTATGAAGCCCACGCGCGTGATCCACCAGGGCCGAAACCAGAGGATCACCGCGCATCTCCACGAGCAGGTTGAAGGCGCGGTCGTGGTCGCCGATCTCCTCGATGACCTCGGGCGAGCGTTCAGGCCTGTCGCCGGATGGGTTGAAGGAGCCGACCCAAGCCGTAGGCTCGGGGTGCGAGAAGCAGTAGAGCTTCTCATGCAGGCGCGGTCGCAGCAGCTTTCCGAGCGGCAGCCCGTCGGTCGGGGCGGAAACGATGCGAAGTCGGTCCCCGAGCCCCTCTTTCAACAATTCGATCACCGCATCGTTGGCGCCGAGCGTCCGCGGCCGGCCCTCCAGGGTCACACGCACATCCACTCGGCGTTGACTCGCCGCCACGAGCTCCCCGGCAAGGCGGCGATCCCGAAAGTAGTAGGTCACCCAGTCGATGGCACCGCCGGGGGGCACACACGCGACGCGCTCGGACAGGAGATCACGAAGCCATCCGTCCGGACGTCCCGGCCCCCCGAAGTGGGCCTGGAAAGTGGTCATGTCAAAGATCCGGCAAGCGGTTCTGGATCGATCGAATCTCACGCCATTGGCGAGAGACGTCGTCCTTGGTGGGGAGCGCATCGTGCTCCGCCAGCCCGGGCGCACAGACATAGCCGATGTGGAGATGATCGGCCGCGTAGTCGACTGCGAGCACCTCAAAACCGCTGCGTCGCAAAAAGGCCTGCACGGTCTCCTCCGTCAGGGAGTAGGGGTGATCGATCTTGATCGCCTCCTCGACCGAGCCATTGCGCCGATAGGCGGCACGAAAGTCGACGATGTCGACGTAGAAGAGCCCCCCGTCGCAGAGCAGGGAGCGAATCTTGCGCAAAGAGAGCGATACGTCGAGCAGGTGATCGATGGTCTGGCAGAGCGTGATCAGGTCGTACTGCCGCTCGCCCGGGTCACACTCCTCCACGAAGCCCGTCAAGGTGCGGAGCCCCAGCTTGCGCGCCACGTCGATCTCGAGGGGCGCAGGGTCGATCACCGTCGCGTCCAGATCGAAGCGCTGCTTCAAGTGATGCGCCACGACACCCGTTGAGCCGCCAACGTCGAGCAGGCTCTTGGCTCCGCGACCTTCGAGGTGCGGAGCGAGCAGCGCTGCGCGCTCGACCGCGTACTCGTGCTGCTCCTCCTGAATCGTCTCCGCATCGATGAGTCGGTTGTGATAGGCACTCACCAGCGGTCGATACACGTCGCCATAGAACTCGGCATAGGCCTCCGCTGTCATTACGGGGTTGAGAAAGACGAGACCGCAACGCAGGCAGCCATCGGCTCGAGCGGGGTAACCATATCGGTCTCGATGGCTCACCGTCACGAAGCGCGTCGCACCACATAGGTTGCACGCATCGTGCACCTGCGACGGTTGTTCGATGTAGTCGTAGCCAAGTGCCGCGATGCGCGAGACTCGAGAGCGATCCGTACTGGATGTCATCGTGTTGATTCCGCCGGGAACGTAGCCTGCATTGCCCACCAAGTCGCTCTGCCTGTCGAAGACGAAGATCGCCCTGCCCCATCGTTAGGACGGCCTGTACGCCGGACATCGACAGGCTCCGGATTGCTAGTCACGATAGGAAGACATGCACCGGCTCAAATGCGCCAGCTCGGAGTTGAGCCGGCGTTCGAAACGCTGGGCCATGCTTCCGGATGGAAGAGCATCCGGGGACGTTGCGGAGAAGCGAGTCCGCATGTCTGTCAAGCGTTCGAGAGAGGCCAGCGCGCCTTGCGCTTCGAGCGAAGCCATGCCCGGCGCAGGGACATCGATGAACTCCTCCCGAATGCGCGCGGCCACAGCCGCCCAGGTTTCGGGACTCATGATGACGATCTTCGCCAGCTCCACGAGCAGTGGCAGGTGTCGGGATCGCTCCCAGTCGAGCAGGACCATCCGGCCGTCGACGATCAGCATGTTTCCCATCGAGAGATCTCCGTGTCCGTGACACCAAGGCACGAGCTTAGGAGCCTCCTCGACGAGCTGCCGGAGCGCGTCGCCGAGGGCCTTGCGTTCTGGCCACGCCATGGCCTCGGTCATCTCCTCGAAGTTCGAGATGAGCGCGCCCAGGTCATGAGAGTCCCCACAGCGCTTCCAAGCGAAGCCCCTCTCGCGATATCTCTCCCACAAATCACCCAACACGAAGGCCAGAACGGCCGCGGCGTCCTGTTTTGGATCGGGGTGGCGACCATAAAGAACCTCCTCGCAGAGATAGGGATGCGGGCCATCGGTGCAGTGGGCCAGCAGGCGCGGTGCCCCGAGCCCCGCAGCGCTCTCGCGCGCCTCGACATCACGAGCGAGGGCCCCGAGGGATCTCCCCCGATTCGGCACGAGCTTGATCGTCAACGGCTCGGGCTCGCCGTAGAACGCGCGCACCCGTGTCTTGCTCAGCAGCGCTTGCGCGCGGCATCGCGCACGCCAGCGCGGAGGGAAGAGCAAAGCGGCAAGCAGGCGAGCGGCACTCGCCTCAGCGAGGCGAGGCGGAAGCGCGTCCTTGCGCCCCAGGACCCGGCCGCCCAGCATCGAGAGCAATAGACGCTCCTCGACGAGCCAGGATCCAAGGCGCCGAAAGTGCGCAACCCGTGCCGGTCGATTCGCGAGCAGGGGGATTTCGGGCTCCAGGGCCTCGAGCCGGGCCAGCCCGCGCTGCAGCTTCTCGACGACATCTCGCTTCACCGCAGCGTCGGCTCGCCGCGGCGCTCGAGCAACAACATCATCCGGAGGGCTCCTTGGGGCGACCATGAATCTCAACCGTCGAGCCATCCGACGGATCGAGCTCTGCTGCCCATGCGAGGTCTTCGACGTTGTACTCGACGAGTGCCCCGCGATCAACCTCCCGAGGTGCGCGAGTGAGACTCGGACCCGCATGGCCTCGCCCCGTCACGAGATCGGAAACTCATCGATTTCGGGACGGAAGGCATCGCCCGGCGCATCCAGGACCGGCTCGGCGCTGTGAACGCGCCCGGGCGGCCACGATACGTCGCACGCGATAACATCGATCTGCCATCCCCCTGGCAGATGGCAGTGACGGACGACGGAGAGGTCCATGGAAACGTCGAAGCTGGATACGAAAGAGCTGCTGCTCTCGAGGCGCCTCGAGAAGATTGTCCTCGACCCGTTCTGCTTCTTCTACGTCGACGACTACCTTCCTACCCCTCTCTACGAGTCGCTGCGCAAGAGCTTTCCGGAAGAATCGGACTACTCGTCCAATCATGAGGGAAAGATGGGCTTTCGCTCCTCGGAGAATCCCGAGGAAGTCGAGCGCTTTGGCGCCACGCATCCCCAATGGCAGGCGCTGCTCGACTTCTTCGGCTCGGACGAGTTCGTGTGTGACGTGCAGGCGACCCTTTCAGAGGCACTCATCCGTGCGAGCGGGCTGAGCGGCCGAAGGCCTTGGCACAACTGCACGCATCGAAGCGTCTCCAACAACCCCCTTCGCTACCTGCTTCGAGAACCGATGCGCACAACCCATCAATTCTCGCTGCTACCCAACGACGGTATCGTGCTGCCTCACTTGGACGCTCCGCGAAAGCTGGTGAGCCTTCTCCTCTACTTCCGAGACTCCGACTGGCAGGACGCCTGGGGCGGGGGCACCGAGTTCTATGTTCCACTCGACCCCGAGAAAGCGCGAAGCTTTGCGCCGACGGACCGCCTTCCCTTCGAAGACTTCGAGATCATCGATACCTGCGAATTTCGCGGCAATCGACTTGCGGGCTTCGTGCGGTCTGCGAACTCCTATCACGGCGTTCAGGCGCCGACATGCCCTCCAGGAAGGACCCGCAAGGCGCTCCTCGTGAATCTCAAGCGCCTCAAGTGGTCGAAGCGCCACCAGCTCTAGCCTGGACGCTCGAGGGAGCCCGAGGCGATCAGGTTCGGACGGTCCTGATCCCCATCGGATCGCGTGACGTAGCAGTCCTCGAGCGTCTCGCGATCGATGTCGCTGGCCACCCGGTACCCCCAGACGAGGGGATGGTACTCGGGAACGACTGGCTGAAATAGAGAGGGGACCTCGTACGCCGGATCTCCGAACTCATAGCATGCACCTCCGACCTCGAGCCACGGCGCGAAGGATCGGGCTCGCGCGCAACGAAACGCCAGGAAGCTCGCGGATTGCTCTCGCATGACGCCACAGAGGGCTTTTGCCAGCTGCGTGCTCGCCTTCGTATCGCCCAGAAACTCCACAACGTGCATCACACGCTCGCCCATGGCCTCTTCGATGCGGTAGACGCCGGCCGCTATCAGCGCATCTCGATCATCGTATACCCGCACCCAGTCGTAGCGATAGTGAGGGTGAAGGAGGTAGCGCCAGCGCATATAGGAGGAGCTTCTGTCGGTCCCCACGATGTCGTTGCGCGCTTGCGACCAGAAGACATCCCACTCACTCGCCGCCGCGGGTCCATGCTCGATCCGGTATCCCGGCGAGATCCCGGGGGCGGGGGTGTGCGCGAAGTACCGGGCGCCCGTCTCCTCGCTAAAGCTCTGCTTCTTGCGAACCATCGCACTCTCGACTTCCGGATTCAGGACCAGATAGAGGGGCAGATCTTCGAAGAGCTGAAATCGAAACAACCGATAGGCGAGTCGCACCCGCTCATTGATCCCGATGCCCCCCACGAATACGGCGGATCCGGATGTGATGCGATGGAAGAGCTGGAGGCCGGCGCTCCCATGCTCCTTCTCCGCCCGGTTCTTCCACAACGCGAGCCAGGTTCCGCGCTGAACGCGGCCTCGAATGGTGAAGTCAAGCGGGATCTCGCCCAACACGGCTATGAGATCCTCTCCGTCCCAGCTGCCGAGGAACGTGAGCTCGTCGTCCGCGTAGGCGGAGCCTGCTTTGAAGGGGTTCGTGGAGTGTTGCCAGAGCAGCAGCTCGCGGCTGCGCACGAAAGCGTGATTCTCGTTCCAATGCGCGCGCAAGAAATCCTGGAGAACGGCGACCTCGTCGACCCGAATCGGTCTGATCGCAAGGCTCACGAGGTGGGCTTGTCGGCCGGCTCCGACTTTGGCCGCTGCTTCTTGTAGCGGAGGTTGTGGTCGGCCTCGTCGCTGATGTGGAAGCGAACGGGGACCTTGTGCGGCGCGAGCTGCTGGCGGCAAAGCTTGCGCAGGCGGGAGCGCAGCGCTCCGAGCGCCTCGGGCTTGCGAAGACGTACACGCGCCATCACGACCGAACCCATGAGCGGATGCTTCTCTCCGTAGACCGTCGCATCCTCGACATTGTCCGCATCCATCAAGACCGTCTCGACCTCGGCGGGAAAGACCTTCTGGCCGCCCACGTTGATGAGATCGGACTCCCGGCCCAAAATGCGAAGGTACTCGCCGCGCTGCTCGACCCGGTCGCCGGTCGAGAGCCAACCGTCTGCGTCAAAGGGACTCTCGGCGTTCAGGTAGCCGATCATGGCCAGCTCGGAGCGAACCTGCAAAACGCCGTCCACGACGCGCGTCTCGAACCCCGGGCCACCTACCTTGACCCAGACCGAGTCCGAGCTCAACGACTTGGAGCGCAACGTCCCGAGCTCCGAGAGGCCGTAGGTCTGTTGGAGCCGGGCGTGCGGGAAGAGCTTCGGGATCTTCTTGAGCGTGCCCTCCGGCATTACCTCGGTGCCGTATGTGATGAGCTTGACGGAGGACAGATCGCGGTCGTCCCCCGCACCCGACGCGGCTAGCAGGTTGAGCAGGGTCGGCGTCACCGGCAGCAGCTCGACACGCCCGGCCTCGATGATGCGCGCGACCTCTGTTGGAGTTCGCTCGCTCGGAACCACCATCGTCCCTCCGAACGAGAGCACCGACATCAATGTATTGAAGCCACCGAGGTGGTCGAAGAGCAGAAAGAGAAGCGTGCGGTAGCCAGTGCGTGGCGCCGAGAATCGCTTCACCAGACGCTCGCAATCGTGGAGGATGCCCTTGGGCTGGCCGGTAGAGCCAGATGTGAAGACCACCAGGCCGGGTCTCCCGCGCGCGCGAAACTCCTCGATCAGATCTGGAGCCGGGCGCGCCGGGAACGCTTCGAGCGCCCAGCGATCGTCCGAATCGAACCGAAAGAGATGCTGGACCCCGGCCAGCTTCATGAAGGAGTCCATCTCGCGCTCGACCGCCGGAGAGAGAATCGCCGTAATCGCGCCCACGCGCATCAAGGCCAGCAAGAGCGCGACGGACTCGGGGGTGTAGTCCGCATCGACGCCCACGATGTGGCCCTGGCCAATATTCTCGTCGCCGAGTCGCGTCTCCCAGCTCTGCACCCACTTGGAGAGTTCCGCGTAGGGAATCGTGCGACCGCGCCAGAAGAAGGCAGGACGATCCCCATTCCGGGCGATGCGTGCGATCAGTTCCTCGACGTGTGACGGCTCAGCGGTGGTTTTCATGCGCTCGATTCTACCAGTTGACGAGGCAGGCGCCCCACGAGAGACCGACCCCGAATCCGACCAGCATCACGCGCATTCCCTTCTGGAGACGTCCGGCCCGCTCGGCATCGCGCAAGGCAATCGGAATCGAGGCAGACACCGTATTCCCGACCGTCGCGATGTTGCGAAAGGTCTTCTCGGGCGGGATCGAGAGCCAGCGCTCTACATAGTCGAGCGTCATGGCGCTGCCCTGGTGGAAGATCACCAAGTCGATGTCATCGAGAGAGAGCTTCGTTTTCGCAAGCAGCTCATGGACGAGGGCCGGTACGCGCTTGCGGACGAAGGCGAGCACCCGAGTCCCATCCATATTGATGTGCTCGCGCGAGCTCACGCTCCCGCCCTGATCGACCCGAGGAGCGGCAGTCTCGGGGGACCGCGGTACCCGGGCTCCTCCGGCCTCGATCGCGAAGATCTCGGCGTTTCCTCCATCGGTCCCCATGCAGAACTCACCGATCTCGCCCTGCCCCTCCGCGGCACTACGCACCAGGGTCGCGGCGCCACCATCGCCAAAGAGTGTCACAGTCGATCGGTCCTCTGGATGCAGACGGCGAGAGTAGGTATCGGCCGTCACCAGGAGGATCGAGCTCGCGGCACCGCTCACGATCAACGAGTTCGCCATGAAGAGGCCGTAAACGAAGCCCGAGCAGGCATGGGTGAAATCGAAGGCCGGGATCGCCGTTGGCAACTCGAGGCGATGCTGCAGCAGACACGCGTTGGGAGGCATGATGTAGTCGGGCGTTTGTGTGCACATGATCAGTGCATCCACTTCAGCGCGCGGCACCTCCAACCTCTCGAGCAATGCTTCGCTGGCCCGTTCCCCCAGATCCAGAGCCGTCTCATCCGCAGCGCAGATGCGCCGTTCGAATACGCCGGCGCGCTCCGCGATCTTGTCCATCTCCCAATCGGGGTGTTGGCGGGCCAGGTCGGCGTTGCTGACCCGGCGCTCTGGCAGCGCGCACTCGATTCCCGCGATGGTCGCCTTCATCGCCCCCTCACGCCCCCTGCCCGGCCCACCAGTCTCGCGCCTCCTCGATGCTCCATGGGTCGCCATGCCCCGGCAGAAGCACGCAATCCCCATCGAAATCCCGAAGTATCGACGAGATGGACTTTCCCAGCGCTGCGGCGTCGCCCCCGGGCAGGTCCGTCCGCCCGCGCTTGCCCCGCAGGAGGGTATCGCCCACGAAGAGGAGATTCCCGTACCGAAAGCAGGTGCTCCCCGGAGTATGCCCTGGATAGGTCGCCGACTCGAAACTGCGTGCTCCCAGCTCGAAGGTCGCGCCGTCTTCGAAAACCTCGACGGCCTTGGGCAATGGAATCGACTTTCGCTCGAAGCTCAATGCGTAGAGCGGCGCCCGCTTGAGCAAGACGAGATCAAGGTGGTGCACCTGACATGAAATCCCGGTGTGCTCGGAGAGCGCCACCACGGCTCCAACGTGATCGTAGTGTGCGTGCGTGCAGAGTATCTGCCGAACGTGCTGGCCTTGCTCGTCGATGTGCGCGATCAGCCGCTCGAACTCATCACCCGGATCGATCACGGCAGTCTCGCCCGCGCTGCGATCCGTCACCATATAACAGATCTCGCGCCAGGTTCCCGTGACGAACGCCTCCACCCGCACGTCGCCGCAGTCGATGACTCGGTCGGGACCCGAAGCCACGTCAGACCACCAGCCCGAGGTAGAGCACCTGACCGGTGACGCACCCCGATTCGGGAGAAGCCAGGAACGACACGACGTGGACGACCTCCTCGACGCTGCAGACGCGCTTCTGGGTCAACACCTGCTGCAATCGTTCGCGCCCCTTCTCGCCGAGCTCCTTGAGCATGTCGGTCTCGACGAGCGACGGTGCCACCACGTTCACCGTGATATTGTGCTCGGCGAGCTCCCTTGCGAGCACCTTCGAGTACTCGATCACGGCGCTCTTGGAAGCCGCGTAGGCCGACGCACCCTCCATGTGGACTCCGGATACCATCGACGCAATGTTGACGATGCGGCCGAAGCGGCGGCGGACCATCACCTTGGCCGCTTCTCGGCAGACTACGAAGGAGCCGATGAAGTTGACACGCATGAGGTGTTCCGCGGTTGAGGTTGCCGTGACCAGGGCCGGCGCGCTGGCACCGATCCCGGCATTATTGACGACGACATCGATGCCACCGTACGAGCGGGCCACACCCTTGACCCAGCTGCACACGGCACTCTCATCCGAAACATCGAGACACGTGTGGACGTAGTCGCCCTCGATCGGCGGCGCTTCGTTTCGGCTGCACCCCACCACCCGGTATCCGTCGGCTAGAAAGTACCCGACGAGACCGCGGCCGATTCCGCGGCTTGCGCCGGTGATCAGGGCGACCCTGGCCGGTTCCATCTACTCCGAAGCCGGGTCTGCGAACATCTCGATGATGCGATCCGCGAGGGCCGAGACGTTGCGAAAGGGGTGATCTTCGGTCGCATCGAGCTCGCCTACCAACACGATGTCACGGCCGGTGGCCGCATGGAGTCGGTCTTCGAGATCGGCGACGAAGGCCACGAAGTTGAGCGAGTCGAGCTGGGACCCCCCCCCCAGCAAAGGCGTTTCTTCGCCGATGGCGATCGGGTCGTCGTCATCGCGCTCGGCGTTGAGCTCGACGAGGCACTCCTTGATCAATGCCAGGACATCAGTCCGCTTCAATTCCATGTGAATGACTCTCTCCCGTAGTTCATCCTACCCGAGACATTCTCGTGACGCCGGTCAATCGGCGGTGGCCAGGCTCGCGAAAACCTCGCGGACGATTTCGTTGGATTCTCGGTCGAAACAATCGTTGACGTCATAGCGCGGCAAGCTCCAACGCGCCCGGAGATCCTCCGGCTCGATCATCCGCCGCTCCATCGTGAGACCCGCCAGAAGCCCAAGCTCCTCCATCGCCTTGCGGGTGCGCTGATCGTGAAATCCGAAGGGGTAGGCGACGGCAAGACTCGACTGACCGGAGATCTCGCGCAGAAACTCAAACCCGCGCTGAATTTCTTCTCTCTGCGCTTCGAAATCCAGGCGCGAGAGAACCCGGTGGCGGTGCGTATGCACTCCGAGCTCAAAGCCGAGGTCCAGAAGACGCTTCAGATCGTCGAGGCTCATATATGTCTCGCGAACGGCCTCGGCTTCGGCTTCCTCACCGAACACGGCCGTGAACACCGCGTCGAGCACAGGGACCACGCACTCGTAGGGGAGCCGATAGTTGAGGTCCAGCTTGAATTCCCGAATCTCTTCCTCGTCGTAACGGTAGAAACGGTAGCCGCCCGCGAAGTCCAACGATCCACGCTCTACGCCCATCGGAAACTGGCGCTTGAGCTCATCTTGGAACGCCTGGCGGAAGCGCGGAAGCGCGAGCTCGCGCATCAGAAACTCGATCTTCTGAATCTCGAGCAGGCGCCCCTCGAGGTAGGGTTGGGCGCACACGAAGACCGTCGCCACCGCACCGTGACGCTGCAGCAATGGCGCGGCCTGCGTGGCCACGTCCAGGGCGCCGTCGTCGAAGGTCAGCGCGACACTGGCCGTCGGAACGTCGCGATTGGGATTCACCAGGTCACCCACTCGGCAAAAGGGAAACTCCTGTGCAATCTGTGCGAGCTGCTGCTCGAAACGCTCCGGGGTCTCGTGCGCCCGCAGGCTGAAGCGACCTTCACGGCGAGCGCGCACGAAGTGGTAATTGATGGCGACCGCGCGACGGGACCCGAACGCGCCGCCATGCGAGTCAGTGGAGGCGTCCGCGTTCGCTGGATTGGAGCTCGCCGAAGGCGACATGGGAGGGATCCGTTATATTCGAGGGCTGCGAAAACGTAGCAGCATCAGCGCCAACCGTCGCGGCGAGCAGCGGGTCCAATACCCTGAGGAAACCGCGCCGTATCACCTCACTGCCGAGACGCACGCCCCGCCCCAGGCATCAAAGACGAAAGTTCGGGGCATCCGACGTCTTCTTTCGAGTAGAATGCGCGCTGGAGCAGCAACGATTTCAATCCATCAGCTTGCTCGGCGATCGGGGGGCGCGGTGTGACGTGGCAGGATCGGAGAGTGCTCGCCGTCGTCCCGGCGCGCGGGGGAAGCGTGGGCATTCCGCGAAAGAACCTCTGCAAGGTGGGCGGGCTCTCGCTGATCGCCCATGCGGCACGCACGGCCAAGAGCCTCGATTGGATCGACTACGCGGTGCTCTCCACGGATGATGAGGAGATGGCCGAGGAAGGAGGCCGCCACGGCCTCGAAGTGCCCTTCATGCGCCCCGCCAAGCTCGCGAGCGACACCGCCAGCGGCGTGGACGTGTGGCGCCACGCCTGGCTCGAGTGCGAGCGGCTGCAAGGATGTCGCTTCGATCTGTCCGTGCTGCTCCAGCCCACGACACCCCTGCGTCGACCTGAAGAGGTCGAGCTCACCATGCGCACCCTGGTGGATGGAGGACATCGCGCCGCGGCGACGGTCGGCCGGGTTCCGCTCGATTTCACACCCGAGCGTTGTCTGCGCCGGGCCCCCGATGGCCTGCTCTCCTTCTACCACCCGGGAGGAGCAAAGATCACCCGCCGTCAGGATTTCGAGACTTTGTATTTCCGAGACGGAACCTGCTACGCGGCGACACGGGAAAGCCTTGTGGACGACGGCTGGGGAATCGAGGATGATTGCGTCGGAGTCGAGATCGACCGGCACGTCGTCAATATCGATGAGCCCTTCGAGCTCGCGCTGGCCGACTTCGTCTACAACCAAGAGCATGGCGAGGATCGATGAGACATCGGAGCGGCGGCGCATGACCTCCACATGGCTACACGATCCCAATCCTACGAGTCCTTGCGCGATCATCGCGGAGGTGAGCCAGAGCCACGACGGCAGCTTGGGCATGGCCCACGCCTTCATCGACGCCGCGGCCGAGGCCGGTGCCGACGCCATCAAATTCCAGACCCACATTGCGGCCGAGGAGGGAATTCCCAGCGAGCCCTGGCGCACCCGTTTCAGCCCCCAGGACGACATGCGCAGCGATTATTGGAAGCGCATGGAGTTCACCCCCGACCAGTGGTACGGACTCAAGACGCACGCTGACAAGTGCGAGTTGCTCTTCTTGAGCTCGCCCTTCTCGATGGCCGCCGTGGAGCTGCTGAAGAATGTGGGCGTATCGGCCTGGAAGGTCGCATCGGGAGAGATCAATAATGATCAACTCCTCGACAGTATGGCGGAGGCCGGGCTCCCGGTGATGTTGTCGACGGGCATGAGCCCCATGGCTGAAATCGACGCCGCCGTCGAACGCTTGCAACGCAGTGGCGCTCCGCTTGCCGTGATGCAGTGCACTTCGATGTATCCATGCCCACCCGAGATGGTGGGATTGGATCTGATTCCGAAATTCCGGACGCGCTATGGCTGCGCGGTCGGCCTTTCCGATCACTCCGCGACCATCTACCCTGGGCTCGCCGCTACGGTCCTCGGCATCCAGGCACTCGAGGTCCACATCACCTTCAGCCGGGAGATGTTCGGGCCCGACGTGGTGGCGTCGATCACCACCGCCGAGCTTCGGCAGCTCGTAGATGGCGTTCGGTTCATCGAGAAGATGCGCGGCAATCCGGGAGACAAAGAGTCCCTGCCCGACTCCGTCACCTCTCTACGCAGCATCTTCATGAAGAGCATCGTCGCCAGAGACGATCTGGAGAAGGGAAGAGTGCTTCGCCTCGAAGACCTCACGACCAAGAAGCCCGGAACCGGGATTCCGGCGAACCAGCTCGAAGGACTGGTGGGAAGACGACTTCGCAGATCTCTCGAGCGCGACGAGATGCTCGCCGAAGTGGATCTGGAAGAGGTGGACTGATGCGTCGAAAGGTATGCGTCGTCATCACAGCGCGTCCCAGCTACTCGCGGATCCGATCCGTTCTCGAGGCAATCCGCTCCCGCGCCGGCTTGGAGCTCCAACTGGTGGTGGCGGCCTCCGCCCTGCTCGATCGCTATGGAAATACCCAGAACGTGATCGAATCCGAGGGATTCCGGGTGGACCGCCGCGTCTACATGGTTGTGGAAGGCGCGAATCTCGTCACATCAGTCAAGTCCACGGGGCTTGGCATGGGCGAGCTCGCCACCGTATTCGACGATCTTAGACCCGATATGGTGATCACCATCGCCGACCGCTTCGAGACGATGGCAACGGCGGTAGCTGCCAGCTACCTGAACATTCCCCTGGTCCACATCCAGGGAGGTGAGATCACAGGCTCCATCGACGACAAGGTGAGACACGCCGTCACGAAGCTGGCCGACATCCATATGGTCGCCACGGCGCGTGCCGCCGAACGCGTCATCCGCATGGGGGAGCGGCCCGAGGCCGTCTTCAATACCGGCTGTCCATCCATCGATGTCGCGTGCCGGGCTCTCGAGAATCCGGAGATCGACCTCGAGACGCTCTTCGAGAGCTACGGAGGCGTGGGCGAGCGCCCGGATCTCTCGGGAGGCTACATCGTAGTGCTCCAACACCCGGTCACCACCGAGTATGAGGCCTCGCGCAAGCACGTGGAGGAGACCCTCCATGCCGTCTCTGACAGCGCCATGCCGTGCTTCTGGTTCTGGCCCAACGTCGATGCGGGATCCGACGGGACCTCGAAGGGGATTCGCTCCTTTCGCGAGACCCACTCACTGCCCCGCGTGCACTTCTTCAAGAACCTGCCGCCCGAGGACTTCATCCGGCTCCTGCATCACTCGCGATGCATCGTGGGGAACTCGAGCGCCGCGATTCGCGAGTGCGCGTTCCTCGGAGTTCCCGCGGTCAACATCGGTGGCCGTCAGGAAGGACGCGACCGCAGCAAGAACGTCCTCGACGTGCCCTATGATCGAACGGAGATCATCTTGGCGTTGGATAAGCAATTGGAGGTCGGGCGCTATGCCCCCGATCACCTCTACGGCGTCGGTCGTTCGGGAGAGCGCATCGCCGATCTGTTGTTGAAGATCCCGCTGGAAGTGAACAAGAAGCTCACCTATTGATGTTAGGCGTTGATGTACAGGCGTTGAGAAATGGGCGACTCCGGTAGGCGGAGCGCAATTCACTTGGAAGAAAGCACTGAGTGGCTAGCTGGCATCGAGCCTTCGACGCCGTCCGGTCGTCGAGCAGAACGGATCGGAGCCATGGTCAACAAACCTTCGACACTCATGATTCCCGTTGAGAATCAGTTCCGGGAACTCGACGCTAAGCTCTTGCTCTCCTGCATCGCGGCGGAGCGCGGCTTTCTGGTGGTGCTCGGATCGCGAACCTTCCTCCACTTCCAAGTGGCCTCGATTCCGCGCGGCGTCTACATGGCGAAGAGCATGCGCTCGCTCAGCAATCGCATGTTCGGAATCCTGCGCAAG
>SMVB01400779.1_pt1 | contig 18601 bp, 16 predicted proteins | sample 2456461 | NCBI WGS metagenome assembly SMVB01 (sample SAMN11095934, study PRJNA526329) | marine sediment metagenome | biome: Marine sediment; feature: Surficial sediment; material: Deep marine sediment; isolation source: Hadal surficial sediment | place: Pacific Ocean | collected 2014-05 | depth...
GCTGGCAAGCATATGCGCGACGTTTGGCGATGCGATGAAACTTAGTATCCGTGCCACAGCTAGGACAGGAAATCTCTTTCCCGCCGTATTTCATGTCCATGATCTTATCGAGACACGCGGCGTCGTCGGGATACTCGGCGTTGAACTGCTTGAAAGTGTACTGCATGATTTTGTCCTCACTTGCTATGGTGGGACTCTATCAGATAATTTACTTGCTGTAAAGGGATAATCGCCAAATTATCCGTGGAGAGAAGATCGCACCCAGAGAACCGGAAACAAGCGTGCAACGCCCGGACGCTTACCTGTCCCTCCCGGAAACTCAATCTGGGCGCCGATCACGCGGATCTTGTGCCCTCGCGTGGGCGGGGGCGAGCGGACTCGATGGCAGGACAGAGGGATTCTGCGCGGATTGGTTGCGCTGTAGCGTTCGAACTTATAAATCTGTGCTTGCCAGCCACCCTGACTCAAGCGCCGCCAATGGTCATGAAACAGCATCCGGTGCCGGGCCGTGACCCTTCTCGGCTGGGCGAAAATCAGGATATCCCGCCAGCCGAGCCCGTAGGGTGGGCCGTCGAACATGGGGTAAAGTGAAGCTCGCCGCCAGGGAGTGAACGGAATATGACCGAAATCGAACGTTTCTTGCTGCCGGACGAAATGGCGCCGGTGAGCCACTATTGCCACGTCACCCGGGCGGGCGACCGGGTCTGGGTTTCGGGCACCGTCGGGGTCCGATCCGATGGCACCATCCCCGAGGATACGGCGGAACAATTTCAAGTCGCCATCGACACCGTCGATCGATGTCTGAAAGCCGCCGGCGCCGAAGCGCGGCACGTTGTCAAAGTCACCGTTTTATTGACCGACATCAACGACCGCGCGGCCATCGATCCGATTCGCCAGGCGTACTTTGGCGAACATCGCCCGGCCTCGACGCTGTTCGAGGTTTCGGCGCTGGTCGCCCCCGAAATGAAGGTCGAGATTGAGGTCGAGGCGGTGATGACGGACTGAAGTGCGGCGACACTTTAACCGCCGTGCTTGATGTCGTGCCGGACTGAGTTCACGGGGAGGAACACGGATAGGACCTGACGAAGCTGGGCGCCCGGGAGGCCGCGGCACTGCTCGGACAATCGGGTACGGCCGTAGCGGCGGAAGTTATCAAAATCGGCACGCCACTGGCCTTGACCGGCGGATTGGCCGATGAGGGACGCAAACAGCAAATCGCCTACGATATGTGGCTGACGCGGGTCAACGCGGCCGGTGGCATCATGGTTGGCGACACGCGCATGATGGTCGAGCTTGTCGAATACGATTACCAGACCGACGGCAAGCGGGCGCAGCAGTTGGTCGAGAAGATGATCACCAGCGACAAGGTCGATTTCTTGATGGCGCCCATCGGTTCCGGCCACACGAAGATCGTTGCCGCCGTCGCGGAACGCTATGGCGTGCCGCTCATGGCGTCGGTGTCGTCGTCTCTCTCGGTCTATGACCAAGGGTTCAAGAACCTGTTTGGAACGCTTGCGCCCAACACCGGTTTGACCGATGCCATGTTCAAGCATTTCAGCCAATCCATGCCGGATGCAAAGCGCGTGGCGATCCTCGGCCGGGACGATGTGTTCCCGAGATCCATGGCCAAGGCGCTTGCGGCCGGCGCCGGCAAGTTCGGATACGATGTGGCCTACAACGAACTCTACCCCCGGGCACCCTCGATCATTCATCGGCGGTATCGAAGATCAAATCCCTGAACGTCGACTGGGTCTATGTCACCGGTTATACGCAGGATTTGGTGCTGGTACGGAAACAGATGTCCGATCTCGGCCTGCACGCACCGATCATCACCATGATAACGGGGCCGGCTTACAAGGAGTTCGTCGATAGTCTAGGCGATCTCGCGGAAGGGGTGACCAGCGCGTCCTGGTGGCACCATGCCACATCCTATAAGTCTAATGACGTGTTCGGCACGACCGCCGAGTTCACCCGGGAATTCCGCGCGCGTGAAGGCTATGATCCGGACTACGTACATGCCTCTTCGGCCGCGGCCCTGGTCGTCTTGCAGGAAGCGATCGAAAACGCCGGCTCCAAGGATCGGGCGAAGGTCCGCGAGGCGCTGACGAAAATCGATACCATGACCTTCTACGGGCCGATCAAATTCGGCGATAACGGGATGAACCAGGTCCGAAAACTGCCGATTATTCAGATCCAGGGAGGCAAGCCCGTCGTGCTGGCGCCCGAGGATATCATGCAAGCGAAGATGATTCCGGTTCCCAAGAATTAACTTGGATTAGCCTTGCCCGTCGGGCGCGCCTCGATGAATGGCGCGCCCGAGGGTGCATTTTTTCTTTAATATGTGACCGGCTGGCGCCCGCGGTAGGCTCGCGGTACAGGCGAGATGCATCCCGGGAACAGCGGTAGAAAAAATGGTCCGGCCGGAATGGAAATAGTGCAAATCCTGGAGAACGGTATTGTGCTGGGAGCGCTCTACGCCTGCATTGCCGTTGGGTTTTCCCTCGTCTGGGGCGTGTTGGACATCATCAACATGATGCACGGCACCTTCATCATACTGGCCGGATATATTGCCTTTTTCGCGTTCGACGGGCTGGGTGTGCATCCCTTTATCATGATTCCGGTCGCGGGGTCCGCGCTGTTCTGTTTGGGCTACATTCTACAGCGTGGCGTCATCAATCACGTCGTCACCGCGCCAGTCCTCATCACGCTGACCCTGACATTCGGGCTGGATATGATCCTTTATAATTTCATCACCGGTGTCCTCACCGTCATCGCATTACCCTATATCACCGACAACTATATCGTTCGAATTGCGACCTTCGCATGCATGTATTCGGTGCTCGCCTTGTCATGGAATTTCATCGGCGGGTTCGCTGGCTATCCTTCTTTTGCCACCGCGGCATTCTTCGGCCTCGGCGCCTACGGCGGGGCGCTCAGCCAGCGTTATGGCGTACCTATGGTGCTCGCCTGGTTTGTCGCCAGCGCGGTGGTGGCATTCTTTTCAGCCGGTCTCGGATATGCGATCCTGCGATTGCGCGGCCACTATTTCGCGATCGGATCGATCGCCAGCGTTGAAGTTCTGCGGCTTATCATTTCTTCCTGGAGCGACTTCACAGGCGGCGGCGACGGCCTGAACGTGCCGATCCTGCCCGGTGGTCCGGACTATGCCGGCATGCTGTTTTTATACATCATGCTGACAATCGTTTCGATCGTGTTTTTCATCACCGAAGCGGTCGCTCGTTCGCGCGTCGGATTTGGCCTGCATTGTATCCGGCAGAATGAGGACGCCGCCGGAATGGTGGGTATCAACACGACCGCCTACAAGATCATCGCGTTCATTCTCTCCGCGACATTTTGCGGCACGGCGGGCGCGGTTTACGCGTCCTGGACCAACTATATCGATCCGACCGATTCTTTCGAAATTTTGATGACCCTAAAGGTTCCCGTCATGGCGCTTCTGGGCGGCGCCGGCACGGTGCTAGGTCCGATGCTCGGCGCCACGGTTTTCATCGTCATGGAGGAGGTGATCTGGTCTCATTTTTCCCGAGCTTAACCGTGCCATTTTGGGGGTTGTCATTGTCATATTGATCTTCTTCCTGCCAGGCGGATTGTTGCGCATTTCTTATTGGGAGGTTTTGGGCCGGATCGGCATCTCCCGGCGGAGGAGGGTGCCCCATGTCCGATGAAGCGATGGTCCGAATCGACTCCGTGTCGAAATCCTTTGGCGGAATTCAGGCACTGAACACTGTCAGCTTCGATCTCGATACCGGCAAGATCATCGGTTTAATCGGACTGAACGGGGCCGGCAAGACAACGCTGGTCAATGTCATGACCGGCGTTTACCGGCCGGACTCCGGTCGGATATTTTATCGCGGCGACAACGTGACCAAACAAAAGCCGTTTCAGGCGGCACGGCGGGGCCTATGCCGGACCTTCCAGATCGTTCAGCCGTTCCCGGAGATGACGGTCCTGGAAAACGTCGCGGCCGGTGCCCTTTTCGCCGGCGGCGCCCGCGACCGAAAGGCGGCGGGCGACGCGGCGATGGGTCATTTAGAGTTTGTCGGTCTCGCCGATATCGCGTCGTTGGCGGCGGCGTCCCTATCCTTGGCCAACCGAAAGCGGCTCGAACTTGCCAAGAGTCTGGCCATGGAGCCGCGCGTGCTGTTGCTTGACGAGGTCAATGCCGGCCTGAATGCAAGCGAGATCGATGCCGCGCTGGATCTCATTCGAAAAATCTCCGATCGCGGCGTGACCATCATGATTATCGAGCATCTCATGAAAGTGGTCCTAAATCTGTGCGGCAAGATTTTTGTTCTGCATCAGGGCGCGCTGATTAGCGAAGGAACGCCCGATCAAGTCATTGAGGATGAGGCCGATATCGAAGCCTATCTCGGCAGCAAATTCGCGGAGCGGCAACGCGGGTATGCGACCAATGGCTGAGCCCCTTTTCTCGGTCCGGGGTCTGTGTTCCGGATATGGCGATATCCAAGTTCTGTGGGATATCGACATCAGCGTACCCGAGGGTGAAATTACCTGTATTGCCGGCTCGAACGGTGCCGGGAAGACAACTCTGCTCAATACGATTGCCGGATTGGTGCCCGCAACAAGTGGACGCGTGTCATTCCACGGTCAAGGCTTGACGCACGCCAAACCCCATCAAGTGCTGGATGCCGGGATCGCGCTGGTCCCCGAGGGCCGGCGCTTGTTCAAGGGTTTGAGCGTATGAGACAATCTCCTGCTCGGCGCTTTTTTTGCGGCGGGAACCGGCCGCTGCAATCGAGCGGGATATTGACTTCGTTTGTTCGATTTTCCCGATCCTGAAGGAGCGTCATAAGCAAGACGCAACGACCCTTTCCGGGGGGAGCAACAGATGTGCGCGATCGGCAGGGGCATCATGTCGCGCCCGAAACTCCTTCTGATCGATGAGCTGTCCCTGGGCCTCGCGCCCCGCGCCGTCGATCGGATCTGCGAAGCGCTGACCGAAATCAATCGGACTGGGATATCGGTGCTCTTGGTCGAACAGGACGTCATGACCGCTTTCGAGCTGGCGAAAGATGCCTTCGTGGTTGAAACAGGGCGCATTCGAATTTCCGGCAGAACGGATGAGTTATCCGACAATGCCGATATCCGCTAAGCCTATTTCGGCTTTTGACCGCAGGTGCAACCGCGCGTCACCGAACATCGCTAGCGTCCGTAAGCGATACTGCCGCCTGGAGACGCAATAGAGCGATGCGGTGAACCTGTTCCAGCGCCTCGCGGAATTCCGTGTTCCGGTCGTTGCCGAGGCGGGAAACGAAAATATCGAGGATCTCGGTCCGATGGATTCCAGCGACGGCCACGATGAAGGGAAAACCGAATTTTTCCCGATAGGCCGCGTTGAGCGATTGGAAACGCTCGAATTCCTCCGCCGTGCAGGCAGCCAGCCCGGCGCCCGCCTGTTCGGCCGCCGAGTCCGCGGTCAAGGCGTCGGCCACCGCGAGCTTGCCGGCGAGATCGGGATGGGCGCGAAGCAGCGCCATCTGCCGGTCCGCGCCGCCGGCCTCGAGCTGGGCGCGAAGCAGACCGGATAGGCCCTCGGCTGTATCGGCCTCGGCCGTAAGCCCGGCGTCGAACGCGCGTTCGGCGATCCACGGCGAGTGCTCGTAGACACCGCCAAAGCGTGCGACGAAGGCGTCTCGGTCAAGCGCCGCCGGTGAGGTGGCGAAGGGGGTCATACGTGGCATAATACCGAAGGTCCTTGGGATTGGCCCCTAGAAATTTCGCGATCGGCTGCGCGGGAGGCAGGGATGGAAATATTGCTACTCGACTGGTTGGGGCTTCTGGTCCGTTGGCTGCACATGGTGACAGCCATGGCCTGGATCGGGGCGTCATTCTATTTCATGTGGCTCGACAACAGCCTCAAGGATTACGGGACGCTGAACCCAGGCGCCGACGGCGAGAACTGGTCGGTCCACGGGGGCGGCTTCTACCACGCCCAGAAGTACCTGGTGGCGCCCGAACGGATGCCGGAAGAACTGCACTGGTTCAAGTGGGAATCCTACATGACATGGATCTCAGGCGTTGGCCTGATGGCCATCGTCTATTATTGGGGCGCCGAAAGTTACCTGATCGACCGCGCGGTCCTGGACCTTTCTCCCGCGGCGGCGATCGCGATCTCGGTGGCGTCCCTGGCGCTGGGTTGGATCGTGTACGACCTGTTGTGCCGTTCGCCTCTGCGCCAGCACGGCGCGGTCCTGTTTGCCGTGTTGTTCGCCTTCATCGTTCTTTCCGCTTACGGATTCGGGCTAGTGTTCTCCGGCCGCGCCGCCTTTATTCACATCGGCGCCATGATCGCCACCATGATGTCGGCCAACGTCTTCATGGTCATCATCCCAAATCAGAAAAAGGTGGTCGCCGCGTTGACCACCGGCGAGGTCCCGGACCCGGAACTCGGCAAATCCGCCAAGCTGCGCTCGACACACAACAACTACCTGACGCTCCCCGTCATCTTCATGATGATCTCGACCCACTACCCAGTCGTTTTCGGGCACGATTGGAGCTGGCTGGTGGTGGCCCTGGTGCTGGTGCTCGGGGCCGTGGTGCGCGAGTACTTCAACGCCCACAACGCCGGGCGCAGGGGCGCTGCGATTCTCTGGCAGTGGCCGACTGCGGCCGCCTTGACGGTCGCGCTGATCGCGCTGACGGCCTGGAAGCCCGGCGGCGAGATTGTGGTGGAGGATGAGGTGCTGACCGCCGAGGCGCTGGCCATTGTCCAGGTTCGCTGCGTGAGCTGCCTCTCTGCCGCACCTACCGATGAGGATATCGACAAGCCCCCCGGCGGCGTCATGTTCGACGATGCCGATCAGTTGAAGGCCCACGCCGTCCGGGTGCTGGCACAAGCCGTCCTGACCGACGCCATGCCGCTCGGCAACAAGACCGGCATGACCGAAGAGGAACGCGCCCGCCTGGGCGCCTGGATCAAGGCGGGAATGCCGGACGAATAATTACCGATCGTCTCCGCGCCCCTCGAATACCAGCCGTCCGGCCGCGTAGGTGGCGCGGATCGCGCGGTCGTCGGCCAGAATCATTTGCACGAACAAGGCATCCCACAGGCTGTCGGCGCCGGCCATGCGGCGCGCGATCATCGGCGTCGAGGCGAGGTCGATCACGACGATGTCGGCCTCCCTGCCAGGCGCAAGATTGCCGATGCGGTCGCCGAGCCCCATGGCCGCGGCGGAACCGGCGCTGGCCAGATACCAGGCCTTGGCCGGATGCAGGCTGTAGCCGCTCAGTTGCGCGATTTCGTAGGCCGTGCGCAGGGTGGCGAACATCGACAGCGACGCGCCGCCGGCAACGTCCGTCGCCAGGCCCAGTGTGATCGGCCGGGCGCAGTCCCGAAGCCCTGCCATGTCGAACAGCCCGGAACCCATGAAGGTGTTGGAGGTCGGACAATGAGCGATGGCCGAGCCGCTGTCCCGGATCGCCGCCCGTTCGCGCGCGGTCAGATGGATGGCGTGACCGAAAATCGCGCCCGGCCCGGTAAGGCCGAATTCTTCGTAGACGCCGAAGTAGTCCGGGGCCTCGGGGAAAAGTTCGGCCACCCAGGCAATTTCCTTGGGATTTTCCGACAGGTGCGTCTGCATCAGGGCGTCCGGGTGTTCCTTCCAGAGCGCCCCGGCGGCCTCAAGCTGCGCCGGGCTGGAGGTCGGGGCGAATCGCGGCGTGATGGCGTAGATGTTGCGGCCGACACCGTGCCACTTTTCGATCAGCGCCTTGGATTGGTCGTAGCCGCTTTGCGCCGTGTCCCGAAGGGCGTCGGGGGCGTTGCGGTCCATCAGCACCTTGCCGCAGGCCATCCGCAGGCCGCGGGCCGAAGCCGCTTCGAAAAAAGCATCGACCGAGCCCGGGTGAACGGTGGCGTAAACGCTGGATGTGGTGATGCCGTTCCCAAGGCACTGATCCAGGAAGAAGTCGGCGGCGGCGCGGGCATGATCGGGTTCGGCGAATGCGCGCTCCGTCGGAAAGGTATATTTCTCCAACCATTCCAGAAGCTGCTCGCCATAGGATGCGACCATGGAGAGTTGCGGGTAATGCACGTGGCAATCGACAAAACCGGCGGTAATCAGGCAGTCCCCGTAATCGACGACCGGCGCCGAACCGGCGCGCTCCAGGATTTCCGCGGCCGGTCCCACGGCGCGAATCAGTCCGTCCTCGATAAGGACGGCCCCGTCCGAGAGGTGCGAGACCGCCGCCTCGGGGCCGGCCCGAAACGGGTCGTCCGAGAAGCTAAGAGTCTGTCCCTTCAACACCAAGCGATCGGTCATGCCGGTTTTCCGGACAAAGTAAGGGCGGCCGGGCGCCTGGCCAAGCCGCCCCTCGGCGTTATTAGGGCAGCGAACCTTCGACGCCCTCGATATAGAAATTCATGCCGACGAGATCGCCGTCGGAAGCGGTTTCTCCGGCAGCCAGCCAGGGCGAACCGTCCTGCTTGTTGATCGGGCCGGTGAAGGCGTGCAGCTTGCCCGAGGCGAGGTCGTCGCGGGCCTGGGCGGCCAGGGCCCGGACATCCTCCGGAATGCGATCGGAGAACGCGGCCATCTCGACCATGCCGGGCCCGATTCCGTCCCAGGTATCCTGGCTGTCCCAGGTCCCGTCCATGACCGCCTTGACGCGCGCGACGTAATAGGGCGCCCAGTTGTCGATGATCGAAGTCAGCTGGGCGTTGGGTCCGAACTTGATCATGTCGGAGGCCTGACCGAATGCGAAAATGCCCTTTTCCTCGGCGATCTGCATGGCGGCCGGGGAATCGGTGTGCTGCATCAGCACGTCCGCGCCCTGGTCGATCAACGCCCTGGCGGCGTCGGCTTCCTTGCCGGGATCGAACCAGGTGTTGACCCAGACGACCTTGAACTTGGTCGCGGGATTGACGCTTTTCGCGGCGAGGTATGCGGCATTGATGCCCCGAACGACCTCGGGGATCGGGAACGATGCGATGTAGCCGATGGTATTGGTCTTGGTCACCTTGCCGGCGATCAGGCCGATCACGTAGCGGCCCTCGTAAAATCGGGCCGAATAGGTCGATACGTTGGCGGCCCGCTTGAAGCCGGTGGCGTGCTCGAACTTCACTTTCGGAAAGCGCTTGGCGACCTTGTTGGTCGGGTTCATGTAACCGAAAGAGGTGGTGAAGATGATGTCGTGGCTGCGCGCCAGTTGCTGGATCACCCGCGCGGCGTCCGGGCCTTCCGACACGCTTTCGACGTAGGTGGTCTTCACCTGGTCGCCAAACGCCTTCTCGACGGCGAGACGGCCCTGGTCGTGCTGGTAACTCCAACCGTGGTCGCCGATGGGGCCGACGTAGACGAAGCCGACCTTGACCGGCTCCGCCGCGCCGGCGGCGCCTACCGACAGCGCCGCCGCGACCGCGAGGGCTGCGGCGGCCATTGTTTTCATGATGACTTTCATTTCGATGTCTCCCTTGAATTTGCGAAAATAGATCGACAAGGTTTCTTATCGCTTGGCGCCCGGTTCACGAGGGCGCGAAGAACGGCTTGGCCAAGCAGGCCGGCGCATTGAGATGGGTCCGCGCCTTGTTATGGGATATCAGCACCAACACCAGGATGGTGACCAGGTAGGGTAGCATCGATAGATACTGGGCGTCGATATCGATGCCGAATCCCTGGATATGAAGTTGCGCCACGGTCACGCCGCCGAACAGGTAGGCGCCGATCAATGCCCGGCCCGGCCGCCAGGACGCGAATACGACGATGGCGAGCGCGATCCAGCCGCGCCCGGCGGTCATGTTCTCGACCCAGAACGGGGTCTGGACGGCGGACAGGTAGGCCCCGCCGACCCCGGCGCAGGCGCCGCCGAATGCCAACGCCGCCATGCGCACGGCGACGACGTTGTAGCCGATCGCGTGGGCCGCGTCGTGGTTTTCGCCGACCGCCCGAAGGATCAGCCCGGCCCGGGTCCTGGACAGGAACCAGGCAACGCCGGCGACCAGCGCGAACGCCAGATAGACCAGCGGGTCGTGGGCGAAGAGCAGGGGTCCGAGAATGGGAATGTCGGACAATAGGAAGATGTGGATTTTGGCCAGGGGCTGGGTCGATTCGCCGGAATAGCCCTGTCCCCAAAGCGCCGCCAGGCCCAGACCGAAAATGGTGAGCGCGAGGCCGGTCGCCACCTGGTTGGCCATCAGCACCTGGGTCAGGATGCCGAAGATGCCCGCGGCGAGCGCCCCGGCGAGAGCGGCGGCGGCAATCCCGGCCACAAAGGAGCCGCTATCCAGGGTCACCGAAAAGCCGGCGATGGCGCCCAGGATCATCATCCCCTCGAGGCCCAGATTGAGCACGCCGGCGCGCTCGACCACCAATTCGCCGATCGCCGCGAAGACCAGAGGGATCGGTGCGATGATGATCCCTTGGAGAATGAGAAAAACGAGTTCCATAGCCCTACTCCCCCGCCGCCGGGACCGAACGGGGGGCTGTCCGGGCCGTCCGGAACATCCGGATGCGGTATCTCGCCAACACATCGATGCCCAAAAGGGAGAACAGGAACATGCCCTGGAACACGCCGGTGACAGCGCTGGGCAGGTTCATTTCGATCTGCGCCGTCTCGCCGCCGATGTAGGTAAGCGCCATGACGAACCCTGCCAGAATGATGCCGATGGGGTTCAACCGTCCCAGGAACGTGACGATGATCGCGGTGAAGCCGTAGCCGACCGGAAGCGCCGGAACCAGTTGGCCGACCGGCCCGGCCGCCTCGAATATACCCGCCAGACCGGCCAGGCCGCCGGAGATCATCAGGCAGCTCCAAACCACCCGCTTCTCGACGAATCCGCCGAAACCGGCGGCTCGGGGAGACTGTCCCATGACCTTGACCTGATAGCCGAAGACATGGCGGCCCAAGATCACCCAGGCGACAACGGCGATGGCGAGGGCCACCAGGAAACCGACATGGGCGCGGGTATCCGCGATCAATAGGGGCAGCGTTGCCGCATCATGGAACATGCGGCTTTCCGGGAAGTTCAGCCCATCCGGATCCTTGAGCGGCCCGTGCACCAGGACGCTCAGCAGCAACACGGCAACGTATGTCAGCATCAAACTGACGAGGATCTCGTTGGCGTTGAAGCGGGTCCGGAGGAACGCCGGAATGGCCGCCCAAGCCATGCCGCCGAGGACGCCGGCCAGGCACATCAACGGCAATACCCAAAAACCCTCGACCTCGTAGAGCGCCAGAGCGACGGCGCCGCCGGCAAGCGCGCCGATCGTGAACTGGCCCTCGGCCCCGATGTTCCAGACACCGGCCCGAAAGCCGAACGACAAACCGATGGCGATCAAGATCAACGGTGTCGCCTTGACGATCATTTCGGATATGGCAAACGAATCGGTCAGGGGTTCCAGGAAAATGATCGAGATCGCCCGGATCGGGTCCTTGTCGAGAACGGCGAACATCGCCATGCCGGCGAGAACGGTGACCGCGATCGCGATGATCGGCGTGACGTAGAGCAGACCTTTCGAAACCTCGCTTCTGGGTTCCAGCCGGATCATGGGGCGGCTCCCTGGCCGGCGCTGGCCCCCTTACTGGCGCGAGAATGCACGCCACCCATTAACAGTCCAATTTCTTCGATCGACATCTCCCCGGTCGGGCGCGGTTCGGAAAGCCGGCCTTCGAATATCACCGCGAAACTTGTGGAAAGCTCCATCAGTTCGTTCAGATCCTGGGAGATGACCAGGATCGCCGCACCGCCCTTGGCCAGTTTCTGGAGCGCCCGGTGAATGTCGGCGGCGGCCGCCGCATCGACCCCCCAGGTCGGTTGCAGGATGACCAGTACCGTCGGGTTCTGCAGCATTTCCCGACCGACGATGAATTTTTGCAGATTGCCGCCTGACAGACTCCGGGCGGCGTGTTCGATTCCGGCGGTCTTGACGTTGAAAGCATCGACCACATGCTCGGCGAAGTCCTGGGCGATGTTCAGGCTCAGGAATCCGTTCTTCTCGATGCCCATGCGGGTGCGGGCCGAGAGGATGATGTTTTCCCACAGCGACATATCCGGCACCGCGCCGTGACCCAGGCGCTCCTCCGGCACCGAACACATACCGCGCCGGCGCCGTTCGGTCGGGCCCAGGCGGCCGACCGGCTCGCCGTCGATGCGGACGGCCCCGTCTTCCGTCGCCCGCTCGCCGATCAACACCTCCATCAGTTCGACCTGGCCGTTACCGGCCACGCCGGCGATGCCGAGGATTTCACCGGCCCGAACGGAAAAGGAGATATCGACCAGGTCGGTTCCGAACGGATCGGGGCTTTCGGCCGATAGATCCGCGATCACCAGCCGTTCATCGCCCAGATCGGCCTCCTGTCGTTCCGGGAAGCTGAGCGACGTGCCGATCATCATTTCCGCAAGGCTCTTTGCCGTCTCCTCGCGCGGATCGCAATCGGCGACCAACTTGCCGCCACGCAACACCGTGGCGCTGCCGCAGAGCGTCCTGATTTCCTCCAGCTTGTGGGAAATGTAGAGGATCGAACAGCCCTCGGACGACAACTTCAGAAGGGTCTCGAATAGGACATCCACTTCCTGGGGCGTCAACACCGAGGTGGGTTCGTCCATGATCAGAAGCCGCGGGTTCTGCAGCAGGCAGCGGACGATCTCGACCCGCTGGCGCTCGCCGACGGAAAGCGAGCCGATGAATCGGGTCGGGTCGAGGGTCAGGCCGTAGGATTCCGAGACCTCGATAATTTGGCGGTTCAGATTCTTGCCGACCGCTTCCTTGTTCATGCCGAGCGCCACGTTCTCGGCAACGCTCAGGGCCTCGAACAGCGAAAAATGCTGGAACACCATGCCGACGCCGTGGGCCCGGGCCTCGGACGGCCGTGCCGGGGCGTAGGGCGCGCCGTCGAATTTCATCTCTCCCTGGTCCGGCCGCATGACTCCGTAGATCATCTTCACCAAGGTCGACTTGCCGGCGCCGTTCTCGCCCAAAAGCGCGTGGATCGTGCCGGGAGCAATGGAAAAGCCGATGTTGTCATTGGCCAGCACGCCGGGAAATCGCTTGGTGATTCCCGATAATTCCAAGAGCGCCGTGCCGGTCATGAGCCTCCCCCAGATTTGCCCAGCCGTGGCTGGACCGCCTCCCCTTCCCTCGCCCGCAAACGTAGCAGCAAATCGGCTGCCAGCGACACCGCAATTACCGCTGGCTCCTTGCCCTCCAGTCCGGGGAGCCCGATGGGCGCGTGCAGGCGGGCGATCATGGCTTCGGGGAGACCGGCATCCCGAAACCGGCGGACGAACCGCGCCCGCTTGGTCTTCGAGGCGATGAGCCCCAGATAGGCAAAGTCGCCGCGGGCCAACACCGTCCGGCACACCTCCAGATCGAGGGCGTGGGAAAAGGTCATGACGACATGCCAGGCATCCACCGGCGCATGGCGGGCGGCCCGCGCCGGATCGGCGGCGACCAGGCGGCGCACGCGCGGCGGCATTTCGTCCGGGTACCGCTCGGCGCCGATATCCACCCAATGGACCTCGAACGGCAGCCCCGCGAGCACCTTCGCGGCGGCCCGGCCGACATGGCCGGCGCCATAGAGGAATAGCGGCGCCAAGTCCGGACCCAGGGGCTCGGCATACCAGCCGGCGACAAGGATCGGGCCGCGCGGGCGCACGCCGGCCATCGTCTCGCGGATCTGCCGGCGGAGCGGCAGCGGCCAAGCGTCCCGGTCGTCCTTGCGATTCTGGGCGAATTCCAGGGGCGAACCGGCTTCTAGAGGTCGAATCGCCATGACCTCCGCCCCGCGATCGCCTAGAGCCTCCGTCATGGCTGCCAGTTCCCCCTGCGACAGGACCTCGAACAACAGCCGCACCTGGCCGCCGCAGCACTGTCCGAGGGACGGGCCGAGCGGAAAGTCACGGACCGAACGCCCCCACGCCGGAGCCGCGGTTCCTCGATGATTGGATAGCATCGTCCGGGCCGCGTTCAGCGCCTCGTGTTCCAATGTCCCGCCGCCGATTGTGCCAATGAAGGCCTCCGCCGCGACCGTCATGGCGGCGCCGGCGCCGCGCGGGGCCGAGCCCTCGACACGGACGATGCTGACCCGGACCACCGTGCCGTGGTCGGCGATCATAGCGGCGAGTTCGTCCAGCCAGCCCATGATCAGCACGCCCCAGGCCTGACGCGCGCAACGGCGGCGAGGATCCGTTCCGGCGTCGCCGGGGCATCGAGGGCCGGATATCGCAGGTAGCCGCCGGCCGCGGCGACGGCGTCGGAGAGCGCGAACAGGGCCGAGATGCAGAGCATCAGAGGCGGCTCGCCCACGGCTTTCGAGCGATAAATAGTCTGTTCCGCGTTTTCGCCCCGGCTCCAGATATTCATCCGCAGGTCCGGCGCGCGGTCGCCGAGCGTGGGAATCTTGTATGTGGACGGGGCGTGCGTCTTGAGGGCGCCCTTTTCGTCCCACCAAAGTTCCTCGGTGGTCAGCCAGCCGACGCCCTGGATGTAGCCGCCCTCGATCTGGCCGAGATCGATGGCCGGATTCAGGGATTTGCCGACATCGTGCAGGATATCGGCACGGAGGATGCGGCTCTCGCCGGTCAGGGTATCGATAGCGGCCTCGGTCACCGCCGCTCCGTAAGCGAAATAGTAAAATGGCCGGCCACGGGCCTGCTCCTTGTCCCATCGAACCTTCGGGGTCGCGTAGAAACCGGTCGCCGACAGCGGCACGCGGGCCCGGTAGGCCTCGCCGATCAGGTCCTCGAAGGAAATCTCCGCGGCCCCGACCACGACCCGGCCGGGCAAAAACCGGACCTGGTCGGGCGTGGTTTGCCAGCGTTCGGCCGCGAAGGCCGTCAGCCGGGCCTTGATCTTGCGGCAGGCGTCATCGACCGCCATGCCATTGAGATCGGTGCCCGCCGAAGCCGCCGTCGCGGAGGTGTTCGGCACCTTGCCCGTGTTGGTGGCGGTGATCTTGACCCGGTCGATATCGACCTGAAACGCCTCGGCGGCGACCTGCGCCACCTTGGTGAACAGCCCCTGCCCCATCTCGGTGCCGCCATGGTTCAGATGAATGGAGCCGTCGTTGTAGACGTGCACCAGCGCGCCGGCCTGGTTGAGGAAGGTGAGCGTGAAGGAAATGCCGAATTTCACCGGTGTGAGCGCAATGCCGCGCTTGAGGGAACCGCTGGTCCGGTTCCAGGCACGGATCTCTTCGCGCCGCCGATCGTATTCGGAGGTGTCGCGCAGCTCCGCCACCAGATCGTCGATGACGCAATCCGCCACCGTCATGCCATAGGGCGTCACCGAACGTTCGCCGACAGCGCCTCGCGGGTCGTAAAAGTTGGCGCGCCGGACTTCCAAGGGGTCCTTGCCGAGAACATCGGCGATTTCGTCCATGACCCGCTCGATGCCGATCATACCCTGAGGGCCGCCGAAGCCTCGAAATGCGGTGTTCGAAACAGTATTGGTCTTGCAGCGGTACGACGTGATCCGCGCATTTGGCAGGTAGTAGGCGTTATCGGCGTGGAACATGGCGCGATCGCAGATCGGCACCGACAAATCGTAGGACATGCCGCAGCGGGCCGCCTGATCGAACTCGACGCCTTGAATACGGCCGTTGCCGTCGAATCCAACCCTGTAGTCGATGCGAAAGTCGTGGCGCTTGCCGGTGATGATTATGTCCTGGTCGCGGTCGTAGCGGACCTTGGCGGCGCGGCCGGTCTTGCTGGCAACGATGGCGGCGGCGGCGGCCGGCAGATTGCCGTTGCTTTCCTTGCCGCCGAAGGCGCCGCCCATGCGCCGGACCTCCACCGTCACCGCGTGGTTGGCCAGGCCCAGCACCTTGGCCACGGTATGCTGGATCTCGCTCGGATGCTGGGACGAGCAGTGGACGGTGACATCGCCGTCCTCTCCGGGCACGGCGAGCGCGACTTGGCCTTCGAGATAGAAATGTTCCTGGCCGCCCATGGTGACCCGGCCCTCGAGCCGGTGCGGCGCGGCCTCGATGGCCTGGGCGGCGTCGCCCCGGGCCATGACGTAGGGGGCTTCCAGCAAGGATTTGGCGTCCATGGCCTGATCGATGGTGACGATGGCAGGCAAGTCCCGGTAGTCGATCCGGGCCAGACTTGCCGCCGCGCGGGCCGCCTCCAAAGTTTCCGCGGCGACGGCGAACAAGGCTTGGCCGGCGTATTCGACCAGATCCTCGGCGAACAACGGGTCGTCGCCCATGGCTGGGCTGATGTCGTTGGTTCCGGGGATATCGGCAGCGCCGATCACACAAACCACGCCGGGGGCGCTTCTTACCGCCGAGAGATCCATGCCCAGAATCCGCGCATGGGCCCGCGCGCTCATCGCCACCTGGACGATTAGCGCATCGGCCGGGGTTGGAATGTCATCGACGAATACCGCCTCGCCATCGACATGCTTGTGACCGCTGTCGTGGCGCCGCGCGGTCCGGACGCCGCCCTCGATTCCCTCTTGGCTCTTGGCCCCAACATGAAGCGAAGAGTCCCGCCGCGGCCCAGCGATTGTCGCGCCCCGGCCGACCAGCCGGGTCTCGGAAAGCGGCCGCGCGCTCTCGGCAAAGTACTTGCGAAGGAGGTTGCCTGCCGCTTCCAGGCGGTAACCGGCGCTGGCCCGCATATCGGTAATCGGGGAAAAATCCGCCTCGAAGGCGTCGATTGACGATTCCACGGTCGCCGCCGTCCAGGGTTTCCCCTGTAGCGCGGCCTCGACCGCGCGGGCGCGCTTTGGAATGGCGGCCATACCGCCGAAGGCGATTCGCGCCGCCGTCACTTTGCCCTGTTCGACCCGCACATCGAAACAACCGCAAACCGCCGAGATATCCTGGTCGAAACGCTTGGTGATCTTGTAGCAGCCGAGCCTGGCGCCCGAGTTCGCCCCTGGATCCGGGAGCGGAATTTCGATGGCTTCGAGGAATTCGCCGGGCGCCCGGTCCTGTTTTCCGTAGTCGATGAAGAAGTCCTCGATGGCGAGCCGGCGGGTTTCGCCAGCCTTCCTCAACACCAGGGTCGCATCGAGCACGATCAGTGCCGGCGGCATGTCACCGATGGGCGAGCCGTTGGCGATGTTGCCGCCGATGGTGCCGGCGTTACGGACCTGGACCGCGCCCAGGCGCCGAATAATCTCGCCGAGGTCCGGGAAGATATCGGCGATGGCCGCGAACGCCTCGGAATAGGTCACGCCGGCGCCGATGATAAGCCGGTCGGCGTGCCGATCTATTTTTCGAAGTTCGCCGACCCGGCCCAGATGGATGACCGTTCCGAGCTTGCGGTGCGCCTTTGTCACCCACAGCCCCACGTCCGTCGCCCCCGCGACCAGCACTGCGTCCGGGTTTTCGGCCGTGCAGGCGGCCAGACCGTCGAGATTTCCGGGGGACAGGAACCGCTGGTCATCGGCGGCAAATTCGACCGTCACGGTGTCGGCGCGTTCCAGGAGCCAGCGCCTCTCAGCCGCGAGGCGCGACGCCTCCCAATCCGGTGCCGGATAGTCATAGGCCGCGGCAAAGGCGGCGGCGATGGGTCCGTACCCGGTACAGCGGCACAGGTTTCCGGCCAAGAGGTCCGGCGCGCTCTCGGCATCCATGGCCTGACCGGAGAGGTATGCGGCATACATGGACATGACGAAGCCCGGCGTGCAGAAGCCGCATTGCGATCCGTGTTCGTCGACCATGGCCTGCTGGACCGGATGCAGCCGCCCGTCCGGTGCCTTGAGGTGTTCGACCGTCAGCACCGACTTGCCTTCCAGCATGCCGACAAACTGAATGCAGGCGTTGACGGCGCAATAGCGGACGTCACCGTCCAGCGCCTCGCCGACGACCACCGTGCAGGCCCCGCAATCGCCCTCGGCGCAACCTTCCTTGGTGCCTCGGAGACCGGCATCCTCGCGCAAATACTCCAACAGCGTACGGGTCGGCAATACGCCGCGAAGCTCCCGTGCCTCGCCGTTGAGCCGCAGGGATAGGAAATCTCGCATCGCCCGCCCCGGTCAGCTTCCGCGATAGGTGGCGTAGCTGAAGGGTGTTATCAGCAGCGGCACATGGTAATTCCCGCCGGCCTCGGCGATGCCGAAGCGGATCGGAACGATGTCCAGGAATTTGGGTTCCGGCAAGGCGACGCCAACCGACTGGAAGTAGGCGCCGGCGTGGAACAGGAGCTCGTATTCGCCGGTCCGGAACCCGTCCCCCTCCAGCAACGCTTGGTCACAGCGGCCGTCGTCGTTGGTCGTCAAGTCGGCCAGGATTTCGCGCGCGCTACCGTCCAGGCGCAGGAGTTCAATCCGGATGCCGCTGGCCGGCCGGCCGGCGGAGGTGTCGAGCACATGGGTCGTCAGTCGCCCCATAACCGTTGTACCTCCCAAGCTGGCCACTATAGTTGTTGCGTGGCCGCTCACACACAGTATTGAAGATTACGCTGGCCAATTCCAGCCGATTGGCCGCAGAGCGCGATATTCTGTGATAAAAGCGAGAAAATCCGGGGCCATCGCCCGGAGGAGCCAAACCGGGAAGGACAGCATGGTCGATAAGATATTCCTGACGGCGCAAAGCCTATTGAGCGACTCCTTCCGCCTCGGTCTGAAAATCATGGAGGATGGCTTTCATCCCGACTACATCATCGGCA
>SMVB01059808.1_pt1 | contig 18593 bp, 16 predicted proteins | sample 2456461 | NCBI WGS metagenome assembly SMVB01 (sample SAMN11095934, study PRJNA526329) | marine sediment metagenome | biome: Marine sediment; feature: Surficial sediment; material: Deep marine sediment; isolation source: Hadal surficial sediment | place: Pacific Ocean | collected 2014-05 | depth...
CTGGCCGCGTCGGCGAACAAATGTATCGAGGGCGTGCCCGGCGTCGGCTTCGTGCTGGCCCGGCGCGAAGCGCTGGCGGCGCGGGCCGGAAACGCGCCGTCGCTGAGCCTGGACCTGCACGACCAGTGGCGCGGGCTGGAAGCCAATGGCCAATGGCGCTTCACGCCGCCCACGCACGTGCTCGCCGCGTTCGACGCCGCGTTGGACCAACTCGACGCCGAGGGCGGGCCGGCGGGGCGCCTCGCGCGCTATTCCGACAATTGCCGGCGGCTGGTCGCCGGCATGCGGGCTCTCGGTTTCGAGACCTTGCTGGACGACGCGGACCAGGCGCCGATCATCGTCACCTTTATGACGCCCGGCGATCCGAATTTCGACTTCACGCGCTTTTATGATTCCCTTCACGGGCGCGGCTACGTGATCTACCCCGGCAAGATCACCGAAGCCGACACGTTTCGCATCGGCTGCATCGGCGCCATCGGCGCCGCGGAAATCGACGGCGCCCTGGCGGCGATCGAAGCCACGCTTGACGACATGGCCGTGCGCGACCGCGGACCCGGATAGGCGCTAACCGGCGCCGTCCTCGGGCTCGACGGTATTTGCGGGCAGGCGCACGAGTCCCATTTTGGCCAACCAGCCGATTGTTCGATGGACGGTGGTCCGCTTTTCCGGCGCGAAAGACGACAGCAAGCGATCGACGGTGCAGCGGCCCCGGGTCTCCAAGTGGCGCAGCACGGCCTCGGCGTCGCCATCGCCCGCCAACACTTCGGTGGCGAAGCTATTCATATCGTGAACGCGGAGCCGCGACAGCCGGTCGGGGCCGGCGCCGGGGGCGAGTTCGACCCAGTCGCCGCCGCCGATCGGCGCGGTCGCATAGCCCGCGTACAGGGCATAAGGATCGTCGCGCAGCGGATGGGCGGGCGCCGCGGCCGCGCGCGGCGCGTGCTCGGTTTCGCTCTGGCGCCGCTCCGCGAGGTCGCGCCACAGCGCCTGATAGGCGCCGATCACCACTCGCCAATCGTAGAGCTCGCGCGCCCGCGCGCGGCCGGCCTCGGCCATGCGTCGGCGCAGATCGGGTTGGCCGACCAACGCCGTGAAGGCCTCGGCCGTGGCCGCCACGTCCACGCTGGTGGTCTGGCTGACATGGCCGATATAGCGATCGTAACTGTCGATTTCGGCGTGGAAACGACGCGCCAAGTCGGCGCCGAGGCCCGGCGCCGGCATCCGCGTCGGCACCGCGAACCCGTCGATTCCGTGGCGCACGGTGTCGCGGTAGCCGTCCCAATCGCTGACCACCACGGGCAACCCGGCCGCCATCGCCTCGATCGGAACCAGCCCGAAGGTTTCCTGGATGTTGTCGGACAACGACGTGAACAGGTCGGCGGCGAACCACACTTGGGCGCGCACGGCCCGGTCGCGGCCATCGAGATACACCACGTTGACCGACGGGCAGAAAGCCCGTGCCGCGGCCTGGAACTCGTCGCGAATGCTGTCGTTGGCGAACCAGCCGGCAAGGATCAGATGAACGCGGCTTCCGGTTTGCCGCGCCGCCTCCTCAAGGCCCAGATACATCGGCAAGGGGTGCGCCTTGGCATGAAAGCTGAGCCGGCCCATGTACAGCGCCACGACATCGTCGTCGGCGATTTTCAGGCGCTGGCGCAGCTTGGCCCGCGCGGCCCGGGACGCGGGCGAGTCCGCGAGAGCCGCGCAATCGACCCCCAACGGAATGACCGGACGCTGGAGGGGAATTTGCGGCCGCGCGCCAACCCGTTCCTCCAGATAGTCACACCAGTTTTCGAGAACATGCTCGACCGCCGCGCGCACCGCCTCGGAGGTACAGATCAGGGCGTCCCACGGCTGCACCGGGGCCACGGCAAGCGCGCCCAATGCGTCCATGACGCCGGCCGAGGCAATGGTATGGGTGATCCCGCACAGACCGTAGGCGCGGCTGTCGCCGTGGCGGCGCAGCCACGCCATCTCGGCCACGCCGGGGTCCGACCGGAACAACATGCCCGGCACCGAGAGATCATGCGGACGCCGCGCGGGAATCCAATGACACGGGCGCGGCGCCCCGGCGAACGCGGCGATGCGATGTTCGAAATCTTCATAGGTCGGTTTGTCGGCGGCATAGCAATAGAAGCGTTCGACGTCCGCGTGGCGCGCGAACCCCTTCAGGAAGCCCTCGCCCGCCGCGTGGCGCCCCATCAGGCGCGGGCCCGACGTGTGGAATCCGTCCTTCTGGTACTGGATCGCCGCGTTACCCGACATCGGATTGTCACCCAAACTCAATATATTCTAAGCGAAAAATAACGTATAATCATTTGATTTATATATGCTTTCCGTGATCGCATCCTTCAAACACCCAAGTGACGTCAATCACAGACCGTTCCCGCTATCTCGTGTAATTTCCGAGGCTAATACTCATAACGATTTGAAAGGATTAGCCAATGACCAAGACAGTAATCGGCGCCGCCGCGATCGCGATGCTGGCCCTGACCGGCGCCGGCAATGCCATTGCCGAGGACGCCTCGACAGAGATCACCGCGCCTCGCACGGTCGTGGAATCGGCGACCAACACCAGCATGACCAGGACATCGATCATGGCCGTGGGAACGCGGTCGAGTTCCAGTCAATAAGCGACGAAGCAAGGCGCGTCCAGGGGCGCCCAGGGGCGCCCAGACGCGCCGCTTGCTTGAACGACTCCCCCGCGCGGTCAAGCCGCGGGCTCGATGGGCCCGCCGGCCTCGCTCCATGCGGTGATGCCGCCCGCCATGTGGCAAACATTCTCTAATCCCATGTCCTGGAGGGTCTTGGCGGCGAAGGCCGAGCGCCCGCCCGACGCACAATAGAGGATCAACTTTTTCCCCGAGCTCAGGGCCGGCTCATGGAGCGGGCTTTCCGGGTCCGCCTTGAATTCCAGAAAGCCGCGCGCGGCGTGGACCGAGCCCGGCAGCCCCCCCGTCGCGGACCGTTCATGGGTCTCGCGCACGTCGACGAAGACCGCGTCCGCGCTGCCCACGTGTTGCCGCGCCTGATCGACCGAGATGGTCTCGATGACAGCGTTCGCTTCCGCGAGAAGCGTCTTGAACCCCGCTTTCAACATGATCCGCGCCTTTCCGTTTGCCCGCTTGGTCAACTCTTGTACGACGGGTCCTGGCGATCGATCAAGCGGACAAAAGAATCGAACTCGAGTTGGCCCACGGCGAGGCCGTCATTGCCGGAAAGAAATTCGTCGGTCAGCGCCGCGGACGCCTCGCACACGTCGCGTGGCGGCACGGTAAGCGGCCCGCCGCCAGCCTGGGCCGCGATCTGAACCTGGCAGGCGCGCTCCAACCGGTACATCAGGATGAAAGCCTCTTCCAGGCTGGCGCCGCAGGTGAGCAGGCCATGATTGCGCAGAATGAGAATTTTCTTGTCGCCCAGCGCCGCCACCAGGCGTTCGCGTTCCGCGTCGCGCAGGCTGGGACCCTCGTAATCGTGAAAAGCGATACGGTCATGGAATCCCGTCGCGTACATGCCCACCGGCAGCAATCCATCGCGTTGCGCGGCCACCGCCATTCCGGCGATGGTATGGGTGTGGAACACGCAGGTGACGTCCTCGCGGGCGCCGTGGATGGCGCTGTGAATCACGTAGCCGGCGCGATTGACCGGATAGTTCGCGTGGCCGACCGGGTGGCCGTCGAGATCGATCTTGACCAGCGACGAGGCGGTGACTTCGTCGTAACGCAGGCCCCACGGATTGATCAGGAAATGTTTGCCGGGGCCGGCCACGCGCAGCGTGATATGACCGTAAATCGTGTCGGTCCAACCGAGATGCTCGACGACCCGGTAAGCGGCGGCCAAACGAATCCGTTGCCGCCATTCCTGTTCCGAAACGTCCGGCTGTCTTCCGCCGTCCATGGCGGTGGGCGCGGCTATGGTCACGGCGCGGCCTCCCTCGCATGATCACTACGCTGGAAACCTATCACAGGCGGTTCCGCGATGCCTAGCCGACGCGCCGGCGCCCGAGCGAGGCGACGCAATTTCACGCGGTCTGGCTGTCCTCGGATGGCACGGATCGGTTGCGCCGGAAATAGGCCTCGATCACGTCCGCCGGTTGCGGCCTGGAGAAATAAAAACCCTGCAAATAATCGCATCCGAGGCCACGCAGAAATTCGACTTGCTCGACGTTTTCCACGCCTTCGGCGACGGTCTTGAGCTTGAGGCCATGAGCCATCGCGATGATCGCCTGGGTGAGCGCCGCGCTGTCGGGATCGTCGACCACGTCGGACACGAAGGTGCGGTCGATCTTCACCACATCCGCCGGAAACTGCTTGAGGTAACTGAGAGACGAATAACCGGTGCCGAAATCGTCGATCGACAAGTGCACGCCCATGTCCTGCAACACACACATCGCCACCCGGAAATCCATCCCGTCGAGCAGCACGCTCTCCGTGATCTCCATGGTCAGGAGATCCGGTGGCAGGCCGCTGTCGCGAAGCACCCATTCGATGAATTCCAGCCAACTGCCGTGCCGGCACTGACGGCTTGACACATTGACCGCCATCCGGCCGGGCAACAAGCCGTCATCCAACCAGGCCTTGGCCTGGTCGCACGCGGTCCGCAGCACCCACTCGCCGATCGGGACGATCAAACCGGATTCTTCGGCCACCGGTATGAAATCGTTCGGAGAAACCATGCCACGGGTGGGATGGTCCCATCTGAGCAGCGCTTCGACGCCGGAAACCGCCAGCGTGGTTGCGTCGACAATCGGTTGGTAATGAAGAAACATCTGGCCGCGCGACAGGGCTTGGCGCAGGTCGGCCTCGATCGCGATCCGGTTATGCACCTGTTCGTGCATCTGCTGGGTAAAGAAATGCAATCCGTTACGCCCGGCCTCCTTGGCCTTGTACATGGCGTTGTCGGCGTTCCTCAGCAGGGTTTCGATATCGCGACCATCGTCCGGATAGAGCGTGATTCCGATGCTGCCCGACACGAACGTTTCGTCGCCATCCAAATGAAACGGTTTGGCGAGGTATTCGAGTATCTTTAAGCCCACCAGCTCGCATTGCTGCGGTTTCGAGATGCCGTGCAGGATAACCGTGAACTCGTCGCCGCCGAGGCGCGCGACCGTGTCGTTCTTGCGCAGGCACTCCTTCAGCCGGCTGGCGGCCTCGACAAGCAGTTTGTCGCCGACGCTGTGGCCCAGCGTGTCGTTGACCCGCTTGAAGTGATCGAGATCGACGAACATCAGCGCCAGTTTGTCGCCCTCGCGGTCGGCGCGGCTCATGCCCTGTGACAGGCGATCGGTGAACAGGGCGCGATTGGGCAGGCCCGTGAGAGTGTCGTAGTTCGCCTGCCGCCAGATGACGTGTTCCGCTTCCTTGCGTTCGGAAATGTTTCGCACGGTGCCGATGTAAAGTTTTTTTCCGTCCAAATGAGTAACGCCAAGGCTGAACTCGACCGGAAACGTGGTGTCATTCTGTCGCCGGCCGACGCATTCGCGGCCGTTTGCCTCCTTCACCGATCCTTCCAAGCCGCCAAACAGGTCCGTGATACCGGTATCGCCGCTCCCGGAGCCGATGATGTCGTTGGCCAGCTTGCCCACCAGGCCACCGCTGGAATAGCCGAACATGGCCTCGGCGGCGCGGTTCGCGGTCTCTATCCGGTGCTTTTCATCGAAGGTCAGGATGCCGTCCAGGGCGTTGTTGAGGATCGCGCGGACCTGACGTTCCTTGGCCGAACACTTTTCCGCCAACGCCGTCATCTGGCGCGACTGATCGCGCAAAAGCTGCTCGCGCGACGCAACAAGGGTGATGTCCGTGACCTGGATAAAACAAAAATGCTTGCCGTCGTCCGTCGGAAGCGCCTTGACGATCACGTTCTGCTGAATCGGCTCGGGTTCGCCGCCCGGCCCCGTATCCCGGAAAAGCGGCAACAAAGTGCCGTTGGGCGGCTGCGGCAGCAGCGACGACAAACCGTCCGCCAGGGCCTGCTCGACCGCCTCGAAAACGCGACCACCGTCGGCGGCCGGAAACACCTCGTCCAAACGGCGCCCCAGAACCGATTGGCGCCGCCGGTTGGAACGGCTCTCCATCCAGCCGTTCCAAAATGCTATCGCGCTGTCGGGCGCGATGCCGATAAGACCGGTGTCGCTAGCGTCCAGCAGACGATAGAGGATCGTTTCCGATAACACCGTCATGATCTTCGATCCGAGCCGGGCCTCATGCCCGTCCCAAAGATATATAAGGCGAAAGCGCGGCTTCGACGCCACTCTTCCCAACCGAGAAAAGTCAAGGCCCGCCATTAGGTTAGGCTGGCGGTTAAGAAGCGATTAAGGCCGTGAAACGCCGAACCGGCGATTGTCGATAATCCCCCTTCGGGTTATATGGTGGCGCCACGCGGGCGCCATTCGGTCACGACGCAAGGGGTGGAGAGTGCGGTTCGGTTTCGACGCGAAGCATGGGGTACGGCGGGATTTGGCGGTGGCCACGGCGCTTGCGGTGGTCTCCATGCCGGCGATGGCGGACGACTGGCCGTGGGCGACGCCGGTGTTCGAGGAGATTACCGGCAACGTCGCGATCGAGGGACGGCTATTCGCCGAGCCGGAACGATTTATCGGCCAGGAGCGACACAGCGGGTCGGTGAGCGCCGAGGCCGAGTACTACGCGGAATGGGACGATTCCACGAGTTTGACGGCCAAACCATTTTTGCGCCTTGATTCGGCGGATCCCGGCCGAAGTCACGCGGACGTGCGCGAGTTGTATCTGCGCGTGGTCGGCGACGATTGGGAACTGGGCGCCGGCGTCGGCAAGGTGTTCTGGGGCGTGGCCGAGTCCAAGCATCTGGTCGACATCGTCAACCAGACCGACCAGATCGAAAATCTCGACCTGGAGGACAAGCTGGGCCAACCGATGGCCAACCTGACCCTGGTCCGCGATTGGGGTTATGTCGATTTGTTCGCCATGCCGTATTTCCGCGAGCGCACGTTTCAGGAACGCGGCGGGCGGCTGCGCAACCGGCTTTTGGTGGATGAGGGCCAGACCCGCTACACCAGCGGCGCCGGGCAATGGCATCCCGATTTCGCGATCCGCTACAGCAACAGCGTGGGCGACTGGGACTTTGGCGTGGCGCATTTTTACGGCACCAGCCGCGAGCCGACCTTCAGTGTCGGGCTGAGCGCGGGCGGCGAATTCGTGCTTGTTCCCGAGTACGAACTGATCAACCAGACCAGCCTCGACGTGCAGTACACCACCGGCGCGTGGCTGTGGAAGTTCGAGGGCGTGTTCCGCCAAGGCATGAAGAACGCCCTGGGAACCGAACAGAACTATGCCTCGTTCGTGGGCGGGTTCGAGTACACGCTGTTCGGCGTTTTCGACTCGGCGGCGGACCTGGGTCTGCTGGCCGAATACATGCGTGACAGCCGCCTCGAAAAGGCCACCGACCCGCTGCAGAACGACGTCTTCCTCGGCGCGCGTCTGGCGCTGAACGACGCGCCGGATACCCAGCTTTTGGCCGGCGTGATCCAGGACCTGCAACACAACACCCGGCTTTTTTTCGTCGAGGCGAGCCGGCGCGTCGGCGACAGCCTGAAACTGACGGTCGAGCTGCGTTCGTTCCACGGCGTCGCCCGTCGCGACCCGCTGAGCGACCTGCGCGACGACGATCACCTACAGGTGGAACTGGCCTATTTCTTTTAGAGCCGCGTTTAAACACATCGAAGCGGCTCGAGGCCGCGACCGCGGCCCGGCGCTCATGCGCCGCCCGCGCGGAGCCGTGCGCCGTCGGCGCGCTGGCGTGAGCGATAAATCCCAGGGCGATTCCATGTGAATGGAAATCGCCATGAACGCGGCACAGGAAAAGGGCGGCCCCATTGGGACCGCCCCTGTTCCCCGCTCCTAATCAAATCGGAGACTTACATCGCACGGACCTCGACGAGGAATTTGTCGACTTCCGCGCCCAGGACCTCGGACTGCTTGGACAACTCGCCCGCCGCCTGAAGCATCTGGGTCGCCGCCTCGCCCGATTCCTGCGCCGCGGTCGTGACACCGGAAATATTGGACGTGACTTCCTGCGTGCCCGCCGCGGCCTGCTGGACGTTGCGGCTGATCTCGTCCGTCGCCGCGCCCTGCTCCTCGACCGCCGAGGCAATGCCGGTGGCGATTTCGTTGATGTTTTCGATGGTCTTGCCGATACCACCGATGGCCGTCACCGTGCTTTCGGTCGCGGTCTGGATGTCGGCGATCTGCTGGCCGATGTCCTCGGTCGCCTTGGCGGTCTGGTTGGCCAGGCTCTTGACCTCGGATGCGACCACCGCGAAGCCCTTGCCGGCGTCACCGGCGCGCGCCGCCTCGATGGTTGCGTTGAGCGCCAGCAGGTTGGTCTGGCCGGCGATGTCCTTGATCAGCTGAACCACCTCGCCGATCTTGGTCGCGTTCGCGGCCAAGGCCTGCACGGTCTCGTTGGTTCTCTCGGCTTCCGTCACCGCCTCTTGGGCGATTTTCGCCGATTCGGTGACCTGACGACCGATCTCGGTGATCGAGGCCGCCAGTTCCTCGGCCGCCGCCGAGACCGTCTCCACGTTGGTCGCCGCCTCCTCGGAGGCCGCCGCCACGGTGGTCGCCTGCTGGCTGGTCTCTTCGGCGGTTGAGGCCATCGAAGTGGCCGTCGATTCCATCTCGGTCGAGGCCGATGACACGGTGTCGACGATGGCCTTGACGTTCTTTTCGAAGTTGTCGGCCAAGTTCACCATCTTGGTCACCACGGACCACGCCAACATGGCGCCAATGTAATTATTGTCCTTATCGGTGATCGCCGAAACCCTGAGGTCCAGGGTCTCCTCCCCCAGCTTGATCTTGGACCGGAACGGCAGGTTGCTCGGGTCGCTCAAAATGCCGCGTTGGTGCGCCGGATTCTTGTGGAAGATATCGATACACTGCCCCAAGAGATCGTCCGCCTTGCAAGGCAGCAAATGCTCCAGCGGCCGCAGCGTCTCGATGCTGGTCTTGTTGATGTAGTCGATTTTGAAGTCGACCGGGTCGATAGACATGATGTTGATCGGCATGTCGTCGACCATCTGCATCAGCTTGGCGATCTCGGCGTCCGCCTTGACCCGTTCGGTAATGATCGACCAAGTCAGCATGGGGCCGATATAGGTGCCTTGCTTGTCCATGATCGCGTTGACCTGCAGGTCCAGAATCTCGCCCGCCACATCGATCTGCGCGGAATGGGGCAGGTTCTTCGGATCGGCCAGCAACCTGCGCTGGTGCGACGGGTTCTTGTGGAAGATGTCGATGCACGTGCCCAGAAGCTCGTCGGCCTTGATCGGCAGCGCGTGCTCGAGCTGCTTGATCGCGTCCTTGGTCGCCTGGTTGACGTAATTGATTTCCAAGGTCTTGGGGTCGCAGGTGATCACGGCCATCGGCATCTGTTCGACCATCTGCATCAGCCGCTCCGATTCCGCGTCCGCCTTGACTTGCTCGGTGACGATCGACCAGGTCAGCATGGGGCCGATATAACCGCCATTCTTGTCCATGATCGCATTGACCTGCAGGTCCAGAACCTCGCCCGCCACCTCGATCTTCGCGGAATGCGGAAGGTTCTTCGGGTCGGCCAGAATCTTGCGCTGGTGCGACGGGTTCTTGTGGAAGATGTCGATGCACGTGCCCAGAAGCTCGTCGGCCTTGATCGGCAGCGCGTGCTCGAGTTGCTTGATCGCGTCCACGGTCGCCTTGTTGACGTAATTGATTTCCAAGGTCTCGGGGTCGCAGGTGATCACGGCCATCGGCATCTGTTCGACCATCTGCATCAGACGCACCGATTCCGCGTCCGCCTTGACTTGCTCGGTGACGATCGACCAGGTCAGCATGGGCTGGACGTAATGACCCTCGGTGTCGTAAATCGCCGAGATCAACAGGTCGAGAACCTCGTCGCCAACCTCGATCTTTGCCCTGTGGGGCAGATTCTTCGGGTCGGCCAAAATGGCGCGCTGGTGCGACGGATCCTTGTGGAACACGTCGATGCAGGTACCCAAAAGCTCGTCGGCCTTGATCGGCAGCAGATGCTCGAGCTGGCGGATGGTGTCCTTGGTGGTCGCGTTGACATAGTCGATTTCCAACGTCTCCAGGTCGCAGGTGATGACGTTCACCGGCATCTGGTCGACCATTTGCCGCAGCGTGGCAAGCTCACGCTCGGCGGCGGCGAGCCGTGTCTCAAGATCGGACTGCGGCCTCGGCTCGACATTCGCCGCTGGCGCGGTCGCGGTTTCGGGTTGATCTAGGCATCACGTGAATCCTTTCTACTCCGTCGCCTTCATTGGGGCGTCACAGCCCGCGCGTTTTTTTAGTCCGGCATTGCCGGCCGCCGACTTTCGCGGCCGGTACCGGCAATAGACCGATTTGCCAAAAGGAGGGTCGGTCGACACGCCATCGAACGATAATGCACAGGTGGACGCCCTTTCAGCGCGCAACGAACGATACCTCAACGCCTTAATCCCAAAGCCCCCAAGACGGCTTGGTCGTTATGATTATTTATAAGACGAACGGGGTCACTCTCAAGGACGAGTCGCAAAAAAAAGCAAGACATCAACTGCCTTATTCCTTAGTATTTCAGCGGTTATTGATGATTAACGCGACGTTAATCTTTAATTTACTTAAAATACTACCGACTAGCCTCGCGCGGCGAAGTAACGGCGCGGCGCGCAAAGGGGTGGCGGACCCGCCGAAATGACGTGGTTTTTGGGCCGGTCAGGGCTGGTTGCCACCCAGCAAGGCCGAGCCCGTGACGGAACGGGGGTCGCGCGAGCCCCATCGGCCGTTCTCGACGGCCATCAGGAAATCGTCGACCACGCGGTTGAAGGCGTCCGGGTCCTCGAGATTGATGGTATGGCCGCTTTGCGGCATCACGCACAGGCCGGCGCTCGGGATCGCCCGCTTGAGGAACAGGTTGGGCTCAAGGCAGGCCTCGTCCTCATCGCCGGTCACGATCAGTGTGGGGACGGTCAGCGCGCGCAAGCGGTCCTCCAAATCGTACAGGGACGGCCGGGTCTTGAGATAACCGCGCAGGGTGTTGGCCGCGCCGAGCGCCGAATGTTCCTTGAGATGGTCCATGAATTCGCGCCAGCCGCGCGGATTCTTGTTCTGGAACTGAACCCGGGTCGGGCCGGCGCCGTAGGATTCGCCGACTTCCGCCGGGCCCCGGGTGTCGTAGGCCACGGCCAGCGCCTCGACTTCGCCCTTGAACTTGTCGCGGCTTTCGCGCGCCGCGCCGTAACCACAGCCCGCCACCACCAATGACAAGGCGCGCGCGGCGTGGCGAAGCCCGAAATGCAGCGTCGCGAAGCCGCCCATCGAAAGGCCCACCACGTGCGCGCGGTCGATGCCGAGGTGGCTCAGCACATGGCCGATGTCGTCGGCGACGATATCCTGGGAATATGACGCGGGCTCCGGCGGCACGTCAGACGGCGGGTAGCCGCGCGCGTTATAGGCAATGCAGCGGTAGCGGCGCGAGAAATGGCGCATCTGCGGCTCCCAGCTTCCGTGGTCGCCGGCAAATTCGTGAATGAAAATCAGCGGCGTTCCCTCGCCGCACTCCTCGTAATAAAGCTTGACGCCGTCGGCGTCGGCATGAGGCATGTCCCCCTCCCCTGGCTTGGCAACGGGACCATAACATGGCGGATGGACTGGACAGTGCCAAGCTGCTCCCTTTATGTTCGCGCCGCCACCCGGGGGACCATAATGACCGATTACGCGATACCAATCTGGACGCCGCCCGCGGCGCCGGTTTCCGGCGGCGGCGCCTTTCCGGTGCGTCATATTTATTGCGTCGGGCGGAATTACGCGGCGCACGCGCGCGAAATGGGCACGGACCCGGACCGCGAGCCGCCTTTCTTTTTCACCAAGGCCGCCGACAGCATCGTCCCCGGCGGCGGGCCCGTGACTTATCCCCCGCGCACCGAGTCCCTGCATCACGAGGTCGAAATGGTGGTCGCGATCGGCGGCGAGGCGGCGGATATCGGTCCCGACGACGCCCGCGCGGCGGTCTTCGGCTACGCGGTGGGCATCGATTTGACACGCCGCGACCTGCAGCAGATCGCCAAGGACACGCGCCGGCCCTGGGACGTGGGCAAGTCTTTCGCCGGGGCCGCGCCGATCGGCGAAATCCACCCCGTCGCCGCGGTCGGCCACCCGCGCGCGGGCGCGATCGAATTCGCCGTGAACGGCGAGACGCGCCAACGTGGCGACCTCGCCGAGATGATCTGGAGCGTCGAGGAAATCATCGCCGAACTGTCCACGCTCTACACGCTTCTGCCGGGCGATCTGATTTTCACGGGAACCCCGTCCGGCGTCGGCCCGCTCCAACCCGGCGACCGCGCCGTGGGCCGGATCGAGGGCGTGGGCGAGATCGCCATCGAAATCACCGCGCGGTAATGCCGCTTTAAACCGAGAAGGACCACCGATGCCGGAACTCTATTGGGAGGACTTCGAGCCCGGTCAGGTAATCGAAATCGAGGGCAGCACCACCCTGACCAAGGACGAGATCATCGAATTCGCCCGCCAATGGGATCCGCAGCCGTTCCATATCGACGAAGCGGCGGCGGAGAAGTCCATCTACGGCGGCGTGATCGCGAGCGGCTGGCATACCGGGGTGGTGACCATGCGCCTGCTGGTCGATGGCCTCCTCGGCAAGGCGGCCAGCCTGGGCTCGCCCGGCCTCGACGAAACGCGCTGGCTCAAGCCGGTCCGCCCCGGCGACACCTTGCGCGCCCGCGCCGTGGTTCGCGAGACGCGCCCGTCGCGCAGCAAGCCGGACCGCGGCACGGTCAAGATTACCTGGGAGACCTACAATCAGGACGGCGAAAAGGTCATGACCATGACCGGCATCCAGATGTTCGCGCGCCGCCCGCCCGCCCCGGCCGATTGACCGCCCGCGCGCCGATCAGGCGCTCACCGTGCCATAGGCGCCGACGCCCACGATCAACGGCCCGACCCGCTTCACGTAACTGGCCTTGGGCGATCGTTCGCCGGTACAGGGATTGAAGAAATCGTATTCGACCCAGCCCTCGCCTTCGACGGCGGCGACGCGGATCATTTCCTGGACGAAGAAATTCCCGCCCGAGTCTTGCGCCTCCCAAGCGTTGGTGCCGATGCCCTCGGGAAACGCCCCGCTGGCCCACAACGTGCCCTCCATGTCGAGCACGAAGACATAAAGATCGCGGTCGATGAACGGGCCCGGCACCATGAATTTCACCAACGCTTTTTTCGGGCCTTCCTTCTCCAACAGCTCCGCCGCCTTCAAGGCCAATGCCTTGGCTTCGTCGAGGTCCGCCAAATCGCAATCGGCCGCGGACGCGGGCCATGCAACGATTGCGATCACGATGGCGGCGACGATGCGAAATCCTGTCATGCCGTCTCCCTTTCCTGTCCTTCACCCCGCACCCGGCCGAGGCACGGCGGCAGGCCCTTGACGCTGATGCGGTGCAACAGCCGCGTATCGGCGGGTCCGGTGGCCGCCTTCTGGTCCGGCGCGCGGTGCACCGTCGCCAGGGTATCCCACGCGATCACGTCGCCCACCGCGTATTCGTGGGCATGGCGGAACGCGGGCTTGAGCGCGTGATCCCTGAGTTCGCCCAACAAGTCGCGCGCTTCGTCTTCCGGCATGCCGACGATACCGCGCGAGGTCCCGGTCGGCGCGTACAGCGCCTTGCGCCCCGTCACCGGGTGGCGGCGCACGAGTGGATGGCGCACCGGCGGCACATTGCGGCGCTGGCGGTCGTTGACCAGCGGCGTGGCGTCGTTTTCGCCGGGCCGACCGGCGTCGCGGTTGCCGTATCGATGCAAGACGGTAAGGCCGTCAATTCGCTCCTTCATGGTCTGGGCAAGCGCGTCATGGGCCAAGACCATGTTGGCGATCTGGGTCTCGCCACCGACCGCGGGTATCTTGATCGCGTAGAGGATGGTGGCGCTGGCCGGCTCCGCCTCGTAGGACTGGTCGGTGTGCCAGAACGCCGCGCCGTTGAAGTTCCGCCCCGCCCCGCCGTCCGGCGCCACGTTGGTGAGCGGCAGGATGCCCGGATAGCCCGGCAAATGAAGGTGATCGAGCACGTGGGGGTGCGGTCGGCCAAAGCATTCGCCGTAACGCAAGAACTGGTCGGCGTTCAGCGACTGGCCGCGCACGACGATCGCCTGGTTTTCGTGCAAGGCGTCGATGATCGCGCGTTCGTCGTTCCGCGATAGCGGCCGCGCCAAATCGACGCCGCGGATTTCGACGCCGAACGGCCCCGGCAACGCATGCAACGAAACCATGGCCGAAGACCTCCCAGGGGCCTGGTTGTCGAAACGGCGTTCAGAGTATCACTCGCCAGATCGCTCGAACAGGCGGCGATGCGACTTGCGTTTGCACATATTTCAATCATTATTGAAATATGGACAGCGGCCAAGCCGTCGAATCCCTCAGCGCGCTGGCGCAGGAAAACCGCCTGACGGTATTCCGGATGCTGATCCGCGAGAGCCCGTCCGGATTGCCGGCGGGCGTTATCGCGCGCCGCGCCGGTCTGGCGCCGTCCAACCTGTCGTTTCATCTGGCGCGGCTTGAGCGCGCGGGCCTGCTGCGTTCGTGGCGCGAGGCGCGGCGGATTTTCTATGCCGCCGACATCGAAGGCACGCGCCGTCTGCTGACCTTCTTGACCGAGGACTGTTGCCAGGGACGCCCGGAACTGTGCGGCGAGCTGCCACGGGTGCGCGAGGAGACGCCATGAACGATTTCGACATGCCGCGGCGGTTGGTGGCCGAGGCGCTGGGCACAGCCCTGTTGTTGGCGGTGGTGGTGGGCTCGGGGATCATGGGCGAGCGCCTGGCGGGCGGCAACGTGGCCATCGCGCTGCTCGCCAACGCGGTGGCCACCGGCGCCGGCCTGACCGTGCTGATCTTGATTTTCGGCCCCATTTCGGGTGCCCATTTCAATCCCGCGGTCACGCTGGCCTTCCTGATGCGGCGCGAAATCAGCGTCGCGCGGAGCCTCGCTTACGTGGCCGCGCAACTGGCCGGCGGCTTGGCCGGCACCGTCGCCGCCCATGTCATGTTCGGCGAGCCGCTTCTCGCGGCGTCCGTCACCGAACGCACCGGCGTGGGCCAATGGACCGGTGAATTCATTGCCACGTTCGGACTGGTGGCGACGATCCTGGGCTGTCTCAGGAGCCGCCCCGACGCGGTGCCTTACGCGGTCGGCCTGTACATCACGGCGGGCTACTGGTTCACGTCGTCCACGTCCTTCGCCAACCCGGCCGTGACCGTGGCGCGGTCCTTTACCGACACGTTTTCGGGCATCTACCCACCCGACGCGCCGCTGTTCATCGTCGCGCAGTTGATCGGCGCCGTCGCCGCGACCTTGACCATGGGCTGGTTGTGGGCGCGCCAAACCGGCTGAGCGCTACCACACCACCTGCATGCGAAGCGCGTAGACGTCGAAACTATCGCCGATTTGCAGGCCGGCGGCGTTGAGGCGGTCGACGTCGACGTTGATGTAATTGAACATGAAACGGACAGAGTGGTTGACGTACCAGTTCACCGCGGCCGCCCAATTCCGTTCGCGCCCGCCGCGCGTGCCGACCAAAACACCGTTGGAAAACGTGTTCGCCTCGTCGTCCAGGTCGGCATAACTGTAGCGCGCCGCGATCTCCCAGGCGCCCCAATGCCCCTTCGACAGGCTGAACGGATCCGCCGGCCTGACCCGCAACCAGCGCGCGCGACCGATGTCGTAGGGCCGCGCTTCCCCCGTCAACACGTATCCGGCCGAGACATAGTACGCCCCGTAGGCGAGGTCGGGCGCCAGCGCCAACGCCTCGGCCGGGTCCGGAGTCTGGTCCATTCCGAAGCGGAAATATTCGCCCTGCGCCCAGAACGGGCCGTAACGGCCGGCCAATTCCAGACCCCACATAAAGGCGTTGTCGTTGGCCAACAACGCATTGCTTTGCGCGTCGATAAGGGCATTCGAATCGACGCGGATTTCCGGCGCGACGCGCCAGCGCAACCGTTCGTCGCCGTCCTGATCGGGCTCGGGGATATACCAGCCCGAGGCGCCGAGGTGGAGCAGCGCGCGGTCGGTCTTGATCGGCAGCACGACAAGGCGGCCATTGACGCTGATCTGTTCGTCGGCGGCCTCGACCCCGTCGCCGGCGCCATAGAGCCCCGCGCCGGCATACCAACGTTCGCCGCGCAGAACGGCGCGCAGCCCGGACCGGGCTCCGGCGCCGTTCGCGACGGCAAGGTCCGTGGCGATGGAGCGCTCGATGAACGCCGTGTCCAACGCGGCGACGTTGCGCTCGAAGCCGTTCGGCGCGAAGGCCTTGCCCAGGGTCAGGTTGAGCGGCTCCCACCCGACATAGGACAGGTAGGCGAAAGGAAGCCCGAATCCGCCCGGTGGCGTCCCGCCACCGTCGATTTCCAGGCGGTACCGCCAATCGCCGTCGATACGCCCCCTGACGCCAAGCCGCGCGCGGCGTAAATTGCTGCCGCTGTTAAGGTCCGGGACAAGCCGGGTGTCGGTGGGCCCCGACGCCGCGTCCTGATCGTACAAGGCAACGTCCAGGTTGACCCGACCGGTGATCGACAGGGAATAGCGGCCGTCTTCGGATTCGAAGGTCGGCGCGGGCCCCTTCATGGTCATCCTGGGACCGGACGGGATCGCGGCATCGGTTTTTTGACGCGACGCGCGAAACTCGTCCTTGAGCAGCCGGATTTCTTTTTCCAGCGCCTCGATTCGCCGTTCCAAATCGGAGTCGTCGGCGCGCGCCGGCGCAACGATCGCGATCGCCAGCGCGACCGCCGCAAGCCCCTGTCGAACCCGTGCCACGTTGCCTCTCACCCCGCAATGGGGCGACAGGGTTACACCGGCGAGGGGGCGCGGTCGAGCCCCACGGTCGGCCGCGGTTCGGCGAGGACCACGTATCGCTCGGCGCCACCCGGCGCCACGGCGTCGAACGGCCAACACGTGACGAGAGCCAGGCGCGGCGGGCCGTCCGGGTCGAGGCCGGAGGCGCGCGCGTCGACCACCCCGGTCTCGACCACGACGAAGCGAACCGTCCGCCCGCCGGCGATTTCGACAATCAGTTCGTCCCCGACGCGGAGCTCCTGGAGGAAACGGAAATGGGTGTCGCGGTGGCCGGCGATGATGCTGGTTCCGGGACCGCCGGGCGGTGGCGTGCCCGCCATGTGGCCCGGACCGAACGCCAGCGCCTCGCCGCCGACCCCCGACAGCACCACGGCGCGCGCCCCGATTCGCGGCGCCTCGATGCGCGCCACCGGCCAGGTATCGGCCCACGGCCACGGCTTCACCGCCGCGCCGTTGGCGCGCGCCTGGGTCCAGGCCCGGTCGAGAAGGACTTGGGCGAGCACCGCCTTGGCCTCGATCCACAAGCCATGCCCAACGGACAACAGCCCGGCCATGACCAGAAGCAAGCCCAGCACGCCCAACCAGCCGTGTCGCGTCATGCGCCGACCCGTGGCGAGAGGACGCGCCAGCGCCGCGCGACTATGACCAGCAGCCCCAGCATCACCAGGACCAGCCCGATCAGCCGCGCGAGCTGCGCCGGAGTCGCGGTCTGTGGCAACGGCATGGCCGCGGCCATCGCCATCTTGGCCGGCGCCATGTCGGGCGCGGCGGCGCGGCGCATCGCCGGGGCCTCTTCGCCAAACGTCTTCGCCCACTCCCAACCGTCGGGGAACATGACCGGGATGTCGCGGCTATGCAGCGCATCGCCGGCGGGCCGGCTGGGCGTGATATCGATGGCGACCAGGCTGGTGTATCGGCTGACCAGATCGTAGCCGAGCGCGGTCTCGAGGATCGCCTGGCGGACGTTCTCTTGGGCGGCGCCGCGATGCCGGCTTTCCTCCAGCGCCATGATCTTGTGACGCGCCCAGACGGCGGCGACGCCCGCGCCCTCGGTCGCCTGGGCAAGGTCGAGGCTGGCCCGCCACGGCTCGCCCGCCACCATGCCCGACAGGGTAACGGCGCCGCGAAGCGCGGGCAGCCGCGCCGTCACCACGATCGCTTCGCCGTGGTAAAGGTCGGGCACCGGATCGGGCCAGGCCTCGACTTGGACGCCGTCCGGCCATGTCACCGTGAGCCCGGTCAACACGGGACGTTCCAGCTTGGTGAACAATTCCGCGGTCCGCTCCGCCACCTGGGACGGGTCGCCGATATGGGTGAACGTGCCGCGGCCGAGCCGCGACGCGCGGCGCATGAAATGGGAATTCGGCGCCGAGCCGATGCCCACCGTGAACAGTCGGGTTTCGCCGATGCGCCGGGCGATGGCGTCGAAGATCTGGTCCTCGTCGCCGACGGCGCCGTCGGTCAGGAAGACGACCTGACGCAGGCGCGCGCCGTCCTCTCGCGCCGCGCTCATCGCCGCCATGTCCAGGGACATGCGCATCGCGCTCAGCAATTCGGTGCCACCGTTGGCCTCGACACGGTCCACGAAAGAGCGCGCCAAGGCCAGGTTCGGCGGGGTCGCGAGGCGGGGCGCCTCGAACATCGCCCGGGCGTCGTGGTTGAACAGGATCAAATTGAAGGCGTCGTCCGCGCGCAGGCGGTCCAGCGCCAAGCGAAGACTCGCCTTGGCC
>SMVB01397915.1_pt1 | contig 18590 bp, 17 predicted proteins | sample 2456461 | NCBI WGS metagenome assembly SMVB01 (sample SAMN11095934, study PRJNA526329) | marine sediment metagenome | biome: Marine sediment; feature: Surficial sediment; material: Deep marine sediment; isolation source: Hadal surficial sediment | place: Pacific Ocean | collected 2014-05 | depth...
CGGAAGATCATCCTTGCGACCCTGGAAGCCGCAGGTAACATTTGCACAGCAATGGACTAGATTCCGGAAATAGTTCATCGAGAAATACATGATTTATCCATCTAGCCGAATGACACATGTTGCCAACCGCAAGGTTTCGAGAAATCTGGCTTATCCGGATTCTCTAAAAGCTATTCTCAACTTGAAAGATGCCGCGCAAGCCTTTGATGAAATTTCATCATGGCCGGACTACAAAGCCACCCCGCTCCACGAACTAGATGGGCTGGCCACAGAGTTGGAAATAAACAAGATCTGGTATAAGGACGAAGCTGATCGATTTGGACTCGGCAGCTTTAAGGCGTTGGGAGGCGCCTATGCCGTTTTTCTACATCTTAAGAAAGTCATTGAATCAGAATCCGGCAAAGTCGCCACTGTAACTGATCTCCTGGAGGGATCTTATGAACACCTCACATCTACAGTTATTGTCTCTTGTGCCACCGATGGTAATCATGGTCGTTCAGTCGCCTGGGGCGCTCAACTATTCGGTTGCCAATGTGTCGTCTACGTTCATTCCCAGGTATCGACGGGTCGACAATCCGCCATAGAGTCTTTTGGAGCGAAAGTTATAAGCGTTGCTGGCAACTATGATGACTCGGTACGACAAGCTGCTGTGGATGCCAAAAGATACGATAGAATTATCGTGTCCGACACAAGCTATGAGGGCTACACGGAAATTCCCAGATTTGTGACCTCAGGTTACACCGTGATGCTCAAAGAGATTGTTGATCAACTGGAAGGCGAAATTCCAAGTCATATTTTTGTACAGGGCGGTGTCGGCGGATTGGCCTGCTCGGTATCAGCTTATTTTTGGCAAATCTGGGGAAATGCTCGTCCACGATTAATCATCGTCGAACCTGAAGCAGCAAATTGTCTTCAGCAAAGCGCACGAGCAGGTTTACCGGTCGCGGTTAAGGGGGATCTCAAAACGCTTATGGCGGGGCTCGCCTGTGGCGAGGTCTCATTGTTGGCATGGCAGATTCTATCAATAAGCTGCGATGACTTCGTCACAGTGGATGAAAGCTCGGTTGCCCCCTGCATGAAATTACTGGCAAATGGTGATCCCAAAATAATCGCAGGAGAATCGGCCGTCGCAGGTATCGCTGCTCTGATCGGCGCAACGCAATCTAGATCCACTTTCAGCAAATTGGACTTAGGACCTGAATCCACTGTCCTTGTTATTGGCACTGAAGGTGCGACAGACCCTGATTTATACGCTGAATTGATCGGTGCCGAATCGTAGCGAATACGTCGAATTCAACCTAACCGCGTTACTCCGCTTCGTCCAGGATAAGCTTAGCTTCCCACTTCATTTCAGGGACTGGCTCATCCTTCAAAAAGGCACTCATCATAGCGTTCACTTCAATCGGCGCATCCTGCTGAACCCAATGGGAAATTCTTGGCAGGTAGCGGATGGTAAAATCTTTTACCACGTCTTCAGTACCGTAAGTCGTTTCCTTGGTCAAGGCCATGTCGTCCTCACCCCATAGCATGAGTGTTGGCGTTTCTATTATGGGATATCCAAGATCACGCTGGCGCTTGCCACCACCACCGCGAACCAATGCTCGATAATAATTTATCATACCGGTCAGGTTCCTGGGTCTGGCTCCGTTCTGGTTATAGATCTCAACAACCTCATCGGGGAAGTTTTCAGGACGATGGGCTGACTCTCTAATCAACTGTCCCATGCCACGGCCCTTCCTCATCTTCATCATCATTTCCGGTAATCGGGGCAGCTGAAAGAATAATATGTACCAGGACTTTTTCAGCTGGGCAAAACCCTTGCTAAGGGCTTTCTGTACCGGAACCGGGTGTGGCACATTACAGATAATAAGTTTTGTCAGCGGACGTACCTGCCTGATTGCAAAATACCAGGCAATGACAGCACCCCAGTCATGGGCAATCAGAACAACTTCTTCACAATCTGCGGCATCAATTAAAGCAGCAACATCAGCCATCAGATTCTCGAGGCTGTAGTCTTCCAAAAATGCTGGAACTGTTGAATTCCCATAACCCCGCATATTCGGCGCCCAGGCTTTGTAACCAAGTTCTGCCAGCATCGGCAGCTGATTCCGCCAGGAGATGCTGTGTTCAGGGAATCCGTGTAAGCATAAGGCCAGCTTGTCTCCATCACCGCACATATCAACTTCGAAGCGCATATTATTTGCTTCAATAAACTCAGTTCTAATTCTGTCATCTATTTCACTGGTGGACTTCATCACCTACTCCTGATCGATTGTTGCCGGTAAACTTCCCAGGGCTTTACATTCTAGCCCAGAATTTATCCAGGGAATATCAGTTGCCTAGTACCCTGGTGAAGATCGGCATCTTCCTTTGGGTCCGGCAAATGTCTTAGAGAAAATAGCCGTTGTATTTGAGCATGATAGTATCGGGAACAAACCATATCGGGACGATGGGAGAACCAGATGAAACTCAAACCATTAATGACAATGCATGCGGATCTAAAGGAACCTGTTTCAATGGGAGAAGGCCCGCAGGGTACACGTACCATTTACGATGTCACCGGTGGATATTTTGAAGGTGAAAAAGTCAAAGGTAAGATACTTGCCAGTGGCGGAGACTGGATAACGATTGATGCAGACGGTGTTGGACATCTCGACGTCCGAGCAACCTTCCTCACCGATGATGGCGCTTACATTTACGTCCAATATTATGGCGCACTGGTTTTCAACGACAAGGTAGCTGCTGCGATCGAGTCAGGACAACCCGCAGACTTCGGAGACACTCACTTTGTCACCCAACCGAGATTTGAAACCGGCGATGATCGTTATCGCTGGCTGAACAGCGTTATGGCTGTTGCCGAGGGCCGGGTAATGGGCAATGCAGTGGAGTACCGAATTTTCGAGGCGACCGCTGATTGAGCGCTCAATTGAGTGCAGATTATTTACTGCACTCCCCTTCTTCATACCCCACAACGTCAGTATTAGAGCAGGCGGTACAATCAGATGCATAGGTTTTGCGTGATCCGTCGCCTGCAACCCCACAGACTGGCGTATAGATCATGGTGCATATTTGTGGTCTCGGGTCATGGCAGGACGTGATTGACGATTGATTCTGGTCAACACTGCTGGTGCACCCGGCAAGCCCAAGCACCAAAACTGTAAAAGTACGATGTGGGTTAATAGTACCTCCTGCTGTTTTATCGATCACACATTGACTACCAATGCCCTGGTACTGATATCGAAAGTTCCCTGGCCATGGCAACCAGCTCTGGCGTTATCTCTTTGCCAAAACGTGCACCAAGGGTGTCAAGGGCTCTATTCATCATCTGGAAGTTACCTATTACCGCTGCCGCTCTGACAACACCGTCATCGCCGACCATCCTGCACAGTTGCTCCCTTGCAGCATCAAGCGCTACTTTTTCACCCTTAAGTAATGCATCTGCGAAATCGAGCAGTTCTTGATAGTGAGAAACGCCGTTACCAAATTTGTTATCGACAATGGAGGCCAGTTGGAATTCGATATCATTTGCCTCACAACTCGCACGGAGCATGTTGGTGTGAGCAAGCGTTCAGTAGAAACAACCGTTATAGTTGGAGGTTCGTGCTGCCAACAGCTCTATCTGGCTGCGATGCAGTGATTTGACAATGGTCAAATCGGCCATTTCTTCCATACTGAGATACATAACCTCGTGAATATCATGCAATGCCTTATTTTCATCGGCGACTGCTGAGAAACAATTAGGTGCACCGGCAACTCCCCTGGTGGGATACCAGCCTCGAGTCAATCTCGCGCCTTTTACCTCATCAAATGTCGGGTCTCCGGGAAGCGGATCAGGTAGCTCCCGAAGGGGTTCATCAATTCCGATTGTATAGGTATCAATAGTCGATAATTGCGAAACAATTGCAGTTAGTTCAACGAGTTGCAGGGGCTGTAATCCACGCTCATAGCATCCCTCTACCCAGGACTGATCTATTGTATGCGCACTGACAGCAATTTTATTGATGGCTTCTGTCGTCACAGCGGGTAACTCTTCAGCGTGTCCAGAACGGCCATCCTGTGCCTGCCTCACCACCGCTGCAATGGCGACTCTTTGCCTACCGGTAAACCAGGTTCCGGGATTGGCAAGACGTTGCCATTGATCAGCTATCATATTTTCGATATCTTCCAATAGTTGGCTTTCACTCATCCAGGATTTATCCGCGTTAATTACTTCTGCACAATAATATCAAATTCTGCCAGGGCAATTATGGTTAGACCACCCGTTAGTAAGAAAAGCAACACAAACCAGGACTTTTATGAAACTAGCTACATTTACAACTGAAAATAACAACACGCCAAGGGTTGGTATTGTGCGTGATGACGGCATCATTGATCTCAGCCAGTTAACCGGCATCCCGCCAACCATGAAGACAATATTAGCCGGCAGTGAGGGTGTGCTCACGAAATTAAGAGATGTGGAAAGTTCACGGACAGACACAATCGACTTAGCCACGATCAATGTCTGTGCACCGGTGCAGGACCCAGGAAAAATTCTCGCCATCGGACTTAACTTTGGTGACCATATTGAAGAAACAGGCGCGGAACCACCCAAGCATCAACTGTGGTTCAACAAGCAACACAATTGTGTTAATTCACCTCATGGAGATATTAACCTGCCTTCAGTATCGACTATGCTCGACTTTGAAGGTGAGCTTTGTGTTGTCATTGGAAAACGGTGTAAGCATGTACCCAGGGATCGTGCCCATGAGGTGATAGCCGGTTTCTGTGTTGGCAACGACGTCTCTGTTCGGGATTGGCAGTTCCGGTCCCAGACGATGCAGATCGGTAAGTCATTTGATACACACGGACCCACGGGGCCATATCTCGTCACACCCGATGAGGTCGGTGACCCGCACAACCTTAACCTTCGCACCTACGTGAATGGCGAAGAACGCCAGAACTCCAATACCAGGCACTTGATATTTGATTGTTACGATGCGATCGCGCACCTGACCCAGGCATTCACCCTTGATGTTGGTGACATCCTGTTCATGGGCACTCCTGCCGGAGTTGGCATTGCATCAAAACCTCCTGTGTATTTAAAAGTAGGTGATGTCGTGCGGGTTGAAATCGAAAAACTCGGGCACATTGAAAACAAGGTTGTAGCAGAACAGGCTGACTGTATCATCGAGTAAAATGATGACCAGCGAGATGACACACTGCCCTTTCGATGATTTAGACCCTTTGATATCCCACCGGACGCTCTCTGCCAGTGGCCCGGCAGCAGGACCGATAGAACTGAGACGGCGCTAAAACAGCACATTTCCGCATTTATCTTCTCTTGAAAATTTTACACAGTGGTTGTACACACTAGATTCAATTTGTTTTACTTGGTTGAAATGTTACAAGAATATCCGGAGAGGGAGAAGTATTGACCAAAACCTTCTTTCAAGAGTTATAATCGAAGACAGCTGAGGAGCGATTTTTATATGATAAAACGACGAACACTATTACAAGCAGGTCTAGCACTGCCCGTTACAACAACCCTTCTGAATGGTTGTTCTCAAGCAGGGAACTCAACCATGGATTACGGAAGCTATCTGTCAGGGAACTTTAGTCCGGTAACTCTTGAGTCCACCATTACTGAAATGGAAGTGACAGGGAAAATTCCAGAAGAATTAACGGGCCGATTTTTACGAAATGGGCCCAACCCCTATGGTGATGTTAGCGCCTCTTCATATCACTGGTTTACGGGTGACGGGATGGTCCACGGCCTCAGGCTTGAGGAAGGTAAAGCTGACTGGTATCGCAATCGATGGGTTCGCAGCAACCATATTGTCGAAGAATTGGGCGAATCGACAAACGGGCGTCAATTGGGCGGTGGTCCCAATACCCACGTAATTTGCCACAACAGCAGAACCTGGGCGTTAGTCGAATCAGGCACGTCGCCAGTAGAACTCACCTATGAACTCGACACCATTGGACATAACCCGGGTTGGGGTGCCTATACGGCTCACCCAAAAGTCGATCCAGTTACCGGTGAATTACATGCAATGTGTTATGACTGGGCAAATTATCGTGATCACATCAAATATGTCGTGATGGACACCCAGGCAAACCTTGTCAGCAGCACAGATATTAAAATGCCTGGCATGTGCATGATCCACGATATGAGCATCACAGAAAACTATGTTGTCATTTATGATCTGCCAGTCACTATAAGTTTCACCGCAGTGGCAACTGGCTCCGACTTCCCGTTCCGATGGGACAATGATCATGAACCGAGAGTTGGGCTAATGCCTCGAAATGGTGACCCGAAAGACATTATCTGGAGCAGCGTTTCCCAGAACTATGCCTATCACCCAATGAATGCTTATGAAGACAAGGACGGTAATGTTGTTATCGACATTTGCCGTTATGACCGAATGTTCGATGAAGATACTAATGGTCCTTTTGGTGACAGCATGCCGAAATTGGATCGCTGGACAATCAACACTCGAACAAAAATACTATCTGAACAGCGAGTGGATGACCGGCCGCAGGAGTTTCCCAGAATTCACCCGGACCTTATAGGCAAACCTTATCAATATGGATATGTGCTCGCGGCCGAGGGATCTGAATTCCCGGCAATTTACAAGCATGACATGAACAGCGGCGAATCCTGGACGTTCGACTTCGGACCGGGGCGACACGGTGCAGAGCCCTATTTCATTCCAAAGGAAGACGCGCAGTCGGAAGACGATGGCTACTTGATGACCTACGTTTTTGATGAAGGTAGACAGGCGAGTGAATTAATCATCCTGGACGCACTGGATTTCAGCCGACCGGCACTGGCACAAGTACATTTACCCGTTCGCGTACCCTACGGTTTTCATGGCAGTTGGGTATCAGACGATGCCGAGACCGCGGTCTAGGGAACCTCTGATTAAGTGGATATTTTTGTCAGGGCAAGGAAGAGGCGCACGGAGGAAATTTGTTAACATGTTGTAAGTTAACAAATTTTGAGTACGACTCTGACGCCGTCATGGTGTAAATAGTGATGCGGCATACCCACCTTAAGCAGACGTTCCCCAGGTATCATCCAGGTCAGTTGCCTACGCCCAGTTTACAAACAATAATCGAATGCGACGCTCTAACTGATTGAACGCCTTTTTGGGTTCCTCAACAGAATGGTAGCGCTGGTAATATTGATTGAACAGTTCATTCACAATTTCAGCAGCTTCTTTTGTTGGCAGCATTTGAGCCAGGTTTCCATCTTTCTGAATCTGATTCAGTGCACTTGCTATCTGCTCTACCCGCCAACCATCCATCCACCTGGCGGTGTCACGAAGGGGTCCAACAATCTTTGAACCTATTGTAAAGTCACTGATCACATTACTCGATATGTAGTTTCTAACCTTGTCATAAATTGTCAGCAATTCCATTACAGCCTCTGCAGGATCACCAGAAATTGTTTTCAGTGCCTCTGCAGCTTCTTCTCGCAGCTCCGTCATATCCCAACGAGCAAGTTCTGAAAACAACGTTTCCTTATTACCAAAATAGGTATACACCGTCGCAACTCCAATTTCTGCCTGCTCGGCAATGGCATCCATGGTCGTTTTGTTATAGCCGGTATCAATGAATAGTTCGCGGGCAGCATTGAGCATCGACTCTCGACGCCTGATTTTCTGGCTGTCTCTCAATGTTGTCATCTAAACCCTACACCATAAATTCAGGTAACAATAGTATATTACTATTTACTATTGTTTTATATGATTATCTAATTTACTATATATCCAATAACTAGTCACCAGATCTGGTCACAAATAATTTCTCATAAAAACTCATCACAAACACTATTTACAAGGACCATTAACGAAAACTACTCACATAAACGAGAGGTGAAAAATGGCTGCACGTACAGGTAACGAATACATCGCGGGGCTCAAAGACCAGCGCTCAGTCTGGGTTGATGGCAATGCGGTGACAGATGTCACTGCCTACGATGACTTTCGTGGCTCCTTGTCCGGTATGGCTGGATACTTTGACTGGCAACATATTCACAAAGATGATTGCCTTATTGATAATGGTAACGGTGACCTTATTAACGTCAGCAACCTGATACCCAGGAGTCGCGAGGATCTTGTCACTCGCCACCGTGGACTGGAGCGTCTCGCTCGGTACGGAGTGGGCATGCTGGGAAGAACACCAGACTACGTTAATGTCACCTTTGCTGGCTTTGCAGGTCAGCCAAGCCTCTGGAACCAGGCCGGAAATGAACAGGGGCATGAAAACCTCAAAGCATTCCAGAAAGAAATAGCGGACAAAGATTTATCCCTGACACACACCATCATCCATCCTATCGTTGATAAACGTGTGCCTGATTACGAGGGCGTTAATCTCCAGTTAGCTCTACGCAAAGTTGATGAGACACAAGACTCGATTATTGTTAATGGCGCACGCATTCTGGCAACGCTTGGTCCTTTTGCGGATGAACTGGCGGTCTACCCTGCCCATCCCATCCCCAAAGAATCACCAGAGATTGCACTTGCCTTCTCAATACCGATGAACACACCCGGGCTCAAAGTACTTTGCCGAGATCATTACGGCGTTAAGCGCAGCGCTTTTGACTTTCCTTTTTCCAGTCGATTTGATGAGCAGGATGCATTCATCATTTTTGACAACGTAGAGATTCCGAAGCACCGGGTTTTCTGCGACTGCAATCCTGATGTATTTAATGTCGTTATGCAGCGTGGCTGGACTGGTAATATCATGCAGCAGACAGTAATCCGGGCGCTCGTTAAACTGGAATTTGCCTATGAGCTCGCCACAAGAATAGTCAATGTCACCGGGCAATCAAACCGAAGTGATTCAACACAGATGCTCGGTGAACTCTGGTCTTATGCAGAACTGACCCGAAGTGCCTTACAGGCCGCCGAAGCTAGCGCCTTTGATTACGGTGATGGTACCTGGTTCTGCGATGAACGCCCTTTCCAGGCACTTCGCCCTACCATTCCCGGATGGATGGTTCGCGTCAATGACATACTCAAACAACTGGGCTCACACAATTTATTGGCAATACCCTCTGAAGCGGATTTTTCAGACCCGGAGCTGGCCCCGCTTCTTGATCATTATTTAAGGGGTGCTGATAATGTTTCGGCTAAAGAGAGAAGCCGTTTGTTTCGAACCGCCTGGGACTTTGTAGGCTCTGCCCTGGGAAGCAGGGTGGAATTGTATGAACGCTTTTACCTGGCATCTGCACCGAGAAATTATTCGTTATCGCACATGATGGCGCAGCGAACTCGGGAATGGAATGCCGTACCAGAATTCTGGGAAGCAACTGACAATATGCCTGAACTTGATTTCGGCTAGCTCGTTTCTGTGGTTAAAGTCCTGGTTCAGACCAGGTTGGCGAGGCGGTCAATAAATGTTGGTTAATTATCAACGGGTTAGCCAGAACCCAGCAACGCAGTATACAGTTCTCAGACAGGAGCTAGTTAGAAGGCCCCCGTACAATATCAAGAAAGGAGTTAAGCATGAGTGTACTAACTGGCGAACGAATTGAACGACGTCGTATATTCCATGAAGGCCGCCCGCAATGGGTAACCCTGGATGGCGATAGCCTGGTACTGGCTGATGGGCGTGAGGTTAAAGAAGTAGAGGCTACCTATATGGCGCCTTGTGAGCCATCCAAAATCATCTGCATCCACCTGAATTACGAATCACGCCGAATTGAATTCAAAGCACCAGAGTTGGTCACACCGACCTACTTCCAGAAACCCACCACCGCACTGAATAGTCATCGCGGCGTACTGCATCGCCCTGACAATTGCCAGTACCTTAATTACGAGGGTGAAATTGCAGCGATTATTGGAAAACCTATGAAGAATGTTGCACGCGACGATGTCTGGGATTATATCGCTGGCTTTGCACCGGCTAATGATGTCGGCTGCCAGGACTTCCGCGATACTGATGCAGGATCTATGCTGCGGGTAAAAGGTATGGACGGCTTCTGCCCGATTGGGCCTGGCATCGTGTCTGGTGTCGATATTCGTGAATCAAGGGTTCAAACATTCATCAACGGGGAAGAAGTTCAAAATGGACCCGTGAGTGAAATGGTCTTCGGTATCGATTACCAATTGGCCGATATTTGCAGGCACGTTACCCTGTTGCCAGGAGATATTGTGCTCACCGGTACACCCGCAAATTCAAGACCAATGGATCCTGGCATCACGGTCGAGGTAGCCGTTGAAGGAGTTGGCCGCCTGAGCAATACTGTCGTAGAGATCAAAGCACCACGACATGATGTTGGCCATCAGCCGACTGATTCAAAGGCCGTGCGCCGGGTCGCACTTGGCCAGTTTCCGGACAGGAAGAAATAGAACACGATTAAGGAGTTCATGAAATGGAATGTATTACAGAACTTGGTTACATGGGCCTGGGCGTAAAGAACCTGGATCAGTGGAAAGACTACGCTGCTAATATTCTGGGTGTTGAAGTCGTAGATGCTGAAGAAACAGGGCGTTGTTATCTGCGTATTGATAACTGGCATCATCGACTGATTCTTGATGAGGATGGAACGGACGACCTGAACTATCTGGGATTTCGGGTCGGGGGTGTTGAAGAGTTTCGTAACATGCAACAGCAGCTTAAAGATGCTGGTGTTGATTTCAGGGTTGGCTCGACGGATGAAGCTAAAGAGCGTCATGTACTTGAACTCATCAAACTAAACGACCCAAGCGGGAACTCACTGGAGATTTTCCACGGCCCACATATTGAGCCGAACAGACCCTTCTATCCAGGGCGAAGAATGCACGGCAAGTTCAAGACGGGTGAAGGTGGTCTTGGCCACTTGATCCTCCGTGAAACCGTTGGCCTGGATAAAACTTATGAATTCTATAAGTTACTCGGTATGCGTGGCGGTATTGAATACAAGATGCCAATTCCTGGCCAGCCCCAGCCTCTGGAAATTTTATTTATGCACTGCAACAGCCGCGATCATACACTGGCGTTTGGCCTACCCGGTGATAAGCGGATAAACCACTTGATGCTGGAGTTTGAGGAATTCGATGATATTGGGCTAACACGTGAAATCGTCAACAGAAAACAGATTCCGGTTGGTATGGAATTAGGCAAACATGCCAACGACAACATGTATTCCTTCTATATCATGAATCCATCAGGCTGGATGAATGAGTTGGGATGGGGTGGCCGACCTGCCACTCACCAGTCTGAATACTATCAACGTGACACCTACGGACATGAATCCCAGGAAGGTGTTGTTAAAGCGAATATGGAAGCAGTTTAGGCATGCTCCATAACCTTTCACCACAAAGATTGGCAAACTAGAGTTTGAGGTTCCGGGCGCTTTTTTCAGGTCAGCATGGGTCTGGCTGATATCCTGACTGTACTTGAGGATAGACATTCAGATGAGTAAATGTCTATTCGGGCCGCTAACTACGCCAGACTATGGTCCATGGTATGAGGTACAACAGTTCTGATCTCATGCCCATGCATTTTATGTTCCCTTATATCCTGAAACGTTTTCTCGATAACTTCCCTGCCGCCTTCGCCAGCATGGTAGATATTCGACAACAGATATAGCGTGCGCGTGGCATGGCCGGTAAATACAAATACTGTGTCGACAAATTTATTATCCTTGAAGGTCGGAGGTCTATCTCCATCAAAAATAAGTTCGCAATTGTCGAAAGTACAGTTGTGGAAAAACTTTCCGTGGAGCTCCATACGTTGATCTTTAAAAGTCTCGTCCTTGTGGTTCATGACGTAACCCCTACAGTGGTGGATCTATAATTCTCCCCCAATAACATATTAAATCAAGCGATTGAGGGACAGTTAGCTTCCCGGATGGTGAAATTTGGCATCTAAATGAACAACGCTGACTTTCTCGAAAACTATTCCTTGACCCAGGAAACGATTCAGGAGTTTAAAGCTACTTTGCAGGCTTCTCTATTTTGCAGCCTGGCCCAATAGGCTTTTGCATTCTCACATCCATCCGAAGGCGCTAACCTCTCACATAAAAATATTGAATAGCCCAGCATGATGTCCGCTGCAGAAAATTCCCCCGCGATATATTCATTGTCAGTAATCGCGTCATCCACGGCTTTTAAACATAATCCAGACCGTGTGCGCATCTCTTCAATGGCTTTCTCAGAAATTCCCGACTCTCCAAACACGCGGTTGTGGTTAACGATTTCACCTAACGGGCGAGCGAATGTCGCCTCTGCAAACCAGGACCACTGTAAGTAAAGGGCATGCTCAGGAGTAGCTGATTTTGGTTGTAGCTTTCCTTCACCATATCGGTCAAGGATGTATTGCACCATTGCGCCGGATTCAAACAGGGTCAATTCTCCATCCGTCATAGCCGGAACCTTACCCACTGGATTTATCTTTCTCCATTCCGGACTCTCCCGAAACTCAGCAGAAAAAGATATCGTTTCAAGCTCATAGGGCACGTTCAATTCTTCACAAACCCATATGACCCTCAAGGATCGTGTTCCGGGAACATGGTAGATTTTTATCACATTGAATTCCGATTTTTTTAGTACGCCTGGCCAATGTAGCAGCATGGAGACTATATTGCTCCAACCATTGAAAGCAAACGTTAACGTCCGGAAATCCGATAGGTGGGGTCGGAGAAAATTACTGGTGGACATCCCTGAACCTACAGGGTCAAGTCACGAGAGATTTCGTGTGAAACTTGGGATTCAGGTATTCACCGGAGGTAATTACTTGGCGGAGTAGTTCAACCGCGTCAAAGATTTCAACGAAGCTGTTATACAGCGGATTAAAACCGAAGCGTAGCACGTCCGGTTCTCGAAAGTCGGAGATGACACCATGATCGATAAGCGCTTGAATGACAGCATAGCCTTCAGGATGTGCGAAACACACCTGACTACCCCTTTGTTCCTCGTCAGTTGGGCTTACTAATCTCATTTTCGACAATTCAGGATTTGAAGCAAGTTGTTTTATAAAGAGATTGCTCAGGTCGATCGATTTTTTTCTAACCATTTCAAGATCTACGTCGTGCCAAAGATCGAGTGCTGAGTCCAGTGCACTTAAACCTAAAATCCCAGGAGTGCCGCTTAAAAATCTTTGGATGCCCTCACCAGGAGTATATTGGGGTGAGAAATCAAATGGCTTCTCATGTCCCATCCAGCCGGATAGAGGCTGCATGGCAAGATGCTGATGCCTTCGGGCGACATACAAATAAGCAGGAGCACCTGGTCCTCCGTTCAGAAACTTGTAGCCGCATCCCACGGCAAGGTCTATTTCACAATCGTCCAGATGAATGGGCATTGCGCCTGCGCTGTGGGACAGATCCCAGAGCGTGAGCGCCCCAGCCAGATGGGCCTCGCTTGTAATCTTTTCCATATCATGGAGCTTGCCAGTACGGAAATTAACTTGGGTCAGCATGACGATTGCCGTGTTTTCATCCAGGGCATCGATCAGCTCATCTTCAGCTACCATCCGAAGCTGACAGCGATCTTCACCTAACATAGCCGCAAGACCTTGCGCCATATACAGATCGGTAGGGAAGTTGTCTTCCTGCGAGAGAATGGTGGTCCTGCCTGAATTCAGATGCAACCCAGTGACAAGCAACTTAAATAAGTTAATCGAAGTTGAATCGGTACATATCACCTGCCCGGGCGCGGCACCAATGAGAGACGCAATTTTTTCTCCAACAGAATGCGGCAGGTCAATCCAATGCGTGTTCCAACTGCTTATTAGCTCCTTACCCCACTCAGTTAAAGTTGTATGCGCCACGCGTTCGCTAACTATCCGTGGGAGTACGCCGAGAGAATTACCATCAAGGTAAATCATCTTTTCCGGAATAATAAATTGTTCTCTGTATTTGGCGAGCGGGTCATTACCATCGAGAATAATGCAGTCTTCTCTTTTCATTGGGGGAAAACACCACTCAGCGCATCGATTAGTATCGACCAAGCTTCAGTACGCGGGTGAATCAGATCAAAATGACCTGCTCGGGGAATCTTTATAACCTGATAGCGTTTGGATGGCGATAGAACCAAACTCGGATAGTTTGCCCGCTCTTGGCCGTAAGTTCGTACTCCCACAGTAATACTTCCGATCCCTCCATCCACTCCAGGCATTTCTGCAGGTACAGATGTAGAGGCAACAATTGCTTCCATTTTCGTCATCCCAGCCAAGTTGAGATCGGGCATATGGTAACCCTGTGGTAACCCTGAGAAAATAGATAGACCTTACCAAGAAGGTCAGCATTTACAACTCCCTCGAGCGAAAGCCACTCCCGGATGTGACTACGTATTCGTCGCACCTGAATCTCTTGAACAGGGTTATTTCCGTAGTGCTTCTTCGCGCGATGGGGTCAAAACCCTGAAATTTATCGACTTCATAAGGGAGCCCTACTTGCCGTCCGTTCAACTAAACGGCATCGGTGAAGCGGACTTTATCGAGGCCCAACTGCTCGACGATCTGGTTGCCCTGTGCAATCGATTGACATGCAGCTTGTTCAGTCTGTCAGCGAGTTAGAATAAGATATGGATCCAGCCTGCATTCCTGATTGGTACCGGGGTCAACGAAAACCACATTGTATTTGTAGGAAGCTGGTAACGGATCATCTTCCGGGCTTCCCTTAATAACACAAGTAAAAGATGAATTCGCTGTAGAGATTTTACAGCGACCAAGAGTATTGACAAACGGATGTCCATCCGGGAATTCGAGTGTGAAATCACCATCCGCTGATGTCCATTCGACCAATCTGGTCGGTGGTTTGTATACTGATGGGCTCTGACAGACAAAGTTGGGAGGATCATTGGGACCAATAAAGGGGCAGGTAGGCGTTGTTGTCTGAGTATTTACGCTACACGACGTATTGGTGACCTTCACTGGCGCCAGGGTTGGAGGTGATCTTAACCACAGGCCACTGGGCCCTCGGATATTCCCACAAGCAACTAGCGTCGACACAGCCACAACAATAACCAAAATATTTACAAGCATTCTCATCTTTAATCCGCCGTCACCTGTTGATTAGATTTCTCTTTCATGACGTCAAGTAAAACATCAAAGTTGGCATCGAGGTCGAGAAGTTTGCGCTCATAACCAAGAGTTATCAAGTTATCGAGCATTTCGCTAGCCATTTTAATATCACCGAGTCGGGAGTAGCTAATGGTTACATAATAAACAACATCGACATTCTGCGAGCCTTTGGACATCGCCCGTTCAATGAACACCTTTGCATTTTCTTCATCCCCCAGCCCAGCATAGTATGAACCGATGTTGGCAAACGTCGTGTCGTCATTGGGATCAATATCCAGCTGCGCCAGGGCAAGAGGAATGGCTCGGCGAAAGTACGCCTTGTGTTCATCCTGCGAGCTAACGTAGTAGGCCTCAGCAGCCAGTCCCAGGTATCGATGATCCTTCGGTGCCTGCTTGTGAGCTTCGATGTACATTTCAGCCGCTGACTTGAAGTCACGCTGAAAGAAATAGCTGGTCCCCAGATTGGCGTAGATTGATGCACTGGGTTGTTGCTCAACAGCTTGCCTCCAGTACACGACAGCTTGCTTGTACTCTCCAGCCATGAAATGTGCAACACCAATATTGTTCAGGATTGTGGGTTCATCCGGTGCCAATGCAAATGCCGTTTGAAACGTCTCTATTGCCAGCCCAGAGTATCCGAGACTAATCTGATGAATACCAAGTGCATGATAGTTTTCCCAATGGCTGGGTTCTACCTTAATGGCTTCCTGGTACCACTTCTCGGCTTCGGCATTTGCGCCGGTTCGGCTGAGGCTTTCTGCGAGACCTCGCATGGCATCACTTGAGTAAGGCGCAAGTTCCAGAGAACGACTGTAACTATCTACGCCTTTCTGTGCCTGACCGGTCTCCCGATAAAGCATCCCGAGAGCATTGTGTACCGTGGGATCCTGTCCACCCAGGGTAAGCGCACGATGGCAATGTATTTCGGCTAATTGAATATTTGATTCTTCTTTATGTTCGAGGTAGAGACCCAGGTAAGTGCTGCACAATCCGGCATGGGCAGGTGCGTACCTTGGTGCATCACCGATCACCTGGGAAAAACCACCTAACGCCATATTCAGGGTTTCAACTGAGTGACTGCCTCGTAACATTGACATAGCGCGGAGGTAGGTGCGGAATGTTCGCTGAGGAATTTCCTCGTCCAATTGCGGCAACTCATCATGAGTTCGCCCCAAACTGACCAGGAGATCGCGTGCCAGAGTACGCGTAGCCTTTGATAGCTCATTCGTCACGTTGATGCGCCAGCTGGCAATTGACTCTCCATCCTGGCTCACCAGTTGGGCCGTCAACTCATCATTTTGAACCGCTCCTCTTAATATGTAGTCCGCCTGTATGGCAGATCCATCTGACACACGAATGATCAACCCCAGGCTGCCACTCAAAACCCGCTGAATTTCATATTCCAGTCCTAAAGCGCTTTCTGATTCCAACACGAATGGTTCAATGACAAGATTAACAACCTCTTCGCTCTGTTCACCCTGGCGGGGCGCGAGGTACCACCAGGCGACACTCATTATCATTGCCAGGCCAGTGACGAACGCCAGGGCCATTGGTACTCTGCGACTAGGCTGTGTTGGTAAAGCTGAAGGAGTACGCGTCGACCTGCTGGATCCTGCAGCAGCCCCGAGAAGATGATCTCGATAACGCGGATCCTGATCCCGGTGTAGTGCCTGCACGCTACTTAAGCCCACCTGTAGGTCTGTGGTAAGTGCTATATCTTCCAGGTAAATGGGTATGACTTCTCTGAGTTCGTCAAGTGCGAAGTTAATTTCACGACTGCAGTGATCTGATGCCAGGGATGACCTGGAAATGTAAAAGAGAATCCGCGAAGCGTTCTTAATTGCGTTCCCAACCTCAGCGCGCCAGATCCTGCCTGCCGATATGCCCTCGTCATACCAGACATTGACACCCTGCTGATTCAGCCACTCTATCTCAGGGTAAACAACCTGATCATCCGCGTGTGCATAACACACAAAGACATAAGGGTCGTCTCCCACATAGGCTGAAAATGGTTTTTCCACACACTCTCTCCGAGATCCTCACATAGTCTAACTTGAGGGTGGATAGAATCAACTACCCGATCCTTGATATCAGACCAGTCAGTTACGATTTTCCATCAAACCATAAGGTCGTGTTATAAAGACCAGATTGATTACATCGGGCTGCTCAATGAAATTGTCTTTGTTTGAGATGAAATCAATCACAGCAGCTTTAGTGTTTTCCTCTTTCTGTCACGCTAATAACATCTCTGACACACAAACACTGGAAGCTTTCCTTGACGGAGTCAAGCCTAAGAAAATGAGGGAAGAATAGCAAAATCAACCCTCGAGTAATGCGATCGTTAGTGGTTAGTGAGGGAAACTTCACTCAAAACCAGTGTGATAGTAGCTCTACACTCCAGCTAAATTTGAGAACACAAAGATGTCGTCAGTTTAACCGCCGACTCTATTGCACAACTCTCACGCTACGATAAATTCGCGCTGATTTTGTAACTCATTTGTTAACGCACGTAGTGCTGTATTGACCACGATGGCAATAGGTGGTTTATTCATCATGCGTGCCTAAATTATCTAATTAAAAATGTGGGCTGAATACTAGTGAACGGTTCGTTAATTTCAGGCGCCTTAACCTATTCAATCTGGGAGTAGCTATGTCTGGTTCAGACTATCCTGACATGGAGTCGAATTCCTATGGGTTAAATCTCCGGGGAAGTAAAGTTTTGCCGAACTCAGGCAGTCGCAGCAGTATTCAATGCTCTCCCTACACACTGTTCCTCGAATCGGCTCAGGGCAAGGAAGTCATCGATGTCGATGGCAATAAATTGATTGATTTCAACAATAACTATACATCGCTGATTCATGGCCATGGCCATCCTCATGTAATCGACGCCGTCACTAGACAGATCAGCAAGGGAACTGCTTTTGCATTCGGTACAGAAATTGAAATCAAACTAGCTGAGATGCTGTGTGAGAGGGTTCCAGGGTTCGAACAGATTCGTTTTATGAATTCGGGAACCGAGGCTGTGATGAACGGTATCAAAGTTGCGCGAGCCTACACCGGTAGAGCAAAGATTGCTAAATGCGAGAACGCCTATCATGGATCTTATGCTGCTGCAGAAGTGAGTCTGGCGGTGGAGCCAACCGATCTAAGCAAGGGAGATCCGATATCGAAAGCCTACAGTGAAGGCACAACACAAGGTGTTCTGGATGATGTTGTAGTCATTCCGTTTAATGATGTTGAGAACAGCAGACGAATACTCAATCAACATGGATCAGAACTCGCGGGCATATTATTTGACCCGTTTGGCGCGGGTATGGGCAGAGTGCCGCCTACACAAGCATTCATCGATATGCTAGTCGAGATACGAAATAAACATGAACTATTGCTAATTTCCGATGAGGTGATTGCTTTTCGTGCTGGTTACAAAGGCTGCATGGATCGGTTTGGAGTCAGGGCTGATGTCACTTGTCTGGGTAAGATCATTGGCGGTGGTTTTCCAGTGGGTGCCGTCGCTGGTTCAAAACTTATTATGGGCGTATTTGAATCTCAGGATGGCAAGGCAAAGTTACCCCACGGTGGCACATTCAATGCCA
>SMVB01223839.1_pt1 | contig 18588 bp, 19 predicted proteins | sample 2456461 | NCBI WGS metagenome assembly SMVB01 (sample SAMN11095934, study PRJNA526329) | marine sediment metagenome | biome: Marine sediment; feature: Surficial sediment; material: Deep marine sediment; isolation source: Hadal surficial sediment | place: Pacific Ocean | collected 2014-05 | depth...
AAGACACGGACTGCCATGCCGTATCGTCTCGACATGCTGGAGCGTCATCCCGATGGCAGTCAGGCATTTATGCCGCTGTCGAGATTTCCGTTCGTTGTTGTGGTCGCGCCTGCTGGAGAAGAGGTGATCGTGGAAGAAATTGCAGCTTTCATTACCAATGGCAAGCAAGGGATCAATTACCGCAAGGGCGTCTGGCACATGCCAATGATCGCCATGAAAGAAGGGCAGGAGTTTCTGATCGTTGATCGTGCGGTGAGTGACGGCAATTGCGATGAGCAATATCTCAGCGATCCGATACTCATAGAGCTTTGACCAAATGACCGTAACCGCCTTTCGTTCATCCGTTTTCCATTGCCTGTCAGATCCTGGATCTTTCTCGAACGACGAAGCGGTCGAATATCTGGATGACGGATTGCTCATCGTGAACGACGGCATTGTCGAAGTGTTGGGAAACGCCTCCGACCTGATGCCAGGTTTGTCAAAGAATATTGAACATGTCGATTTGCGTGGCAAGTTGATCGTGCCGGGTTTTGTGGATTGTCACGTGCACTATCCACAGGTCGACATAATCGCGTCTTACGGCGAACAGTTACTTGATTGGCTGAACAAATATGCGTACCCGGTTGAGAAAAAGTTCGCGGATCCGGCGCACGCTCAGGCAGTGGCAGAATTCTTTGCAGACGAGTTGCTACGCAATGGCACCACAACGGCATTGGTGTTCGCGACCGTGCACCCGACCTCGGTTGACGCCATTTTCGAGGCGGCAAAAAAACGCAACATGCGCTTGATCTCCGGCAAGGTTTTAATGGACCGCAACTGCCCGGAAGATCTCAGTGACACGGCAGAATCCGCTTACAGCGAAAGCAAGTCGTTAATTGAAAAGTGGCATGGTGATGGCAGATTGTCCTACGCCATTACACCCAGGTTCGCGGTGACTTCTACTGATGAGCAACTCGCAGCCGCGGGCCGTCTCGCGTCCGAGTATCCGGATGTCTATGTACACACGCACCTGGCCGAAAACACACAAGAGGTCGATCTGATCTCGCAGCAGTTTCCGGACAGCCGCAGCTACCTCGATGTTTACGATCAAAACAACCTCGTTCGTGATCGTTCGGTTTTCGCGCACTGTTTGCACCTGGATCATCAGGACCGCAATATAATGGCGGCGAAGAATGCATCGATCGCTTTTTGCCCAAGCTCGAATCTGTTCCTGGGCAGCGGACTTTTTGACCTGCAGGCGGCACGCGACTCGAGCATACGAACCGGGATTGGCAGCGACGTTGGCGGTGGAACCAGCCTGAATCAACTCAGGACGTTAAGCGAGGCATACAAGGTTCTGCAATTGCAGGGGCAATCGTTGCCGGCGTATGCGGCTTTTTACCTCGCGACACTGGGCGGCGCAGAGGCGCTGAGTCTTGACGACAAGATCGGCAATTTCGAGCGCGGCAAAGAAGCGGATTTCATCGTGCTCGACTCAGGGACAGCGTCCATTACCCGGCGACGCATTGCATCAACCGACGATGTTGCCGAGAAACTATTCGCGCTAATGATGCTTGGCGACGACCGCGCCGTATGTGCGACCTATCTCGCCGGCAAGGAAGCCTGGTCCATATAAATAATTATCTTGCCGCGCGCGTGGCCTTTCTCCGAGTAACGGATCGCGTCAGCGAGCTCGCTTAACGGGTAACGTCGATCGATCACTGGCGTTACCTGGCCAGCCTGCATCAGGTCGCTGAGCGTGGACAGATTATCGTCGTTCACTTCGGCCATCATCATGCCGAATTCCTCGTCCACGAACGCAGAAAATATCATCGCCTTAACAGGATTCACCATAAACTGAATCCAGTTGCCGCTTGGCCCGCCGACGATGACATATTTGCCACCCGGCTTAAGGACGCTTCGGTTGGCTGTTAGCGAGTGATTGCTAATCATATCGACGATCAAGTCGTATTTCTCGCCACTTTCTGTGTAATTTTCTTTTTTGTAATCGAAGACATGATCGGCGCCGAGGGACCGAACCAGCTCCATATTTCGGGCGCTGCACACGGCGGTAACTTCTGCACCGAATGTTTTCGCGATCTGAATAGCAAACGTGCCAACGCCACCCGACGCGCCATTGATCAGGACTTTCTGGCCTGACTCCAGCTTGCCGTCATCACGCAGTGCCTGTAGTGCGGTGACGCCCGCAATTGGCACAGCGGCAGACTGCTCAAAGCTCATGTTGGTCGGTTTCAATACCAGCGACCTTCCCTCACGAACCGTTACGTACTCGGCATATACTTCGTCTGCTGCGCCGAAGACCTCGTCCCCCGGTTTGAACTGCTTGACGTTCTTGCCGACGGACTCGACCGTTCCCGCGAAGTCCACTCCCAGGATCGTTTGTTCCGGCGCACCCAATCCGGATGCGAGGCGCAAGAGATACGGCGTGCCGCGCAGAAAGTGCCAATCGAGTGGGTTGACAGCAGCGGCATGGACTTTTACCAAGACTTCATCGTCCGTGGGCGTCGGCTTTTCGACATCTGCATACTCAAGCACATCGGGCGACCCATAGCAGCGATGCGTAACAGCCTTCATCGAATCCAAATCGGCCGCTACAACGGGCGCCGGTCCACACTCGGTGGTGTGACTCAACACCAGCGCCAGTGACGCAATTGCGACGACCAGAAAAATTAGAAAACCATTGAGGATTTTGTAGCGAAGCTTCATGTCTTCAACTCACAAGCAATCATGTGTTCAGGAATGTCATGATTATAGAGGTTGCACAGCTAAGTGCACTTCCTATTTCGGACTTTGCAGGATGCATTACAGCGAGCGTGTAATCGACCGGTTTTCCTGGATCGAGAATGGCTTGGCGCGACGGTCAGTCGTTAACCGGTTGCTCCGTCGATGACGCAGTACTGTTCTCCGATGGAACGGTCTGTATGGCGTCTGCCGAGTCAAAGTGTATCGGTTTTCGCGACTCTGACGCTGCCTGTGCTTTTGGTCGTTCGACAAGGCGAAGTGTGAACAGGGCCGCGCCGAATACGCAGCAAAAGAAGCCAACCATGACGTATACGAACGAAAATGAGAATTCAAAGCCAAGATAAAGGCCGGTTGCGATGAACAGTAATCCGAGCAGAAACCACATCTGCGGGTATCGTTCATAAACTGGTTTTGGTGGCCACATATCTCGTCTCGCAAGTTGTTTATGGTTTATCAAGACCACAAGATGAACGCTAAGGCGAAGAAAGAACGTGGTTTCATTCACAAAATGAGTCATAGACTCCGCGCCAGTTCATAAACTGAGAACTGTGTCACACGGTACTGACGTATTTCTCCCGCCGTTCCTGCAGGCGGTTCGCTAGCATGTACGTCCCCAATCCCGGACAGGCTTGCTTTGGCTAATCCAATCGTTAGGACTAGCGAAGGTTTTCGAACGTATGCGACGTAAGGCCTGGCGTGTATGTATACGCCGCCTGACTTACGGAACCCAGAAATATGACCGGTTCTTTGGTGGCGGCGGTCGGGTCCAGTGCAACGTCCATGAGCAGATCAACGAGTTCCAGGCGAAGGGACTGCAATGCAATCGCATACTCAATAGCAGGAACATCGATCTCCACATCGGCAATGAGCTGATTGATATAGGTTTGTTCTTGCCGACGTTCTGCGATGCCTTCTCGCCAACGATCCAGTTGGAAGGCCAGCATCAATCCAATCATAACAATCAGGACTTCGACGCCAACGGCAAACCAATTATGTTGACGAACGTACGCTGTGATTCTATTTAACGAAGTTCAATCCCTCGACGATCAAGATGCCGAAATAAACTCGACGACGCATTTGCCTGTCTCGATCGATAAGTGATGATACAGACTTAGGGTTTATTGTATCGGGACGGTTTTCGCCATTGCGAGAAATCCTTGCGCAATCGATAAGCGGTTTTCAACGACTGACGCCAAACAGAGACACTCCGTTACTGCCAATAATTGATTGAAAAACAATCTTCTGGGTCGCCCGTTGCTAAATCACAACGATTGCCCAAAATTCAATTAGACACGCTTGAGAATCGGTGTTTAGATCATTGCCGTTTTTTGCGAAGCCAACTTCGCGAGATTTTATTCAGATATAAGCAGGAGAACTACATGAGGACGTTATTTCTTTTGGCTTGCTTGCTCGTACACGGTATCGCCGTTGCGCAATCGGCCGAAAAACAAGAAGTTGACCTTAGTTATACTTACGCAGAGCTGCGCTTCGTCGATGTTGATACAAGTGGTGGTGACGGATTTCGGCTCAATCTCTCGTATGACCTGGATAATAACTGGTTGATTGTGGGCGGATTGACGAAGCTGGATTCTAACAACAACGTTGATTCAACCTTATTGGAACTCGGCGGCGGTTACGTCTGGCACTACACAAAAGACTTCGACCTGGTCAGTACGCTCCGATTCGTCCGGTCGGAAATTGAAAACCCGGGAGGGAGCTTCAATGATAATGGTATTGCGTTATCTGCGGGTACCCGCGGTCTATTGGCACCAAAATTCGAGATACGCGGTTTCATTCACCACATCAACCTTGACGATAGCGACACCTACCTTGAGCTAGCGGGTGACTACTATTTCACGGAACAGTTCTCAGCAGGCATGAGCCTTGAGTTTGCAGGTGACACGGACACATTAACACTTGGAGCGCGTTGGTTCTTTAGGTAAGGGTTTGTAGCAACCAATCAGCATTATTAATTATTTTTCTTCTTCCTGCGTTTCGGCGCGGGCAGATCTGCAGCAGTCACCCTAAGCAAATTCGTCAGCCACTCACCATCCTCTATCTGATCTTCTATCAGGAACGAGTTCTTGGCCCCTGTGTAGGGCGGCGCTTCAACAACATTAGCAATGAAATTCCTGCCTGCGCTGGTCGGTTTGACGAACAACTGGTCGTCGCAGATAAGTGCCACGACTTTGCCGTCCAGGTAGAGTGTGCAACCGCCGAACATCATCCGGTACGACAGGTCGCAGCTGTCGTTAACCTGATCTGTGATGTACTCAACAAACTCCAACCCCTGCGCCATTCAATTTCTCCCGTACATTAATATTGCCCGGTATCCACATCACGAAGAAACGTTATAAGGCCGCCAAAATAGATCTCCGGGTCATCGTACATAGCCAAATGACTGCCATCCGGACAGTAGAGGTATCGACCGTTCGGAAAAGCGCCGGCCATCCACTCCATGTGCTTGGGATCCATCGAATCGTGCTGGGCCCCAATGACGAGTGTTGGTGTTGATATCTCCGCCAGGTCAGCTGTTCGATCCCAGTTTGCAAGCTTGCCACTGGCGCCGAGCTCGCTGGGACCCTGCATTGGAATATAGACAGCCGGGTTCACGTGCTCGAACGCACGATTTACGGCATCCGGCCACTCAGCCGCTGGCCTGCGCAGAATATGCTTAACGTAGTGATGTTCCATCAGCAGTTCCGCGTACCTCGGGTTATCGTATTCCTCAGCTTCTTCGTAGGCCTTGATCTCAGCCAAAACATCCTGATCCATCGCTGGCATGATCACCGATTCTGCATATTCGTTGTACGCGGGAATGCTCGCCATCATGTTGGAGATGATCAGTCCTTTGAGGTGCTGCTGATATTTCAGCGCGTATTCGATAGCCAGCATGCCGCCCCACGATGAACCGTACAGATAGAAGTTGTCGTGGTTCAATCCCAGTGCCTGACGCACTTGTTCCACCTCTTCTACGAAGCGTGGTATTTCCCATAACTCCGGTTCGTCCGGCTGGTCGCTGAAGTAGGAGCCGAGTTGGTCGTAGTAGTAGTACTCGATCGACGCCGACGGGAAATAGCTATCGAAGGCCTCCAGGTATTCGTGAGTAAATCCCGGCCCACCGTGCAACAGGAGAACTTTGATGGTTGGGTTATTACCGACGCGCCTGGTCCAGACTCGAAACGTGCCTTTCGGTGTGTCGACGGGGATCATTCTTACGTTGTCGCTCGGTGCAGCTTCATGCACGGCGTTTTCCACTGAGTCCTCCGTCGATGAAGCAGTATCATTCGAACATCCGGGCAACATGAAACTACTGGCGAGGAGCAACAGAGCAATTCTCATAACAAACCTCCTGAGTGGGCCTTAATAAAATTGCCTGCGTAAAATCATTTATCGACTACCAGGGCAACGTATATCCTTCTGCGTGCCAAAAACCGCCGCTGTTCTCGATATTCAGGTCATCGATGCGAGCAATCAGTCCGCGCGCGGACTCGGCGGGTGAGATGCCTTGCCCACCGGTCATTTCTGTTGCGACCAGGCCAGGATGGAGCAGGGCAACGGCGATGCCGCGCGGCATTAGCTCATGCTTTAAATTTGTACCAATCTGATTGACCGCGGTTTTCGATGCTCGATAACCGTAGTAGCCGCCGGAGCCATTGTCCTCGATTGAGCCCACTCTGCTGGTGATGATCGCAACTTTGGCCCCGTCTTTAAGATTGTTGACGAGTGCTTCCGTGACTCTCAACGGTCCCAATGTATTAACACGAAATTGTTCCAGCATTTCGTCGTAGTCGATGCTGCCGAAAGAATCGCGTTTGAGAATGCCGGCATTGTTTATGAGTATGTCGATCTCTTGTCCAGCGAGCTCGGACTTCAGTTTTTCAATAGATTCTGCATCGCTGACGTCTATGCCGTCGATGATGCGTACGCCGAGTTCGGTCAGTTGCTGGCTGGGAAATCTGCAAATCGCGATGACTACGTCGCCTCGCTCGTGCAGCTGTGTGCAAATCTGCAAGCCGATGCCCTTGTTGGTGCCTGTGACTACGATGGTTGACATCTCGTCGCTCCGTCGCGCCTGCCTAGCCGGTCTTGGCCGCAGGTCTTTCCTGGCAAGCTTCCAGGCGATCGATTATCGAACCGAGTTCCGGTCGTTGATCGCGCAGTTCCTCAATTGAATTCCCGGACAATTCATACGGTAGAACCAGCCAGTCCGAGGTCTCATGAACAAAATAGTCGGGCGGACGAATGGTACGTTCGGTTGGTCGATACCAGACCGAGGCAATGCGAATTTCATGCGGTAAATTACGCCGTGTCTTATGTGTCAGCTGCTCGATAACGGCGTTGACACTGGAGCCACTGCTATACACGTCGTCAACGATGAGAAGCGAGTGCTCCGCGGACAGATTCTCGAGCAGATATTGCAGGCCGTGCACACGAATGGTTTCTGACTTGTCGACCATTTGAGAGTAGCTCTCGCGTCCGCGGTACGAAGTGCGGATTGCGATATGGTCGGTGCTGACGCCGAAATACTCCAATCCTTCTTGCACCGCAATTCCAACTGCACTGCCTCCGCGCCACAGCCCGACCAGAAAATCAGGCTTGAAGTCTGCCCGGTGAATATTGGCGGCTAGTTGAAACGAGTCCAATAGCAGATCATTTGCCGCGATGATTCTTTTGTTCATTATTATTCTCAGAGTCTCGAGCTGTGCTGTAGTATTCACTCAAATCATCATAACGACAAGCCCGCAATGAGCGGGTGGCAGGGCGGCATAATGGAAAAGACGGTTCTGACCGCGCAGGGGCTTCTCGAAGATTCCTTCAACCTCGGCCTGCAGGTCATCGAAAGTGGATTCGAGCCAACGCTCATTATCGCAATATGGCGTGGGGGCACGCCGGTTGGTATGGCCGTGCAGGAAATTCTCGCGTATTGCGGCGTTGAATCCGACCATATAGCCATCCGCACCTCTTCCTACGTGGGAGTAGATCAGCGCGGCGCAGTGGCGGTCCATGGTCTCAATTATATTGTGAAAAAGGTCTGTCACGACGACCGGGTATTAATTGTCGACGACGTATTCGATACCGGGAATACCATTGTTGCGGTCATCAACGAGCTCACGCGCCGGGCTCGTGGCAACACGCCGACGGACATTCGCGTTGCAGTACCCTGGTTCAAGCCAACCCGAAACGAAACCGATATCGTGCCGGAATATTTTCTACACGAAACAGCCCAGTGGCTGGTGTTTCCACACGAACTGGATGCACTTACGCCGCAAGAGATGCGCGAGCACCGACCGGCGCTTTACGACATCGTGCACGACCAGGCTGCTACCCAATAACTAAAACATCAGCCGAAGCTTGCCTTTCGCTGCGCTCCGCAAGTTTCGTCCGTGCAACGAATAGCGAATTCCGACTCGTCGCCCACTGAGTTCGGAGCCAACACAGACACGAACAGGTGTGCTGAACACATTGACCGGCGTATGTGGTGGAACTTTGTTCAAGTTCGCCGTTATGTGCACGAGGTCGTCCTTAATGCTGACAGCAGGATAGTCGGCCAGTTCTGCAGCGCCGCGCAATACGTATTCGCCATTCACAAATTTGTTCGGTAGCCGATCGGCGACATGAAATGCCGGGTGGGTGGGAAGCACAATTGTTAGAGACGCATCTTCGATCGCTTCGTCGCCCTGATTGAACACAACAAGCTGCAGCGGTTTGCCATGTTTCTCAAACAAAAAGTATTCGTCTTCGATGAGGTGCTTTTGCTCAATCTGTTGCATTTCGTCCATCAACTCATCGGGAGTACGAACCTTGTATGGATCATCCGAGCCAAAGAGTCGCGCATGCGTTAGTCGCGCGATCACGGTTGTCGATCCGGTGTTGCGCGTTTTCGATTGCACGTCGATGAGTTGATTCAATTTTGCGCCGGCCAGGGACGAAGGCAGTTTCGACAAGTCGGCAGTGGGAATACGAAAGTCTTTGTGAATGATTTCTCCAGGAAAACCGACTTCGATTCGCTCTCCTGAGACCGAGTCAAGAAACTTTCGCTCAAACAATTGCTGCAACTGGCGGCGTCCCATTTTGATACAGGTATTTTCGCGGCGAACATAGGCGTCCCCGCGACGCAGCTTCTCCGACTGATCCATGCGCATCATGTATGGCCGGTCCTGGCAGTTGTCTATTTCGTAGACACCAATATCCTTTCCGCCAAGCGACACGCGCTGATACGTGAGCCGAATAGGAGGTTCGATGAACTCAGACACCAGCGATGCATAGGGCGGGTTACCGGAAAAATCATCGCGACTCACTCCGTTTACCGTTTTCTTGCCCATATCGTCGATTTCAACGCCCGTGATGATATAGCGCCGTCCATCCACAGAGGCGTTTGCCATGGCGAGAACGTCTCTTAGAAAGTGTCGAATGTCGGCACTTTCATAGGCCATCGGCCGAAGTTGCACTTGCGTGTCCGGGACGGCGGATTGAACGATTTTCAGGATTCTGTTCATCAACCCTAAATCCTGAACGATTATGTCTAATGAGATCGGAACCATTTGGCAGTTTCGCCAGTTGGCGGCGGTGACCTTAAGAATCGTGACAAATTGCGAAATCTTGTGACCCGCCGCGCGCCAATCCGTGTGACGTAGGTCTGAAACCGCCTGAAAATGCACCAAATGCCTCATAAACCTGTGGATTGGGTCCCAGAATCAACGGCTTGCGGGCAGTACCATCATCTGTATTGAGTTCAATAGGACTGGAACGACCAATATGCCGCTCGACGCAATATTTGCTGTGCTTCTGGGCTTCACTGCCGTCTGTTACGGCCTGCTGGGTGCACGCGTTATCGGCGGCGTCCGCGAGTTTGGCAGCGTACCGCTTGGGATCACTTTTCTGATCATTTCCGTATGGGTTGTCGGCGGCGCCGTCGAGTGGATTGCACCAACCTATTTAATGTTCTCGGTTGGCCATTTGGGTCATTATGTGGGCACGTCGCTCGTGCCAATTTCGATATTGATCTGCTTTCGACAGTACACGGGGTCGGAGACCTCGAAAACGACGATCGCTCTGCTACTGATACTGCCAGCGTGCTCGATTATTATTGCGGGCACCAACGAGTGGCATGAATTGATGTGGTCGCTGCCGACGATCAACGCGGCCGGCGAATTTCTTACGCGGCCGGAAAAATGGGGACCGTGGTTTACCTTTGTGCACGCGCCCTACGGCTACACGATGATTGTGATGAGCGTCATGACGTTGCTGCTGCACAGCACAGCAGTCGCACCCGCTCAGCGTCGAGGACTCTTCTTGCTGGCGGGATCCTCAGTGGTTCCCATCATTGCCTCTGGTGCAAACGACATGGGGCTTGGGCCGGATACCATTTCAATTGTTCCGCTGGTGTTTGCAGGAATGTTGCCGATATACGCCTGGCTGATAATTGGCGAACGCATCATTGAATATTCGCCGCTTGCTTACGAAACCGTATTTCAGAACATGCAGGACCCGGTCATTGTTGTTGACGACAAGCAAAGAGTCATCGGCCTGAATCATGGTGCAGAAGCATTGCTTAATATCACAGAGAAAAGTGCGCTTCGCGAGTCGCTTGAATCTTTGTTCGGTGACGATATACCGGAAGTCTATGAAGCATTGAGAACGGGCGAACCGCAAAAAATAATGACGGCTACGGGGCGCTTTCTTCATCTGCAGGTTACCGCGATATCGCCCAACAAAGCGCTTTCGCGAACTGGTCGCGTGTTGATGTTCCGGGATGTCAGTGATGTCGAGCGCGCTCAGAGGGAAGTACGAAACAGCGAAAAATTGCTTCGTACCCTCATCGATCATTCGGTGAACGGAATACTGCGGCTGCATTGGGTAAAGGACAGCGGCGGTCGGGATGTGTTGCGTTGCATTTTCGCCAACTCTGCTGCGAGTGATTTTCTGAAAGTGCCGGTCGACGACCTTACCAACTGCATGGGCACCGAAATTATGGCCAAGGTGGCAACCGGAATGGATGCTGTGGACGCCGAAAAACTGTTCAGGCAATTCGAAGACGCTGCGATAAACCGCAAAGAACTGGACACGGAGGCACGAATCACCGGGAACGGTCGTGGGCACTGGCTGCGTATGATCGCAGAGCCCGTTGGTGAGGACGTCGCGATAACGCTGATTGATATCACCGACCGCAAAGCAGAAGAGCTGCGCATGGAATCCATCGCCTCGTCGGATCCGTTGACCGGTGTCCTTAACCGTCGCGGTTTTGAGCGTGAAGCGGCCAAATGCCTCGCCGAGAGCAATGACGATGCAACAGGTGCCTTGCTGTTCATCGACCTGAACGAATTCAAGCAAATAAATGATTCCCACGGACACGAAGTTGGCGACCAATTGCTGACAATCGCCGCGCAGCGACTAAAGACGAGTATGAGGTCATGCGACATCATCGGGCGTCCGGGTGGTGACGAGTTCGTTGCCCTGGTGCCGGACGTCAACGAAGAAGTTGCAGAAAAACTGGCGAAGCGCCTCGCGAACTCGCTCGATCAGCCCTACCTGATTGGTCCTGACACTCTGGAATGTTCGTCCAGTATCGGTCTGGCCATTTACCCCACCAACGCGAATACGCTGACTGGCCTGATGCGGGCCGCAGACCAGGCGATGTACAAGGCGAAAGAACGGTCTCGGGAATCGATCGATAGCTGTGAATTGTTTGAGAAAGCGGTGTGAGCCGGTAATAAAGCGCATAGTGCTCGGGTCTCTTCGTAAACAGGAGGACCCCCATGACAATAAGCAGAAAAATCTTAAATGTGCTGTTCGTATTGCTGTTGATGAATACGCTTTGTGTTTCCATTCCGATGGTGGCAGCGACGGAGTTTCCAGCGACAGCCGAAGAGATAATGCCGCTAGCGACGGGCGACGACGCCCCGTCTTTCACTGTTCGAACCATTGAAGGCGAAGCCTTCAATTTCGAGCCAACTGCATTGCAAAACCCGGTCGTATTGATCTCTTTTCGAGGTGGCTGGTGCCCATACTGCAATATGCACCTGTCCGAACTGCGGACGGTAATCCCGGATGTCGAAAAACTGGGGTTTGACGTGCTTTTCATCAGTAACGATCGCCCGGAGATTCTGTACTCCAGCCTCAAGAACGAGACAAAAGACGACATAGAGGCGCTGGACTACACAATCCTTTCCGACGCGGACTTGAGTGCAGCAACGGCATTCGGTACTGCTTTTATGGCGGCTGACGCATTGGTTTCATGGCTGGACAGCAGCGAGAAAGACTACGACGATTCTTCTATTGCGAATCATGGTGCCTTGGCGGTGCCATCTGTATACATCGTTGATACTGACGGCATGATTGTTTTCGACTATGTAAATGCCGACTATAAAGTGCGACTGGAAGCGGACGCACTGCTGGCAGCCGCGAATAAGGCGCGCAACAACTAGGCAACCCCCTGCGATTCCTGCCGATTTATGGCAATCTAGACCCGTTGTTGATTAACGCGTCATGACAACCATAAGTTGACGCATCGACGGGGACAATGACCAGACATCAGGACGATCTGCCGAAGCACTGGTTCACAGCGCTGACGAAAATCGAGGCGAGCGAAATGAAGGCGACGCTCACGTCGTTCGCCTTTATTTTCTGGCTCATGGTGGCCTACAACATTCTTAAGCCAGTGCGAGATGCGATGGCTCCGGAATGGAGCGACATGGAACTGGCTAGTCTGTGGGGCATTAATTTTGTGTTCAGCACGGTCGCCGTTTTCTTGTACAGCGTCGCGGTTTCCACATTCAAACTCAAAAACGTCATTCCCGGTGTTTACATTTTTTTCGGGGCGTCGTTTGTGGCCTTCTATGCTGTTGCGAGTACGTTTACGGACAGCGCCATAATCAACAAGGCGTTCTATGTCTGGATAAGCGTGTTCTCGTTATTTCATGTGTCGGTTTTCTGGGGTCTTATGGCCGACCTGTATACGAAAGAGCAGGCGCCACGTCTGTTTGCCTTCATCGCCAGCGGCGGCAGTATCGGCGTCATCGCCGGCGCCTCGATGACGATTTTCCTGGTCGAGAGAATCGGCACATTGAATATCATGCTGGTGGCCGCCGTTATCCTGGTGTCGATCATCCCACTGATCACGATACTGCGCTCGTCGCCAGGCGATGGCGCTGCTGCGTCCAGTCAGGACCAGCCGATTAGCGGCAATCCGTTCTCGGGCTTCGTAAAGTTCGTCACCAATCCATATCTGCTTGGTATTGGGCTGTTCATTTTTCTCTACACATTCATCGGGTCGTTTGCATATTTCGAGATCAAGAACCTGATGGCGGGCAACGACCGGGATACAAACGCAGCAATATGGGCCGGCATTAACCTGTCAGTGAACATCATAGCGATTATCACGGCGATGCTGGCGACGGGGCGAATCACCAAGGCCGTCGGCTTAGGCAAGACGCTTGCGATGATTCCGCTATTTGTATCGATTGCCCTGCTGGCAGTATTCGCGAGTCCGGTTCTTGCCGTCATCATCGCTGCGTGGGTTACGCTCAAGGCTGGTAACTACTCAATTACCAAACCCGGTCGCGAAATGTTGTATACCAATGTCAGTCGCGAGGACCGGTTCAAGACCAAACAGGTAATCGATATCGTTGTCTATCGTGGCGGCGACGTGTTCTCCGGTTTCATCTTTGCGCTGCTAACCACCACATTTGGCCTCGGTCTGGGTCCGATTGCATTGATTGGCGCTGTTGTCGCTTTGGTGTGGGCTTATGTTGGTCTGCGGCTGGGCACGACGTATGATCGCGAGTCCTGAAAGTAATAGTGAAGTAATATGAGTGACGCCTGGATTATTGACGCAGTTCGAACACCCATAGGACGTTATGGCGGTGGTCTGTCGTCCATACGAACGGATGACCTCGGCGCAATTCCAATGCGCGCAATCCTGGATCGCAATTCGAATGTCCCCGCTGACGCCATTGAGGACGTCGTCTACGGTTGCGCTAATCAGGCCGGAGAGGACAACCGAAACGTCGCGCGCATGTCATCGCTGTTAGCCGGTATTCCGGTAACGGCAGCAGCGGTCACCGTTAACAGATTGTGTGGATCGGGCATGAATGCGATAGGCAATGCAGCACATGCCATCAAAGCCGGTGATGCAAGCGTGTTGCTGGCGGGGGGTGTCGAGTCGATGTCACGCGCACCGTTTGTCATGGCGAAGGCGACTGCGGCCTTTAGCCGTAACGCGGAAATTTACGACACAACGCTCGGTTGGCGATTTATTAACAAGAAGCTGGAAGAACAGTACGGCGTCGACTCGATGGCAGAGACGGCCGAGAATGTTGCCAGCGATTTTTCCGTATCCCGTGAGGACCAGGATCAGTTTGCGTTAGAGAGTCAGTTAAAAGCAGCCAGTGCGATCGCGAGCGGCACATTCGCAGATGAAATTGTTGCCGTGAGCGTGCCACAGAGACGCGGTGAGCCGCTGGTCGTTGATACGGACGAACACCCGCGAGCAAATTCGACCATCGAAGGCCTGGAGAAACTGCGGCCAATTGTGCGAGCAGACGGCAGCGTGACGGCCGGCAACGCTTCTGGCATTAATGATGGTGCTTGTGCATTGCTTCTGGCAGCCGATGATGCGCTGGCCAAATACGCACTCAAGCCAATAGCACGAGTTGTTTGTTGGACAGCAGCGGGTGTCGAACCCAGGATCATGGGTATCGGGCCGGTCGCCGCAACGAACAAGGTGCTTGGACTTGCAGGCCTGACGATTAAGGACATGGACGTCATCGAACTCAATGAAGCGTTTGCAGCGCAAGGGCTTGCGGTTCTTCGCGAACTCGGTATTGCAGACAATGCGGAGAACGTAAATCCAAACGGCGGGGCGATTGCCTTGGGGCATCCGCTTGGAATGTCGGGCGCGAGGCTTGTGACAACCGCCGCGTATGAATTGCGGCGTCGCGGTGGTCGATACGCGTTATGCACTATGTGTATCGGTGTAGGACAGGGCATAGCAATGATTATTGAGTGTGTTGAATGACGATCATCCCCACCACGGAGGACCGCAAGCAACTACGCAGACTGGCAGAACGCATTCGCTCGCGTCGCACGACCAAGTTGTTTTTGAAGCAGACGGTCGACCGGAAGTTAATTCTCGATGCAATTGAGGTTGCACGCTGGGCGCCGAACCATCACGTGACAGAACCCTGGCATTTTTATGTGCTGGGCAGCCAGAAAATCGCAGAGTGCGTTGAGCTGACACGAACCGTCGTTACCGAAATCAAAGACGCCAAAATGGGTAATTTCAAAGCGGATTCCGTTGCCGCGATCCCCGGTTGGCTGGTCGTAACCTGCAGCAAATCGGACGATGAGTTAACTCAGCGTGAAGACTATGCGAGCTGCGCCTGCGCGATCCAGAATTTGATGTTGTATCTGTCGGAGGCGGGCGTCGCGACGAAATGGGCGACCGGTCCTGTTACGCGCGACGATCGCTTCTATGCGTTGCTCGATGCCAGTCCGGACGAAGTGATGGTGGTCGGGATAATCTGGTACGGGTATCCGAAAATTACACCGGAACAGAGCCGCATGGATGTCTCTCAGATCATCACGGAAACAGATTAATTCCGCCCATCAATGTAAAGATCGGTCAATGGATTCAATCCCATCCAATAGGTTATTTCACGAGGGTGGTTAATATCCCACTCTGCGATATCTGCACGCTTGCCGATTTCCAGCGTGCCACGATCGTCGCCCAGATTTAACGCACGAGCGGCCTCGCGAGTGACGCCGGCCAGACACTCTTCCGGCGTTAATCCGAACAAACTCGTCGCAAGAGTCATGCACGATTGCAGGGAACATATCGGCGAGGTACCCGGATTGCAGTCTGTTGCAATGGCAACAGGCACACCGTGTTCGCGCAAGGCATTTAATGGAGGCCGTTGCGTCTCGCCCAAGGTGAGAAACGCACCCGGCAACAGCACCGCTACACTGCCGGACTCGGCCAATGCAGTGACGCCGCGGTCCGATGTGTATTCAAGGTGATCCGCTGACAACGCATTGTATTGAGCAGCCAGTTCAGCGCCGCCGCCGTCGCTTAGCTGGTCGGCGTGCAGCTTGACCGGAATATCAAGTTCGGTGGCCCGATCAAATAACCTCGCTATCTGATCGGTCGAAAAAGCGATGCTTTCGCAATAGGCGTCAACCGCGTCGACCAGGCCTTCTTCGTGTGCGGCAGGCAGGATTTCGGAGGTCAACAGGTCAATGTAGTCATCGGTGCGGCCTTTGAACTCGGCAGGTATCGAATGTGCGCCAAGAAAGGTTGTTACGACGGATGCCCTCGACTGGTCGCCGAGTGCCCGTGCAACCTTGAGCATCGCCAATTCTGTTTCAAAATTAAGTCCGTAGCCGGATTTGATCTCGATTGTCGCGACGCCGTCTCGCATTAATGCGTCGAGCCTTCGTGCGGCACTGTTAACGAGCGAGTCGAGGCTTGCTGCCCGCGTCGCGTTAACCGTCGAGATGATGCCGCCGCCCTGGCGAGCGATCTCCTCGTAACTGGCGCCACCCAGTCGTCGTTCGAACTCTTGCGCTCTGTCGCCAGCAAATACCAGGTGTGTGTGGCAGTCAATCAGAGCGGGTGTAAGCCAGCGGCCCGCCAAACTGCGTGTTTCGGCAGCGCTCGCGGTTGGCAATTCCGATTGCGCGCCAAGCCAGGCGATCTTGCCGTCACTGATTGCGATTGCCGCGCCCTCAATAACGCCATATGCGTCGCCGCCGGCTTTCATGGTCGCAATGTTCGCGTCGGTCAGGACGAGGTCCCAATTTGTTTTTGAGTTCGCCAATGGGTCTCCCGCTGAGGGCTAACTGGTTCGCATTGCAATGTACCGTAGCATGCACTAGCCTGTATATACAACCTTCGAACTCCGGACCCCATGACCACCATTTTTGCCAGGAAAGCGTTACTGCACAAGGGCTGGGCCGAAGACGTCCGGATCCGGGTTGCGGCGGGGCGCATCGAAAATATCGCCTCCGGGCAAGCCGCGGAGCCGGACGACGTCGTCGCCGGGATAGTCATTCCCGGCCTGGCCAATGCGCACAGCCACGCGTTCCAACGTGCGCTCGCCGGGCACACCGAACATCGTGGCCCGGACGACAAGGACAATTTCTGGACCTGGCGGTCCCACATGTATCGACTCGCCGGAGTGATCGATGCCGAACGATTAACGGCGATCGCGCGCCAGGCGTATACGGAGATGCTGTCTAGCGGCTATACCGCCGTTGCGGAATTTCATTACTTGCATAGTGAGCCTGACGGTTCGACAACCAACGACGTCATGTTGAAAGCAATCATGACCGCCGCCACAGACAGTGGTATTCGACTCACTTACGTGCCGATTTTGTATGAACGCGCTGGCTTCGACCTGCCAGAGCCGACAGAAGATCAACGACGATTTTCGATGAATATTGACGACTTCGTTGAGCATTACGAACGCGCAACCGATATGGCGGCGTCGAATTTCAGCGTAGCCATCGGTGCACACAGTTTGCGGGCAGCAGGCGCTTCATCAATTTCGCGATTGGCCAAAATAGCTGCACACGATGGCTGCCCGATGCACATCCATATCGCGGAGCAATCAGCCGAAGTCGATCAATGCATGGCAAAACATGGCGCCCGGCCGGTCGAGTGGCTGCTGCGTGAGTTTTCGCCCGACGAAAACTGGTGCCTCATTCACGCGACGCACATAAATGATGACGAGATTGCCGCACTGTCAGCTACAGGTGCGGTGGTATGCCTTTGTCCAAGTACAGAAGCAAACTTAGGCGATGGACTGTTTCCGTTACAACGGTGGCTGGCGCACGAAGGGCGTATCGCGATTGGTTCCGACAGCCACATTTCGATCAACCCGTTCGAAGAACTACGCTGGCTCGAATATGGACAGCGCCTGGTGGCGCAGGCGAGAAATATTTCCGCAATACGTCGGACACATACGGGTAGGAGCTTGTTCGAAGATACGCTGCAAGGTGGGGCGCAGGCGTGTGGCATCGGCTCCGGGGTGCTAAAAGCCGGCGCGCTCGCCGACCTGATAACGCTGGATGACCAAAGCCCGATGTTGGTTGGTCACGATACCGATACATTTCTCGATGCACTCGTGTTCTCGGGATTTACTCTGCCTATCGAGCGCGTCATGGTAAACGGCAGCTGGCAGGTCGTCGACGGAACGCACTTGGCGGCGGATTGGGCAGCCAGTGAATTCGCCAAAGTTGTTCGCGGCCTGAAGTCGGAACTGGAGTTGACACAATGACGGTGCAATCGAAGCCACGCTACCAGCAGCTGAAAGAATCAATTATTGCGAGAATCTCGAGCGGCGAGTTGCAGCCGAGCGACCGTGTTCCATCGGAGCATGAACTCGTGGACTCGACCGGTGTGTCCCGCATGACCGCCAACCGGGCGTTGCGCGAGCTTGACAGTGAGGGTTACGTCGAACGGGTCGCGGGTGTGGGAACGTTCGTCGCCGATCTTAAAGCCGCATCGCACGCGCTCGAAGTACGCAATATTGCGGACGAGATACGTCTGCGCGGGCATCAACATTCTGCCGTTGTACTAACGTTCGAAACACGACCGGCGTCGCGTGAGATCGCCAAGCTGTTACATATCAAGCCGGGTGCCGACATACATCACGTGTTGATCGTTCATAACGAAAACGAGTCGCCGATACAGATTGAGGACAGGTACGTAAGAATGGGGTTTGCGCCGGATTTTCTTGCACAGGACTTCGCGCTGATAACGCCAAGTGCATACCTGAGCAGTATTGCGCCATTGCAAGAAGCCGAACATGTGGTGAGGGCGTCAATGCCGGCTGACGAAGT
>SMVB01008039.1_pt1 | contig 18586 bp, 19 predicted proteins | sample 2456461 | NCBI WGS metagenome assembly SMVB01 (sample SAMN11095934, study PRJNA526329) | marine sediment metagenome | biome: Marine sediment; feature: Surficial sediment; material: Deep marine sediment; isolation source: Hadal surficial sediment | place: Pacific Ocean | collected 2014-05 | depth...
ATTTTATATAAATTTCGACTTTATGACACCTCGATATTGATAGAGACGAATTGGGAGAGACCATGCGCGTATTGATTGTGGGAGGCGGAGGCCGGGAACATGCCCTGGCCTGGAAAATCGGCCAGAGTCCAAAAGTAGAAAAAATATTCTGCGCTCCAGGCAATGCCGGAACGGCAGAGGTCGCGGAGAACGTGGACATTCCTGCGGATCAGGTGGACCGTTTGCTGGAGTTTGCCCTGGAAAATAAAATCGGCCTCACCGTGGTGGGTCCCGAACAACCTCTGGTTCTGGGTATCGTCGATAAGTTCCAGGAAAAAGGCTTGCGCGTTTTTGGTCCCTCGGCACAGGCGGCGGAACTGGAGGGAAGCAAAGTATTCTGCAAAGATTTGATGAAGAAGTATGGCATCCCCACCGGGGAATACCGGGTGTTTGAAGCCCCTGAGTCCGCGCAGGATTATGTCAGGGCCCAAAAGGAAAAACTGGTGGTCAAGGCCGGTGGACTGGCGGCGGGCAAGGGAGTCATCATTTGTAACGACAGCCAGGCGGCGGTTAAGGCTATACAAATGATCATGAAGGACAAAGCCTTCGGCGAGGCGGGCAACCGGATCGTGGTAGAAGAGTTTCTCGAAGGGCAGGAAGTCTCTCTGCTGGCGTTCACCGACGGCAAAACCGTTTTGCCTCTCGACGCGGCTCAGGATCATAAGGCCGCTTTTGATGGAGACCAGGGACCCAACACCGGCGGCATGGGGGCCTATTCTCCCGCGCCTATATTCACCGAGGCGCTCAAACAAGAGGTCATGGAAACAATCATGTTCCCCACGGTTCAAGCGATGGCGGAGGGAGGCCGACCCTTTCAGGGAATCCTGTATGCCGGACTGATGCTGACCGCCAACGGCCCCAGGGTTCTGGAATTCAACGTCCGGTTTGGCGATCCTGAAACTCAGCCGCTTCTCATGCGCATGCAAAACGATATCGTTCCTCTGTTTGAAGCCTGTATCGACGGTTCGCTGGATAAGCAGGAGGTAGAGTGGAAACCCGAATCGGCGGTGTGCGTGGTCATGGCGGCTGAGGGGTACCCCGGACCTTACGAAAAGGGCAAAGTGATTCACGGTTTGCAGGCGGCGGGTGAACTTTCGAATGTCCAGGTGTTTCACGCAGGTACAAAATGTTCCGATGGCGACGTGGTCACCAACGGCGGCAGGGTCCTGGGCGTGACCGCCCTGGGCGGCGATTTCGCAAAAGCCATCGCCAACGCTTATAACGCAGTGGAGCAAATCTCATGGGATGGGGTGCACTACAGGAAGGATATTGGCCATAAGGCCAAGTAAAAATTTTTCACCGGGGTTCAGTCCAGTTGCAGTTCTTTGACGTCTTCAACCTTATCCATTTGTTTGTCGAACAGCTTATGCGACAAATACCAGGACCCCCATGAAATAACCACTACCGTAGCAATTCCGATGGCGCTCCACAGGCCGACATTGCCGGAGCTCGCCATTCCTCTCAGAAAGACAAAAGCGCCGAGCGGCAACGCCATGATGAATCCGAAACAGGTCAGTAGCATGGAGCTTCGGGCGTAGTATTTCGGACGCACGTCGATGTTGAGTTCGGTAAGGTATTTTTGATTTTCTGGCAGGGCGGCGTCGAGGAGTAAGACCTCACCCTTGCATATCGGGCAATGCTGGCCTCCCCAGAACGCATTTTTGCATTGCAGACAAAATTTAACCATTGGGTATCTCGAAAAATTCAACCTGGACTATGAGCCAACTCCTTTTTTAAAGGATTGGCGATTGCAAAGGCCGGAAAATTTTAAATTCCAAAAGGCCTTCAAAAAAACCCGGCATTATTTCTTTTAAGGAGGAATTAGGATACCCTATTTTCCATGAAAGGATCAACCAGTAAAAAATCGCAGACCGCAGGCGGCAGACCACAGACCAAAAATTTATATTGAATCCATCTGTGTTTAAATGTCCAGACATAAAATTCAGCAGTATGCTGAATTCCATCAACCGTAAACCCATCGAACTAAATATTGGAACCAGCCCCCAGGCTGGAATCCCATGTCCGAAAAAAAATACATTCTGCTGACCCACGGAGGCGCAGGCTCGAAAAATGAATACCAGGACGGCGCACGTCGAGCCGCGGATGTTGCCGTGGAGTCCATAAAATCTGGCGCGTCGGTGATGGATGTCGTGTGCCGTGCGGTCGCCGTACTGGAGGACGATTCCAGGTTCAACGCTGGAGTGGGTTCCCACCCGCGTGCCGATGGGTCTGTTGAAATGGACGCGGCGGTCATGGACAGCTCTGGTCACTTCGGCGCGGTCGCGGCTATTCCGGGAGTCAAAAATCCCATTCACGTGGCACATGCGGTGACCCGCACGGAATACAAAGTGCTTGCCGGCCAGGGAGCGGCGCAGTTTGCGAAAAAAGCCGGATTCCAACCCCTGGCGGCAGATCAGGTCACGGCCCGGGGAGTGGATTTTTCCACCGGCGAATCGTCAACCGATACGGTGGGTTGCGTCGCCTTTGATGGCAAAAACTTTGCCGCCGGGCTCAGCACCGGGGGAATCCGGGGCGCGATTCCCGGAAGAGTAGGCGACGTTCCTTTGATCGGGTGCGGACTGTATGCCGGACCAGCGGGCGCGGTCGCCGCCACGGGAAACGGCGAGACCATTGCCATGCACCTCACTGCCATCCGCGCCTACCAGATGATCGAACGGGGCGATGCGCCGGAAAAGGTGTTGGAGGAGGTTCTCCACTGGTTTCACCCCGTGGATGACGCGTTTGGACTCATTCTGGTAAACCGCGACGGTTATGCCGGAGGATGCAACCGCACCATGGCTTGGTCGGTCGTCTGGGAAGAAAAATAAAGAAGAACGCAGGCAGGAGACCGCAGGCCGGAATACCACATCAACCACCCTCACCTGACCGTCACTCAGTGAGTGCTCCCATGAGGGAGAGGAATTAATTGTTTTCAGGGGCTGGTGAGCGGAGCGAGCGTAGCCCACTCTTCCTCCCCGTGTAACGGGGCATCTCTTCCTCCCCACGTAGTGGGGCGGCACAACGGAAGCCCTGCCACACCTTGAATACTTCGGGCCGCTCGTTGAATCGGTAGGTGGTGCGCATATAATAAGCCTTGTAATACCAGTTACCGCCACGCAGCGTTTTGCTGATTCCGCTTGCTGGTCCTTGCGGATTTTCTAATGGGGATTCTCCGTAATAATCTCCGGCGTACCAATCGGCCACCCATTCCCAGACATTGCCCGCCATATGATGCGCCCCATAAGGCGACCGTCCTTCAGGTAAACCATCCACCGGTTCCATGACGGCGAATCCCTTTTGCGCGAATTTTCTGCGGAAGGTCACGCGATCATTCGTCGGCCATTCATTTCCCCAGGGAAACATGCGTTGATCGGTTCCGCGCGCGGCTTTTTCCCATTCCGCTTCAGTGGGCAGACGCTTGCCCTTCCATCGGCAGAAGGCATCGGCGCCATACCAGGAAACCCGGTTTGCCGGGAGGCGGTCTAATCCGCGGCGCGGCTGGTACTGGCCGTCTCTTTTTTCCAGGGTGACGGCGGAACCCAGCTCAAGATAGCGTTCGCTATCATCAAGGTTCGCGTTCAAAAAACCAGCGAACCCGGCGCTGGAGACTTCATATTTGTCGATCCAGAATTCATCCAGCGTGACTTCATGGACGGGCTCTTCATCCGTATCGCCCAGGCTTCGGTCGTTATCAATGACGAAGCCCATCGTAAAGGGTCCTTCAGGAACCCGAACCATGTCGGAAAAGGGTGACGGTTTTACCTGCGAGAGGCATCCGGCCAACAGGAGCAAAAAAGTGAGGAGGGCCCCGTTTACACGGGGAGGAAACTTGGGCCTGACGCTACGCGAGGCCCTCAAAACGTCTGAAGGAAAATTCAGCACGGTGGAGGATCCAGTCAGCCATAAATCCATCGAACGTTAATATTTCATCCAGCGGTACGCTGGCTGGCGGCGGGGTCGTTCATTATTTCACGGAAGCAGAAATGGTTTCTTCCGGCTGGACCACCATGTGTTCTTGCTCGGAAGTGGCAACCCCTCTGGGAAGATAGACGGAAAACTTCGTCCCTTGTCCTTCTTTGCTGGTGACCTCTATCGCCCCTTCATTATGCTGGACGATTCGGTAGACCGTGGCCAGCCCGAGTCCCACGCCATTTTCCTTGGTGGTGTTGAACGGATCAAATATTTTTTTCAATTGATCGGCGGGAATGCCGCATCCTTCATCCTCTATGGTCAACACATAACCCCTTTTATCGGATTGAAAATTCACCGCGCCAAGGGAGGAAACCTTCTCCAACCCTATTTTCAGGAGGCCACCAGAGTCCATCGATTGCAGTCCGTTGATGGCCAAATTCCACACCAGCTGTTTCAACTCTTCTTCATCCGCATTGATTATCAAATGGTCGGCTTCGGAATGGAAGGCGATTTGATGGGTAGCGGAAAAATCCTCGTTGTTTTTTATCAGCATGGTTACATCCTGAATGAGCTGAGTCAGGTCCACGAGAGTTTTGCGATTTTTGCGCGGTTGGGAATAATTCAGGAAATCGGTGAGGATGGCGTTGAGCCGGTCGGTCTCGCGAAGCACAATCTCCATCAGTTTGCGATGGTAATTTTCCAGATTAAGGCTTTTACTTAGCATCTGGATGGAGCCGCTCACCGAGGCCAGGGGGTTTCTGATTTCGTGGGCCAGTCCGGCGGAAAAACGTCCCACGGCGGCCAGTTGTTCCGCCTGCGAAATTTTCTCCCGCATTTCCTGAAACTCGGTGAGGTCTTCAAACACGCAGATAAAACCCTTGCGCGAGTCCTGCGGACCGGAAAAGCGGCTCACCTTCATGCGAATCAAAATGGTTTTCCCATCCTTGCGTTCGCACTCTCCCTCTGTTTGGAAAGGCAGAGAATTGTTTTCGGGTTGCTTTAAAAAATTTCTGAAGGTTGCAACCGACAACAATGCGTCGCAAGGCTGGCCCAGACTCCCCGCCAGATGATAACCTGTAATTTCTTCCGCGGCCCGGTTCATGGAAGTGATGTGGCCGCCGGCATCAATAGTGATGAGGCCTGATCCCATATCCTGGACCACGCTGGTATGAAAGGCTTGCAGTTCCATGAGGTTTCTGCTGGACTCGGCAAGTTCTTTCTTGACCGCCCGCAAGCGCTGGTTGAGGAGACTGCTCAGATAAGCGACGGAATAATACGAACCTATGTTCAGAAATATTAAATAAAAAGCATAACCACCTTCAATGAAGTTATCAGGCTGGTGAAACAGATAGTGGGGATGGATGAATCCATAATATTCCAGATTGATCAGCAATCCATAGAGGATGCTTGCCCCCGAGGCGACCAGGTAGCATCCGGCGCGGGTAAAAATGGAACTGGCAACGATGATGACAAATAGGAATAAAAAAGAAACCGGGCTCTCGGTTCCTCCCGTTGTGTAGATGATTCCTCCGACCAAAAACAGATCGCCAATGACTTGGAAGAAGGCTCCCAGGGAGAGTTTCCAAAATTTAAAAAAGAGAGCATAGAGGATGGAAAGCAGGTAACCCGAACAAATAACGGCGGTCAGCGGACCTATGGAGGCGGAAAATTTCAGGCGCGGCGACAAAATCAGCAGGAGCGCGACAAACCCCGTCAACAACGCCACCCGCAGAACCATGATGGTCTTGAGCCTCTGCCGAAGTTCCTCTTCGTCCAGATTTTTCTTGATGCGTATCATGCTGATTTGGGCAAATGCCGGCGGGATGTCAATGAACCCATCGGCGCCGGGTATGAAGGAATTGGACGGTTAAATCGCATCGCCCAATTTGAATATGGGCAAATACATGGCCACAACAATGAAACCTACAACAATGCCCAGAAAAACCATCAACATCGGTTCCAACAAAGAGGTCAAGGCAGATACGGCGTTATCGACTTCTTCATCATAAAAGTCGGCGATTTTGTGGCACATGATGTCCAGGGAACCGGAGTTCTCCCCGACGTCGATCATCTGAATCACCATTGGCGGGAATATACTTTCTCTGGAAAGTGGAGTGGCGATGCTTTCGCCTCCCTTGATGGCCTCAATGGTATTAAACACTGCGCGTTCAACGATCTTGTTGCCGGAGGTGCGGGCGCAAATTTCCAACCCCTCGATCAAAGGCACGCCGCTTGAGATCAGGGTTCCCAAAGTCCGGGTGAATTTTGCCACGGAAACCTTTTGAATCAGCATCCCGATAACTGGCAGTTTCAGTAACAACCGGTCGATTTCAAAACGGCCGCGTTCGGTAGAATAGATTTTCTTGATGAGAAAATAGCCCGCCGCCACCCCACCAAACAGGAAATACCATTTCGTGCGGAAAAAATCGCTCAACGTCATGACTATTTGAGTCGGACCGGGCAATTCCGCCCCTCCACCCGCAAACAATTCAGCAAAGGCGGGAATCACAAAAATCATCAGAAAAGCCACGACGCTCACGGCGACCGTTACGATGACGCCCGGATACACCATGGCCGATTTCACCTTCTTCTTAAGAGATTCGGATTTTTCAATATAATCCGCCAGGCGTTTCAAAATAATGTCGAGGATTCCCCCCACTTCCCCGGCTTCCACCAGGTTGCAATACAGGTTGTCAAACGTTTTGGGATGCTTGCGCAAGGAGGCGGAAAGATCGCTACCCGTTTCAATATTGGTCTTTACATTGGTGATTATTTCTCCAAACGTTTTATTATCGGATTGCCTTCCCAGGATATCCAGGCACTGAACGAGAGGCAACCCCGCGTCCACCATAGTGGAAAATTGACGGGTGAAAATCACGATGTCCCGCCCGGTGATTTTTTGTTTCATGGGGCCAAAGAAATCACTCGACCCGCCTTTCTTTTTGACGGAGTTGATGCGGATTTTCTGCGATCTTAGTTTGGCAATGGCGGATTTTTCATCCTCGGCTTCCACCTCGCCTGATTTAATCTGACCTCTGACCCTGGCTTTGTAAGTAAACGTTGGCACTGGCAATTCCCCTTTTATTTCGGGTTACATCGACCTGATTTGTTTCCGCGTGTTCTCCAACTCCGAGCCTATTCGGATCATCATATCCGTGGTGCTACGCAATCGATGCACGAGGGCATGGATAATGGTACGAACATCTGCCGGCAAGGTATCCAGGAGTTCGTCAAATTTTTCTTTATCAATAAATCCCACTTCGACATCTCCCAGTGCGGACACCGTCGCGCTTCGTACGGTTTTAGAAATCAGACCCATCTCACCAAAAATGTCGCCTTCCTTGAGAGTGCTGATCACCACTGTCTTGCGGTCAAGTTTTTTGGTGACCCGTACCCTGCCGCGCAACACGATGTAAGCGTTGTTGCTGGTGATTCCTTCTGAAATGATTACCTCACCGTCTGAAAAACGCTGAACGATGGACGCATCTTTTAACAGGTTCATACTTTCCCCATCGCTTGCAAGGATTCTTTAAAAACCTTGTAAAACATCTCATGCTCGGAGATCGCTTTTTTAAGGATTCTGGCCAACTTGTCCAGGTCTTTTTCATTGATGACCAAATTGACGCTGTAGCTGAATGCCTGCATATTGTTCAAGGTTTTAAACTTTTTGCCCGTAATGGCAAAGAAAATATTTCTGCGGGTGGTCATGGGCATTTCCACCAAAACCCGGTAAACCGGGTTCTTTTCGAGAGCAACGTTGCCATAATTTTCACTCAGGATCACAAAATGATAGTGCGTGAATTTCATCTTGTGAACTGCATGCTCGGGAGATCTGGCAAATTGAACCCTGAACCCTGTTTCCTCTAAAACATCCATCCATAAGTTTTTATTGGTTTCATCCAGAATCAGGGCAAGCTTGTCATTTTCATCATAAATGGGAAAATCTTCATCCTCATCATCGAACTCGCTCTCGCTGGAAAGAACGATTCCCAGAGAATGGTCCGGTTCATTTTCAACCTCGGGTTCTTCCTCAATAAAAGGTTTTGGTTCTTCCACCGGTTCAGCAGAAAGATGCTGATCGATCCGGATTTTCGCCCGACATCCCGGACAGGCAATGGAAAAAACCCTACCTTGAGGAACTTTCTCATCGGGAATATTTATTCCGTGTTCACACTCGGTGCATTTGATTTGCATCCTATCTCCACCCTGTAAAAAAAATCATTTGAGTTGAGTTTCGTAATCTTCATCCATGAGCAGTTCATCAATATCGGTGGTCTTTTCTCCCTTGGCGGCTTTGAGAGTATCGATTCCTCGCGCCACAATAGTCTTGCGGGAAGCGTAGGCCAAAGCGGTCTCTTCGGTAATCATCCCTTTCATTAACAGTTTGAGAATGTGCTTGTCAAAGGTCCACATCCCATAAGCTTCTCCGCTTGACAGGATATCGTAAAACGTTTTTCCTTCCGATTCGCCATTGATGATCACATCCTTGATCCTGAGGCTGGCGGAAAGAATTTCCAGCAGGGCGATTCTTCCGCCTCCAACCCTTGGCACCAAACGTTGGCATATGATCCAGCGGATGGTGTCCGCCAGCCGGATACGAATCTGCTGCTCTTCCCCCTTGGAAAACATGCCGATAATACGATTGATGGTTTGGCCCGCATCCACCGTATGCAGGGTGCTCATTACCAGGTGACCCGTTTCGGAAGCGCTCATGCCGATCTCGACCGTTTCCCGGTCACGCATTTCGCCCACTAGAATCACTTTCGGCGCCTGCCTAAGCGCCGCCCGCAAACCACTTGAAAATGCATCGAAATCACTTCCAAGTTCCCTCTGATTGAAGGTGGCCTTTTTGTGCGGGTGCACAAATTCTACGGGGTCCTCCAGGGTAATGATGTGGATGGATTTTTCATCATTGATCTTGCTCAAAAGAGCCGCCAGGGTGGTCGATTTACCGCTACCGGTGGCGCCCGTGACCAAAACCAAACCATTTTTCTCATCCGCCACTTTGCCGAACTGTGGAGGCAGTTTCAAGTCTTCAATAGAGGGAATGCGGGTTTCAAGTTTTCTGAGAACCGTACTGTAGTTACCCCGTTGAGAAAATATATTGACCCGGAACCGCACCTTCCCAACCAGAAAATAAGAGCAGTCGCACGACCCTTCGCGGATGAGGGTTTCGGTCAACCTTCGGTCGGAATTGATCAGGTTCAGTGCAAAAGTTTCCGCCTGGAAAGGAGTGATATGAGGAAGGGACAGCTCCAGGGAAACCTCGGTCAATTGACCCGCTGACTCCACCTGAAAAGGTTTTCCCGCTGTTATGTTGAGGTCTGAAATATTTCCAAAAGACTCCAACATGGTGGTCAAAATATGGTCAATTTCGGCTTTTCTCATTGGGTTCTTTTCAGATAAATTCCGGAGGCTTTTTCAAAAACTGAATGAACCGTTCTTTTACGATGGCTTTTTCAAACGCATCCTCAGCGCCGATTTTGCGGGCTTCCAATGCTTTGAGAATGGCATCGTCCAAAGACTGCATCCCAAACTTTTTGCCGGTCTGAATCGCCGAAGGAATCTGAAAGGTTTTCCCTTCGCGAATCAGGTTGGACACGGCGGGAGTCACCACCAAAACCTCAAGAACCGCCATCCGGGCTTTTTTATCGATGCGTTTAAACAAATTCTGCGCCACCACTCCTTTAAGGGTTTCCGATAGGGTAGTGCGGATTTGCGCTTGCTGATGAGCCGGGAAAACATCGATAATCCGGTCGATGGTTTTAGCGGCGCTTTGGGTATGCAGGGTTCCGAAAACAAGGTGTCCGGTGGAGGCCGCTTCGAGAGCCAGCTCAATGGTTTCCAGGTCACGCATTTCGCCCACCAGAATGATATCGGGGTCTTCACGGAGCGCCCCCCTAAGGGCGGATTTAAATCCTTGCGTATGAATTCCCACCTCTCGATGGTTGATGATGCAATTCTTGTTTTTGTGGACAAACTCGACAGGGTCTTCAATCGTGATGATGTGGCATTTTTTAGTGGTATTGATAAAATCGATCATTGCCGCCAGAGTGGTCGATTTCCCGCTTCCCGTCGGCCCGGTGACCAACACCATTCCCTTATGAAGCATGGCCAGTTTGGAAATAACCGAAGGCAGGCCCAATTGTTCCACAGTCAAAATTTTACTGGGAATTTCGCGAAAGACAGCCCCGATCCCCCATTTTTGCTGAAAATAATTGGCCCGGTATCGCGCCAGATTGGGGATCTCATAAGCAAAATCGATATCACCGGTTTCTTCAAAAACCTTGATTTTGTCTTCGGGAGCGATTTCATACAGGATGCTTTTCAGTTCGTCGTTGCCGAGCTCCTTGTACTTGACCCGTTCCATATCCCCAAGCACCCGCAGAACAGGCTGGGAACCCGCCACCAGATGCAGGTCGGAAGCACCCTGCTCATTCATCAACTTAAAAAAAGCGTCTATTTTTGCCACGATTTTTTATTCTAAAAGGTTGGCGGTAATATCAAAGTTCCTTATCACATCACTGGATCCGGGAGGCAGGTCGATGGGTTGCTCATTCAAAAAGAGTTGCGTGTCCTTCCGGTTTCCGATAGTCAATCGGATTTTTTCCCTGCCATAAACGCTTTTGGTGGAACCTCCGGGAAGAATAAAATCCTCCTCATTGCTGTCGTCCACAGTTACGTTGAACCAGGAATTTCCCTGCACCTGAATTTTTAAATGTAAAGGCTTGACATCGGCTTCCGACAAACTCTGATCTGTGTCCACAGATGCCACTGGCTCTTCTGTAACTTGTTGAATTATAACCTGTTTTTCTGATGAATCGGAATTTTTTTCCGTTACTGCCGATTCTATCGGGGTTTCCGAGACCACCTTTTTATCCTCCGCAGGTTCAGAAGGTTTCACCGATGGCTCCGGCTCTGTACTCGTGACCTCCTGTTTTTTAACTTCTGCCTGGATAATTTCGGGGACAGGTTCGGTGGGTGCAGGCGGGGAGGGATTTTCTAAAGTGGCTTCCGGCTGAGTTTCAGTATCAATTGAAGGGGACACGTTTTGTAAACTTTCCGCCGGAGTTTCTTCGTTTAGATTCCCGGTATTATCACTTTCGATTTCATGAGGGGGCGTGGTCTCTGAGGAGATGGGCGGTTTTCCCGTTTCGGAAGAAGGTTCTCCCGCAGGCAACCTTTCAACCCGCTGTTTATTACTCTCATCAATTATCTTATCGAAGACTAAATATCCCAGGGAAAAAATGACGACCAGGGCAATGCCGCCAAAGATATATCCTTTCACCCTTTTTTTTCTGGCCCGAATTTCCTCCTTGATGACTTGAACTTTCTCATACTCTTCCCTGCGGTCCCTGCCGACAGACTCATCGTAGGCGTTAACCATTTCCTCGGAATCAAATCCGATAACCCTGGCGTAAGAACGGATAAAACCCTTGACGAAAACCTCCCCAGGCATATTGTCGAAATCATTGTTCTCAAGGGCTTCAAGAAAACGAATATGAATTTTGGTTGATTGGGCTATTTCCTCCAGAGCTACGCCCCGAAGCTCACGCTCATTCTTCAAATACAAACCAAAGTTTTCTACCATGATTAATTCTTGGGTTGTTGGATAAGGTCCAAATATTTTTTGGATAAGCGGGCCCATTCACTTCTGGGCGCCAGCCGAATGACTTTTTTGAAGTGACTCACCGCTTGATTCATTTCTTTATTGAGGATGAACAACTGGGACATTTCATAGTGGGCTTGTGGAAATTCAGGGTTGAGAACCACGGCCTTCTTCAACGACTCCATAGCCAGGTCGAAACGTTCCTGATCTTTATAGGCCAAGGCAAGGTTCAGACGGATGGCGGCGTTATCTTTCAACTCCAGGGCTTTCAACCATTGACGTTCCGCCTGATCATAATTTTCCTGGTTATAATAACTCAAAGCCAGCCAGTTATAAACTCGATGCGGTTCGATGGTTCCCGGCCTTTTCAAATCCTCCTCGAAATTTTTCACGGCCTTGTCCCAATCCCCCGTCCGCATATAAAGGCGGCCCAATTGCCGGTATGCTTCCTTGGAGTCTTTATTGATTTCCAAAGCTTGCTTGTATTCAAGTTCGGCATTCTCCAAATCCTCCACCAGATAATAAGCCATGCCTAAATGAACGCGATATCGTTCATTCTCAGGTTCAAGCTCCACGGCTTCACGGAAACTGGCAATCATCCCCTCCTGGTCATTTATAGACCCATATTGCAATCCTTCCTGGAATTTTGTTTGGGCCCGGGTTTTCTCGTAGGCCTTGCCGCTGGCACAGCCTCCTAAATATCCTGCAAGCAATAAACCGGTAAATATTAGAAACCAAGTCGTCCTGGCACGAAATTTCATCTTTAATTTATCCATAACCATTTAACTTTCATCAAGTTATGCCGATTTTGAAAATAAGAAATTATATCAAAAAGCGTTCCGTTTCACAACCGGTCTCAAAACCAATTTTCTTTCAGGGAAAATCCGTATCCTAATCATTGTAAACAAATAAAGCTCAAGAAAACAATATTCCTGCCGATATTGAGAATGAGGAAGTTTGCATTGGATCAGGTACAAGGTAAATCTATAGAGGTTTTGGGACTCCAAAGAAAATTTTATATAAATACAAATGAAATTTTATTAAATTTCTAATTAAATATCACATAATAATATAGAAATGAATGAAAGGGTGGCATTTTTCAGCACAATTACAAACCCTGAAAATACACCTAAGACATTGAAATTTTAGGATTAGGTTTTTTGAGAACAGCGGGCATGAAGACCTTTAGCCCCTCATATCCATATGGGCATATAGTGATCAAAAAATTACCAATAGATAAAAATGTAAAGGGGGGTGATTGCCGATAAAAGAGGCTTTGTTGCAATTTCAAAAAATGAAACCAAATTCAATTTGCATATATAGGAGTCAAACATAATGAAAATCAAGCTTTTTACGCGATTTTCCCAGGCAACCGCCCTGATAATTCTAATAGTGGTTTGCGCAGGAAATGCTTTTGCTATAGAAAACAAATCTCGTGTCGTATCACCTTATTGGCAGTCCGACAGCACGTCCTATACTTTCATAGCGGTGACTCATCCTTCGTTGTCTGGCATGAGATCGCAAATTGGGGTGACGGTCAACGCCATCCAAAAGGATCTGACGGCTTTTGGGACGGCGACTTCTTTCACCCTTACTGCGGGAAGCACCCAGAGGGTTTTTATCGTCCGTACCAACCAGACGTCTATCAATCCGACGAGCATTTCCACTGCGGCATTCATTTCAGGCACAACCAATTTCCAACATGGTCATATTCTCTTTGAACCAGTGGCAACCGACCCGGCAGCTAAGACAGGTGAAGATGTTGGAGCCGGATTTCGCGATATAACCATGCTTTCCTACTGGGGCGCGGTGGTTATCGAGACAAATACCACCGGATTCGCTATGGAGTTTATCGGAGACATGCACGACAGCGCCACCACCATCGGCAACACTACGAATAAAGGGGTGAGTGGAGTAGGTGCTCCGTAAGAAAACTAAAAAATACGAACAAGAATTCAGCCTATAGATAAGGAGAACGACTGATGAAAAAATTTTTTATAGCCATTATGCTTAGCCTGATTGGGTTTGCGGCCGCGGCCTCAACCGCTCAGGCTGAAATATTATCGGCGCCGGTTACCACTGACAGTGCCCGGATCGCCATTTCCCCATACGCTCAAGCCGTGCCCAATGACAGTTACACTTTTATGGCAATCAGCCATCCGTCCCTGGACACTGCCTTGACTCAAATCGGTCTGGTTCTTGAAGTATTGGGCATGACCACGGTGCCAAATGATGCGGGAGGAAGATCGGTCACCTTTACTGTGGACGCCGGAGAAACGCACCGGATATTTATTGTTGACGCGGGAAATACCATCAGCGCAACGAATTCTTTATTCAGCGATTCCAGGACCCATATCATCACAACCGCCACTACGGCTCAATTTGGAAATGTGCGGGTTGTGGGAATAAATGAAGATCCCGCAGGCGCAACCACCGTGGGTTCGACGGTAAAATATGACAATGTGTCACAGTTGGATATGTGGGGCATTGTATTCATTCCCTCCAGCGGAACCGGCTTTGCAATGGAATTCATCGGCGACGCCCATGACTCCACCATTGGTGCCGTAAGCAACGGATTAAGCCCCAATGGACCTAATAAGTTCACTGGCGCCGCCCGTGGCATCAACTGATCGTTTGTGATAAATATCCTCTTCAGGGGTCAGCCATCCCGGCTGGCCCCTTTTTTTCTCCCAACCTTCAAGGGATCCGACCAAAATGAAACTCCTTTCCCTGGCTTTTTTCCTGTCCGTTTTCCTGTTCTCCTGCACCTCAGGGGAAATAAAAGTTGATTCCGCGGAGTCAGAATCGCACTACAATCTGGGCCTGGAATTCGCTAAAATGTCCCTTTTTAAAAATTCCCTTGAGGAATTCGACCTGGCGCTCAAACACGATCCCAACAACCTCAAGGCACAGCGGAAAAAAGGTCTCGTGCATTTCGGCCTCAAACAATACGATGCCGCCAGGACGGCTTTTGACAAGATCCTGTCCCGCGAACCGGGTAATGTCCAGGTCCACGTCAATCTGGGAATGGTTTTTTACGCAAAGGGAGAAACGGACAAGGCCCGCAAACAATGGGAACACGCCATCTCAATCCGGGAAACGGATAATGACTCGAAAGCTTTCAACAACATCGGCAATATATACAAGATAGCAAAAAACTACGCCAAAGCCATTGAGTATTACCAGCGGGCTCTCCTCCAGGAACCTGGCAACTCGACCTATCTCAACAACCTTGGAGACAACTTCCGATTAATGGGAAGTTTTGAAAAAGCTGAGGAAATTCTCCGGAAATCGCTTTCGATAAATCCGCAGGGAATGCTCACCCATTTCAACCTGGGCATGCTTTATAAAGGCCAGAAAAATTATCCTAAAGCTATCGAAGCGTTCCAAAACTCCCTGAAAGTCAATCCCTACTACACCGAGGCTCATTATCAGAACGCCTTGACCCACCTCATCAAAAAAGACAAAGAATCTGCATTGCAATCCATTGAGTTGGCCCTGAAAGCCGAACCTGCCAATCCCAAATACCGCGAACTGTTCTCTAAAGTGGCATCCTCCTGAAAAAGAATCGCCTAAGTAATAGGAACGAGCGTGAAACAACCATCTTTTTCCCTGTTCAATTTTTTAGATCAACATAAAACCGAACTGGGGCTTGTTTTTCTATCCGCCGCTTTCACCTTGATCGTCTGCCTGACCCTGATTGAAATTTATTTCTGGAATAAAAATTCCACTACCTGGGTCGCCCCCCATACCAAGTTTGATAAGGAACTGGGTTGGGTCAACCTGCCAAACGCTAAAACGATTTACCGAGGAAACATTTACACCACCAACTCCCACGGCTTCCGATCCGCAGAAATAGATCCTGCCAAAGACCACATCCTGATCCTTGGCGATTCTGTTGCCTATGGCAGTGGGGTCAATGACGATGAAACCGTCCCCTATTTTTTGAGCAAAAAATTGCAACAATTTCAAGTATTAAATTTAGCTGTTATGGGCTATGGGATCGATCAATACTATCTGACTTTAAAAAAACATATCCAAGTCCCTGCCATCTCCTGATGAGTTGACCCTTGGGACAGAAGTGGTTCATCTAAAAAAACTGATCTCGAAAAATCCTCAGGATATTCTCAGTCACATACGGTTGGCAGAGAAACTGTTCGATCTTCGACAATACCCGAATCTGGGGCGAACCTATCAAAAAATAGGCCGGAATCGGGAAGCGGTCGACCCTTTGGAAAAAGCGGTGAAGATCATCCCCAACGATATTCATAATTTATACGACCTGGACGCCATATATTTTTCCCTTGGTCAATACGGCGAATCGATCCAGCGCCTTGAAAAAATATTGCAGAACGATGCCAACCACGCAAACGCTCACTTCGCTCTGGGAGTTGCATACCACAAATTGAAGGTGGGAAGCAAAGCGGTCGAGCACAGCAAAATTGCAGAAAATCTGTTCACTAAGGCAAATAACTCGTTTATGATGACACAAGCGAAAATGAATCTGGATCTCTATAATAAAAAATATAGACCACCGGTGAACGGAGACCCAAAATAAGGCCGCCTGCTGGCTGGGTTTTTATAAAAATGAACAAAGACACCGAAAGCCCAAACACCGCTCAACGTGAATTTACTAAAGAGGAAATTAAAAAGTCCCTGAACCACCATGTCAAATGGGTGTTGTCCAATGGTAAAGAGGGGAAGATGGCTGATTTCCAAAAGGCCCATCTCAAAGGTGCGGTTTTCATGGGCGCGAACCTCCGGCAAGCGAATTTTAAGGGGGCGCACCTGTATGGGGCTTATCTAAAAAAAACCGATCTGGAAAATGCCAACCTTGAGGGGGCCAACCTTCGCGGCGCCAATCTCCGCTGGGCCAACCTGAAAAATGCCAACCTCAAGGGAGCCAACCTTATCCGGGCGGATTTCCAGGAAGCCAATATGAAACAGACGCAATTGCAGGGAGCTAATTTAAAAATGGCGGTGGGACTCACGCGGGAACAAATCGAAATGGCCGAGGTGGATGAAACCACCATCCTCCCGCCAGCCTAGGGGCTGACCAGCGTGACGCTGGACCCAGTGTTAACGTGCGATGGATTTATAGCAAACTTGAATCTGGTTTCGCCAGGAAATCATTTGATCGTCGCGCCGCGGTAGCGGCTCGCGATGACGAGAATTACGGTTCTCCGGGGTGGTGAGCCTAACCAGCGTAGCCCGTTCTTCCTCCCTGTGTGACGGGGTCCTCCCACGTAGTAGGGGGCGTAAGGATTATTAAAACATCGCCTTGGACGAAAGAACCATGTTGCCCAAACTGGAGGTCGCATCATTCACCGCAGTTGCTTCATAGCCGCAATGGGCGGTGCAATCGGCGCACTTGGGGTTATTCCGGTGACCGTAGTTTTCCCACTCGGTTGCTTCCATAAGCTCCTTAAAGGTTTCCGCGTAACCATCATCCAGCAGATAGCACGGTTTTTGCCAACCCAGCACGGAATAATTGGGATTGCCCCACGGCGTACAATCGTAATCGCGTTTGCCGCGTAAAAATTCCAGGTAAAATGGCGAGTGATTGATATCCCACCGGCCATTTTTATTTTTTTCCAGCAATTCATCGAAAAATTCAAATGTCCGTTTTCTGCCGAAAAAATGCTCCTGGTCCGGCGCGTCGCGGTATTGAAAAGCGGACGCCAATGTCACCCCGTCCACTCCCAGGGGTTTCACGAAATCGAGAAACTCCTCGGCCTTGGCAACCGTCATATCATCGAAAAAAGTGGTGGCGCTGTTGACCCGATAGCCCATCGATTTGGCTTTCTTGATGGCGGCGACCGCCGTTTTGAAGGTGCCCTTTTGGGCTACGATGCGGTCATGGTCCTCCTCCATCCCGTCCAGATGAATGGAAAGCGTCAGCAGGGGGGAGGTCGGAAACTTGCCGAGAAAATCGTCCAATAAAAGCGCGTTGGTGCATAAATACACATAACGGCCCTGCTTTAAAAGACCCTCGACGATTTCCTGAATCTGCGGATGCATCAAAGGCTCGCCCCCCGCAATTGAGACAACGGGAGCCCCGCATTCTTTGGCCGCCCGCAGGCAATCTTCCGGACTGAGGTTTTGCTTCAGGATTTCATTGGGTTTTTGGATTTTTCCACAACCCACGCATTCCAGATTGCACCGGAACAGGGGTTCCAACATCAAAACTAAGGGAAATTTTTTGCGGCCCTTGAGTTTCTGCCGAAATAAATAAAAACCGATTGTAAGCGCCTGCCTGAGTGGTACTGCCATTTAATGATATTCTCCTGATTGCGCGAGTTTCATAAGTGACTTCTAAAAATTAATAATTTTGGGTCTTTGCAATCACCCACCCATTAACTAAGAGGTGGTTCTTGGTCCAGATTAAAATTTTCGATAGACCCTTATTTTGCCTCCGCAATCATGTTTATGGTAAATAAATTGAAGAAATCAAACATTGTATTATATTTTAGTTTTGAGACGGAACAAAGTTTTTATCCACTGTCGATGAATTTCTGGAAACTAAATTCTTTTTATCAGCAGGACCATCCGCACGAATTGCATGCGGTTCGACGCCACAGCCCTTGGGGTGAATATTGAAAAAACTGATCCTGCTTTTAATTCTGGCGGCTCTTGCCCTGTTGTTAGACGGCGCACTTTCTTTTGATATTCTTGATTTCCGCCTCGATTCCTTCACAGACTGGTTCGGTTTCTTTTTAGTCGTGCTTATTTTCGTAGCTATCGCCTGGGTGGAATCTCCCAAAAAGAACAATAAATAAAACACCCCCCGTTACACGGGGAGGAAAAGCCTGCTACGCAGGAGGGCTGACGTTCACTTCGTTCACGAGCCCTGAAAAGCTATAAACCCATAGCACGTTAACACTGGGTCCAGCGTCACGCTGGCGGCGTGAGCAATTTCCCCCTCGCGGGAGCGAGTTTTACCTGGCTTAATAGTGAATACGGCTCCACCGGACCTTCGGACTGAATCCAGACGGTCCCGTTTCCCCCATGCGCGACGGAAACGGA